>OCAD01000082.1_pt1 | contig 91308 bp, 73 predicted proteins | sample 1538261 | NCBI WGS metagenome assembly OCAD01 (sample SAMEA2580261, study PRJEB22360) | human gut metagenome | biome: human gut; feature: human-associated habitat; material: faeces | place: Denmark | collected 2008/2010
AGGAGGCCACTTAATGTGGCCTCCGTCGTGAGCAGGACTGTAGAGCAGGAAACTTAACCCCCGCCCCGGAGCCCAGCGGGCAACCCCTCCCTTGTGCTCTATCACGCTAAAGTGTATGATTCTGAACGTTACATGACTCACTTTATCTAACTAAAGTGCCATCAAGGGGGAATACCATGAACACCGATATGTCTCGTCGTCAGTTTGTTGGTCTAGCCGGCTCGCTCGCCACGGTGCTTGGCCTTGGTCTTGTCGGTTGCGGCGGTGGTGCCGGCAAGGGCTCCGCTGCTGGCTCTGCCGCGGCCAAGGATGTGAAGGGCGCTGCGGAGTCCAAGAAGCTCGTGGTGGGCTTTGATAAGTCCTATCCTCCGTACGGCTTTGTGGGCGACGATGGCGAGTATGCCGGCTTTGATCTCGATCTGGCCAAGGCTGTTGCCGATAAGCAGGGCTGGGAGGTCAAATACGAGGCTATCGACTGGGATGCCAAGGATACGCTGCTTAACTCGGGCGCCATCAACTGCATCTGGAACGGCTTTACCATGGAGGGCCGCGAGGACGACTACACGTTCTCCGAGCCGTACATGCTCAACGAGCAGGTGCTGGTGGTAAAGAAGGATGCAGGCATCAAGAGCTGGGACGATCTTGCCGGCAAGACCGTGATTACCCAGACCGATTCCGCTGCGCAGGATGTGCTTGAGGGTGACCAGAAGGATCTGGCGGCGACGTTTGCCACGCTCGACACCATCGGTGAGTACAACACGGCGTTTATGCAGCTCGAGAGCGGCGCGGTCGATGCCGTGGCGTGCGATCTTTCGATTGCCCAGTATCAGCTTGCCGCCAAGCCCGATGCCTATACGCAGCTTGATGAGCCGCTGTCCAGCGAGCACTACGCCGTTGGCTTTAAGAAGGGCGACACCAAGTCGGCCGATGCTGTAGCCGAGTCGCTCAAGGCGCTCTACGAGGACGGCACGATCAAGGACCTCTGCGATAAATATTCAAGCTATGGTTTGTCTTTCGATAATTGGGTGCTCAAGTAATGTCTATTCAGGTCATGATGCAGATGCTTGGCCAGGGATTCTTGGTCAGTTTGCAGTTGTTTTTGCTGACGCTGCTCGGATCGATTCCGCTGGGAATTCCCGTGGCGTTTATGCGCATGAGCAAAATCGCGCCGCTTCGCTGGATTGCGCGCATCTACATTTCGGTCATGCGCGGTACGCCGCTCATGCTGCAGATGTTTGCCATCTACTTTGCCCCGTACTACGTGTTTGGCATTTCGCTCACGCCCGATTCCAAGTGGACGGCGTGCGTCGTGGCGTTCATCATCAACTACGCCGGTTACTTTGCCGAGATCTATCGCTCGGGCTTGCAGTCCATTCCGCGCGGTCAATACGAGGCTGCCGAGGTGCTGGGCTATTCGCGCGTGCAGACGTTTCTGTATATCGTGATGCCTCAGGTCGCCAAGCGTATTCTGCCGGCGATGGGCAACGAGATCATCACGCTGGTCAAGGACACGTCGCTGGCGTTTGCCATTGGCGTGGGCGAGATGTTCTCGACCGCCAAGGCCCTGGTTGCCTCGCAGGTGAGCATGGTACCGTTTGCGATCGCGGCGCTGATTTACTGGGTCTTTAACTTTGTGGTCGAGATGCTGCTGGGCGCCGCCGAAAAGAAGCTGGACTATTATCATGACTAACTCAGTGATGAAAATCGAAAACGCGCGTAAGGCGTTTGGCGGCAATGAGGTGCTCAAGGATATCTCGCTTGAGGTGAAGCGTGGCGAGGTCGTGGCGATTATCGGGCCTTCGGGTGGCGGCAAGTCCACGCTGCTGCGGTGTGCCACGCTGCTCGAGACACTCGACGGAGGCTCGCTCTCGTTTGGCGACCTTGCCGTTGCGACGGATGCGGGTTCGGGCGCGGTCTATGCGAAGGGCGATGTGCCCAAGCAGGCGCGCTCGCGATTCGGCCTGGTGTTCCAAAATTACAACCTGTTCCCGCACTATACCGTGATGAAAAACATCACCGATGCGCCGATCCGCGTTCTTAAGCGCCCGCGCGAGCAGGCAGAGGCACGTGCATGCGAGTTGATCGCGCAGATGGGGCTTACGGGCAACGAGAACAAGGTTCCTTGTGAGCTTTCGGGCGGTCAGCAACAGCGCGTGAGTATTGCCCGCGCCCTAGCGCTCGACCCGGAGATCCTGTTCTTTGACGAGCCGACCTCGGCACTCGATCCCGAGCTGACGGCCGAGGTGCTGCGTGTCATTAAAGACCTTGCGGCGCAGAATATGACGATGGTGATCGTGACCCACGCAATGCAGTTTGCGCGCGATGTTGCCGATCGCGTGGTCTTTATGGACGGCGGTCGTATTGTCGAGGAGGGGCCCGCCGAGCAGGTTATCGACCATCCACGCGAGCAGCGCACGCGTGAGTTTTTGAGCCGTATCGAGGGATAGGCTCAGGTATTTGCTCAACTATTAATTGAGGCGAAGCCGCCGCAGGTCTTACGGTCTGTGGCGGCTTTTTGTTTGCATCGGCGGGGTTCAATAATCGCCTCACAAGCTTGCCTCTTCCTCTCGCCGCCTGTATTCATACGTGCGCCGAAAGGTATGCATGGACAGCCGCCCGTGAGGGTAGGGTGGTGGCATAGGACATTTGGAGGGTGAGTCGGCTCGGCTGCCGACCATGCTGCTCCCGGGATGGCACCGACCGCGAACTCTCCCCGTTGGCGTCGCGCATTGCGCGCGGCCCTGCAAGGAGGTCATCATGGGTGCTCCCAAGACCGGTAACGTAAGGAACGTGGTGCTCGTAGGCCAAGGCGGGGTGGGCAAGACTTCACTCGCCGAGGCCATGCTCCACCTTTCCGGCAAGACCGCCCGCCTGGGCGGCCACGACGGCACCAAGCCCACGCTCGACTATGACCCCGAAGAGGTCAAGCGTGCATTTTCCATCTCGACGACCATTGCGCCGATCGACTGGAAGGGCGCGCGCATCAATGTGCTCGATGCCCCGTGCTACCCCGATTTTATCGGCGACGCCTTTGCCGCGATGAGCGTCTGCGAGACGGCTCTGTTTGTGGTCGACGCCGAGGCCGGCCCACAGCCTACGACGGTTAAGCTCTGGTATGCCGCCGAGGACCTGCGCCTGGCGCGTGCGGTGTTCGTAAACCGCCTGTCGCGCTCCGAGGCCAGCTTTGCGACCACGATGGGCCTGCTGCAGGAGCGCTTTGGCACGCGCCTGGGCGCCGTGACCCTTCCCTGGGGCGAGGGCGAGGACTTTGACGGCATCATCGACCTGGTGCGCATGAAGGCGCGCCATTGCAACGGCACCGAAGCCGTTGAGTCGGAGATTCCCGAGGAGTATCGTGCCCAGGCCGAGGAAGCCCATGACCATCTGTGCGAGCTGGTGGCCGAGGCTGACGATGAGCTGATGATGAAGTACCTGGAAGGCGAGGAGACGCTGACGCAGGAGGAGCTTGAGGGCCTGCTGTCGAAGGCGATCGCCGAGCGCATCTTTGTGCCGGTCTTTGCGGGCGATTGCATTAAGGAGCAGGGCGTCAACTCGCTGATGGACGACATCGCGACGTACTTCCCGGCGCCGACCGACTACGGCGAGATGCCGCTCATCGACGGTGATTCGCTCAAAATCTCGAGCGACGATGACCGTCCGGTGGCGTTTGTGTTTAAGACCCTGGCCGATCCGCAGCAGGGTCGCATCAGCTTTATCAAGGTGCTGACGGGTACGCTTGAGCCGGGTCTTGAGCTGATCAACGCGCGTACCCGCAAGGGCGACCGTCTGGCTCACCTGTATGTGATGTGCGGCCGCGATATGACCGAGGTTGGCCATGCCTATGCCGGCGACATCATCGTGGCGCCCAAGCTGGCTGCCGAGACGGGCGACACGCTCTCGATTACCGGTAAGGTCGAGGCCGCGGCGTTTAAGTTTCCCAACTCGCAGTACCGCATTGCCATCGAGGCCGAGAACCGCGGCGACGAAGAGAAGCTCTACACGTTTATCGAGAAGGCCTGCAAGGCTGATCCGACCATGAGCATCGACCGCGACGAGGAGACCGGCCAGACCATTATCTCCGCCGTGGGTGAGGCGCAGGTTTCGGTGCTGCTCAACCGTTTGGAGGACCGTACCAAGGTCGCGGCCAAGAGCGTGCCGATCCGCATTCCGTATCGCGAGACCATCCGCCGCACGGCGAGCGCCCAGGGCCGCCACAAGAAGCAGACTGGCGGGGCCCGGCCGTATGGCGACCGCCGGGGGGGCATCGGCACGCTCATCGGACCCGACGGCACGAGCGATGGCTATGAGTTTGTGGACGAGGTCGTAGGCGGCCGTATTCCACGTTCGTTGATCCCTGCCGTGGACAAGGGTGTCCAGGAGACCATGAAGGACGGCATCATTGCCGGCTACCCGCTCACGGGCATTCGCGTGGCTGTGTACGACGGCTCGTATCACAGCGTCGACTCCAACGAGATGGCGTTTCGCGCGGCGGCTCGCATCGGCCTGCGCAAGGCATGTGCCGATGCCGACCCAGTGGTGCTGGAGCCCATCGAGGAAATTACGGTGACTATCCCCGAGAGCTACGCCGGCGCCGTGATGGGCGACATCTCGGCCTCGCGCGGTCGCGTGACGGGCATGGAGACCGATGAGCGCGGAGACACCGTGGTCATTGCCCAGGCGCCGCTGGCAGAGCTGGCGGATTACTCGACGCGCCTGCGCTCTATCACGCGCGGCACGGGTGACTTTACCATGAAGCCCGCTGGCTACGAGCAGGTTCCCTATGACGTTCAGGCCAAGCTGGTCGAGCGCTATGAGGAGGGTCGCGCCAAGTAGCGTGCGATTTTGCCTGCAATGTAGGTGCTGACGAAAAGGCCACCCTGGGTAACCGGGGCGGCCTTATTTGATTCCTTGGGGACGGAGGAAAACGGATCATTTTTTGGGTTACGGGCAGCTTGGTCGGCCCTAAACTCCCGAGGTCTGATTGCGGCCGGTGGCGTAGTCGATCTGCACGTGCGGCTGCAGGTTGTAGCAGTATACGTGGAAGCAGAGGGTCTTGCCGTGGTCCTCGACCGATTGCGCCTCAAGGCGCACGCCACGGCAGACAAGTTCCTCTTCGTTATACATGGGCGTGACACGGTAGAGCACATGGTTACCCGTATCGCGGATGTAGCCGAGAATCTGCTCTTCAAACGGCAGCATGCCCGTCTCGTTGAGATAACGCGTGCCGGTGAGGAGATTCTTGCGGTTGGCGTTTTCGCCGCAGAGCGACCAGGCGATGAGGTGGCAGCGGTTGTAGAGGCTCTGGCCCGGAATAAAGTCGTAGCGCTGCTGGTGCCAACCGGCAGGATGGATGCGCGAGATATCGCCGCGCTTTCCCTGTCCGAGCGACTCGGGGCCTACGCAGGCGAGCGCCTTGCGAGTGCGACCCAGGCTGTCGAGCTTGGAGAATTTCTTAAAGCAGCCCTCTTCGGTGGCGCGATCGTATTCATCGAGTGTGAATGACGGCGTGCCGAGCGGGTGCGTGCTGTCGGCGCGAAGGGCAACGTAGGGGTTGCCGGCGTAGTCGGGAATGCTGCTGAGATAAACACCGCGGGCGCGGTTGAGGTCGGGGTTTTCGACCTCGTCGATGGGGGTGGCGGCGCTGTCCGCGGAAGCGCCGTCGCCGGTGTCGGTTGCGGCGGAATCGGAGCCATCGCCAGGGTCCTGGCCGTTTTGAGGGTCCGAGGAGCTCGCCGTTCCCGATTCGAGCCGAGCGACCAGGTCCGCCTCGTCGTCGGTGCGGCTGGGACTTTCGTTTTGTTTCTCGGCCAGAGCTACCGCCTGCTCATCGCTTTGCGGCGACAGCAACTTGGGCGCTCCGTCGAGCGATCCCGTAAACAGCGCAAACCCGAGCACCACGGCGGTGCCGATGGAAAGTACTTGCTTGTAGGCGGGCTTGCGCGACATTGAGGCTCCTGGATGGACGGTTGGGAATCTACCAGTCTAGCAGGAGCCGGCAGGGGCCGTTCTGTCGAACAAATACTCAAGATTTGGGATAGACGCTACTGATTCATTTGTCCCGCGTTCTAGATCGAGGTGGAGTCGAGCCAGTTGAGCTTGCACTCGAGAATGCGCTGCTCGCCGGGTTCGCTGCTTCCGTCAAGTAGGGCGAGCAGCATCTCGGCTGCTTCGCGACCTTCTTGGTCGACGGGCTCGATGATGGTGGAGACGGTCGGTGTGGTGAGATTAGTCCAGTCTTCGCAGTTGAGTCCCAAAAGGCCGATTTGCTGCGGAAGCAGATGGGCCATTGGCTGGAGGGCCTTGTAGACACGGGGAAGTGCCCACTGATTTTGCACGAAGATAAGGGTTCGCTTGGCGGGATTGAACTTGAATTTAAAGTATTCGGTGAGCTCGTTGATTGACGGCTTGTTGTGATCGATGGGAATCGCTTTGTAGAGCTGCCCGTTCGCTGCCAGCGCCTCGGCATACCCCTGAAAACGCTCCATGCGGGTGCGCATTTCGGTCATGTTGGCGGCAATGGAAAAGAAATCTTCGTAGCCGGCGTCGAGGAGTGCCTGTGTGGCGTTGTACACGCCGTCGTAAAGGTTGGTTTTGATCCAGCTGGTACCTGGGCTATAGATGGCCGCATCGAAAAAGACGACCGGCTTGCCGGCGCGTCTAATGCGGTCATGCACGGCTTTGAAGTTTGCCGTGGGCTGGATGATAAAGCCATCGACGCCCAGCGAGAGCATCTTGTCGACGTACATGAGCTCGGTCTCGGGGTTAAAGCTGCTCGTGCAAACGACCGTCTGGTAGCCCGCGGGGAGCATGACCTGCTCCATGCCATTGAGAACGAGCCCCGCCCATTTGTTGGTGTTATCCAAAATGATGATGGCAATGACGTGGGTTTGCTTGCCGGTGAGCGTCTGCGCTTGGGCGTTGGGAACGTATCCGAGTTCCTTAATGACGCGCGCGATTTTGTTCTGCGTCTTCTCGCTAAGCTTTTCTCGTTTGTCGTTGAGGTAATACGAGACGCTTGCCGTCGAGGTTCCCGCCTCTCGAGCGACGTCTGCGATCGTAACGCGCTGTTTTGCCACAGCGACTCCTTCCGACAGATGAGCATTTTCCAACATGATGACTTTGAGTCTTGGTGAAGGATACGCTTCGGTGAGCGGCTTTTTCCTTTCATATGAGTATGCAACAAATGCGGCATACGGGTGGGGTCGAAATTTGTGACCGGCATGCGCATCTGCCGTCTACCGAGAAAATCAAATACTTCTTGACTTTTGAAATCGAGGGCAAAATCGCAGGATTCATTTTTGGTTAAACGCATAACTAAATCGCATAACCAACGCTCTGACCTGCGCGTTTACCGAAATAAGCTGGCATTAAGAAAAACGAGCACCTATATTGTTCTTGTCGAAAAGACAGCAAGTCCAAACGGCAGGGGATGCTCCGGAGGCCTCCGCAAACGGTGTCTTGCGCACGCAACTCTATGAAAAGAGGGAAGCAATGAAGATCGTAGGCGTTGCCGCCTGTACTGCGGGTATCGCCCACACGTATATGGCCCAGAAGGCGATTCAGGATGAATGCGCCGCCCGTGGCATCGAGTGCAAGGTCGAGGCTCAGGGTGGCCTGGGTATCGAGAATGAGCTCACGCAGGAAGACGTGGACTCCGCCGACCTGGTCCTGGAGTCCGTCGACGTGGGTGTCGAGAACGAGGACCGTTTTGAGCAGAAGATGGCCGAGGGCAAGTTCCTCAAGGTCGGTACTTCCGATGTGATCGCCGATCCGGTCAAGATCATCGACCAGGCTGTTGAGATTATCAAGGCGACGGGCGGTACCGTTGACGCGCCCAAGGCCGAGGCCAAGGCAGAGAAGAAGGCCGTCTCCGCTGCCCCGCAGGCCCCGACACCGGCGTCCAAGCAGTCTATCTTTGCCGATCCGGGTAAGACGCTGCTCAATGCATTCAATACCGGCGTTTCCTATTTTATCCCCATCGTCGTTATCGGCGGCGTGTTTCTTGCCTTCTCGCTGGCATCCGGTACCGCCGGCGCCAACGGCATGGAGGTTACGAACCCGCTGATGGTGAGTCTTAACACCATCGGCATGGCCGGCATCTCCATGATGATCCCGGTGCTTGCGGCATACATCGCCTACTCGATGGCTGGCAAGCCCGCGCTCGCCCCCGGTTTTGTCCTGGGCTACCTGGTCAACAACGCAGTCGTTACCCCTAACGGCAACAGCGTTTCGACCGGCTTCTTGGGCGCCATGATCATGGCGGTCATCTGCGGCTACTTTGTCCGCTGGATGAAGACCTGGAAGGTCAACAACACCATCCAGACCATCATGCCCATCCTGATCATCCCGATTCTGACCTCGCTTGTCCTGGGCATGGCCTATATCTACATCCTGGCCACGCCGCTTGGCTTTGTGATGGACTGGCTCACCGGCGTGCTCGGCAGCCTGCAGGGCGGTTCCGCAGTTGTCCTGGGTCTGGTCATTGGCGTTATGACCGCCTTCGATATGGGCGGCCCCATCAACAAGACCGCTTCGACCTTTACCATGGCCATCATGGCCTCCGGCATCTATGGCCCCAACGGCATGTTCCGCGTCGCCGTCGCCATTCCCCCGATTGCCTGCGGCCTTGCTGCGCTCATCGCCAAGAACAAGTTCGATGACGCCGATCGCCAGATGGGTATCTCCGCACTGTTCATGGGCTGCATCGGCATTACCGAGGGCGCTATCCCCTTCGCGGTCAAGGACCTTGGCCACACCCTGCCCGGCATCTGCATCGGCTCTGCCGTGGGCGCGGCGCTCGCCGCCTTCCAGGGTATCGACTGCTACGTCCCGCACGGTGGCTTTATCGTCGCCCTTGCCACCAACAACGTCGCGCTGTTCTGCCTGGACATCGTGATTGGCGCCGTGGTCGCCGCTGCAATCCTGATTGCCATGAAGCCCACGCTCGACAAGCAGGCCAAGTAAACCTTTAAGGACTCCGGTTGTGCGGAGGGATGGATTTGACTCCGCACAACCGCCCCTACACAACAAAATCCATCCGTACTGATAGGGCCCACATCTGGGTCCCAGGGAACTTTTGTCAAAAATCCTCTGGAGAAGGAGAACAAAATGTCCAACCTCACCATCCGCCAGGCCGTTCAGGGCATGCTCAAACTGCAGGATAGCGGCGATCACGCAACCATGGTCGGCATTGGCCCCATGAGCCCCAACCTGATTCAGGCCGTGTTCGAGCTTGCCAAGGACGAGGATTTCCCGCCCATGTTTATCGCCAGCCGCAACCAGGTCGATATGGACGAGATGGGCGCCGGCTACGTCAACGGTTGGGACCAGACGCGCTTTGCCGCCGACATCAAGAAGGTCGCCGACGAGGTGGGTTACACCGGTCCGTACTACCTGTGCCGAGATCACGGCGGTCCGTGGCAGCGCGACGAGGAGCGTAACGCTCACCTGCCCGAGGACGAGGCCATGGAGCTCGCCCGCAAGTCCTTCGTCGCCGACATGGAGGCAGGCTTTGACCTGCTGATGGTCGACCCCACCAAGGATCCCTATCAGATCGGCAAGGTTATTCCGCTCGACGTGGTGCTTCGCCGCACGATCGATCTTATCGACTACCTTGAGCAGTACCGTCGCGAGCATAACCTGCCCGAGGTCGCCTATGAGGTCGGTACCGAGGAGACCAATGGCGGCTTGACCTCTACCGATAAGTACGAGGAGTTCATTTCTCAGCTGCAGCCCGAGCTCGAGAAGCGCGGCTGCCCCATGCCCACCTTTATCGTCGGCCAGACCGGTACCCTTACCCGCTGGACGGAGCAGGTCGGTCACTACAACTTCAAGAACGCCCGCGAGCTTGCCGATATGGCCAAGCGCTATGGCGTGGGCCTGAAGGAGCACAACGCCGACTATCTGGATGACGCAACGCTGCTCGAGCACATCCCGGCTCACGTGACGGCCTCCAATGTTGCCCCTCAGTACGGCACCGAGGAGACCCGCGCTTACCTCAAGCTCTGCGCTACCGAGCAGATTCTGGTCGACAACGGCCTGTGCGACGATCCCTCCGACCTGTATCACACGCTGCTGGTCAAGGCTATCAAGACCGAGCGCTGGCGCAAGTGGATGACCGGCGACGATGTCAACCTGCAGGTTGACGACATTCTGGCCGACGACGAGCTCAGCCTGAAGATTCTGGATGTCTCCGGCCACTACGCGTTCAACGATCCCGAGGTCAAGGAGCAGGTCGAGAAGCTCTATCGCAACCTCGCTGCCCAGGACATCGACGGCAAGCGCTTTGTGATCGAGCACATCAAGCGCCCGATCAAGCAGTACGTCGTCGGTCTTAACCTCAAGGGCGTCACGAGCCGCATCGAGAAGGCCCTCGAGGACTAGGTAGTTTTTCCTACGCGACGCCGGGCCTGGGGCATGTCCCAGCCGCAGGCCCGGCACATAGGACAAAGGGACGCCCCCTTTGTCCTATTTTTTGAGTTTTGGATTCCTCCGAAGGAGTTTGCAACATGAAGTTCTTTATCGATACCGCCAACCTTGACGAGATCGCCGAGGCCAAGAGCTGGGGTTGCCTTGCCGGCGTCACCACCAACCCGTCCCTGTACGCCAAGACCGGCGGCAAGCTGGCCGACTTTGAGCCCCATATGCTCAAGATTGCCGAGCTCTGCGAGGGTCTGCCCGTGTCTGCCGAGTCCACCGCGACTACTGCCGAGGGCATGATCGAGGAGGGCAAGCGCCTTGCCGCCCTCGCCCCCAACATTGTGGTCAAGCTCCCCGTGTGCGAGGCCGGCCTCGCCGCCTGCCGCGCTCTGGCCGATGCTGGCGTGCGCGTCAACATGACGCTCGTCTTCTCGCCGACGCAGGCCCTTATGGCCGCCAATGCCGGTGCTCGCTACATCAGCCCGTTTGTGGGGCGCTTCGATGACATCGCCGAGGACGGTATCTCGCAGCTCGACAATGTTGTGACTTGCATCAAGAACTATGACTGGACCGGCAAGAACGTCGACGACACCGTTGAGATCATCACCGCTTCGGTCCGCACGCCCAACCATGTGACCCAGGCGGCGCTGCTTGGTGCCGACATTGCGACCGTCCCCATGGCCGCTCTTAAGAAATGCTTGCATCACCCGCTGACCGACCAGGGCCTTGCCTCTTTTGAGGCTGATTGGCAGAAGGTCGTCGCTCAGGCTTAACGAGTGGATTGCCCCGGCATCGCGTCATCCGGTGCCGGGGTTGTTCTCAAGAGAGGAATTCGTATGACCAACCAGGAGCTGGCGAAGGTCGCCAATGAGGTCAGGAAGGGTGTCGTGACTGCGGTTCACGCGGCCAAGTCGGGACATCCGGGTGGATCGCTCGGTGCTGCCGACATCATGACGTATCTGTACTTTGAGGAAATGAATATCGATCCTGCTGACCCTCACAAGGCCGATCGCGATCGCTTTGTGCTCTCCAAGGGTCACGCGGCGCCGGGCCTGTATTCGGTGTTGGCAAATCGCGGCTATTTTCCCGTCGAAGAGCTCGAGACGCTCCGCCATATTGGCAGCCGACTGCAGGGCCATCCCAACATGAACGATACCCCGGGCATCGATATGTCCACCGGATCGCTCGGTCAGGGTATCTCCGCCGCGGTTGGAATGGCACTCGCCGCAAAGCACTGGGGTGACAGCTACCGCGTCTACACGTTGCTGGGCGACGGCGAGTGCGAGGAGGGCCAGGTGTGGGAGGCGGCCATGTTTGCCGGCAACCATGCGCTCGACAATCTTGTTGCCGTCGTCGACCACAACGGCTTGCAGATTGACGGCACGATCGATGAGGTCAACTCGGCCATGCCGCTCGCTGACAAGTTCCGCGCCTTTAAGTGGCATGTGATCGAGCTAGCCGATGGCAACGACATGACACAGATTGAGGCGGCTTTCGCCGAGGCTCGTGAGGTGACCGGCGTGCCCGTCGCTATCATCGCCGAGACGGTGAAGGGCAAAGGCGTCTCCTTTATGGAGAACCAGGTTGGCTGGCATGGCAAGGCGCCCAACGATGAACAGTTTGAGCAGGCCATGGCCGAGCTTGCGGCAGCAGGAGAGGGGCTCTAATGGCAGAGGTCAAAAAAGTCGCCACGCGCGTAAGCTACGGCGAGGCGCTCGTCGAGCTGGGCAATGAGCACGATGACTTTGTAGTGCTCGATGCCGACCTGGCTGCCGCTACGCAGACGGGTAAGTTTAAGGCTGCGCACCCTGGGCGCTTCTACGATGCCGGCATTGCCGAGAGCAACTTGATGGGGCTCGCCGCCGGCATTGCGACCACGGGCCACGTCGCCTTTGCGAGCACCTTTGCCATGTTCGCCGCCGGCCGCGCGTACGAACAAGTGCGTAATTCCATTGGCTATCCGCACCTCAACGTCAAAATCGGTGCCACGCATGCGGGTATCTCGGTCGGTGAAGACGGCGCCACGCATCAGTGCTGCGAGGACATCGCGCTCATGCGCACGATCCCGGGTATGACGGTAATCGTTCCCGCCGATGACATCGAGGCTCGCGCTTGCGTGCGCGCCGCCTATGAGTTTGAGGGACCGGTCTACATGCGCTTCGGACGCCTGGCAACGCCGGTCATTAACGATCACGAGGACTATGAGTTCAAGATTGGTCGCGGCGTGGTCGTGCGCGAGGGGTCCGATGTGACCATCATCGCTTGTGGCCTTATGGTCGCCGAGGCGCTTGAGGCTGCCGAGGCGCTCGCTGCCGATGGTATCGATGCCGAGGTCATCAATATGCACACGATCAAGCCGCTTGATGAGCGCCTGGTGGTTGCCAGCGCCAAGAAGACCGGTCGTGTGGTCACTGCCGAGGAGCATTCGATTATCGGTGGTCTTGGCGAGGCCGTGGCCTCGGTGCTCGCGGAGCAGCATCCGGTGCCGATGCGTCGCGTCGGCGTGTGCGATGTGTATGGCGAGTCCGGCCCTGCGGTCGATTTGCTGCACAAGTACGGTTTGGACGCCGACGGCATCGAAGCTGCGGTCAGGTCCGTGTTGTAAGGAAGGTTTCCATGGGATTTGTATCTGCCAACCAAGTGACAATCGGGTATACCGCCGCCTCGCGCGAGGACGCCCTACATTATTTGTCCGAGCAGGCCATCGAGCTCGGCTTTGCCGATGACGCATCTGCCGTAGAGGCCGCCTTCATTGCTCGCGAGAACGAGGCCGAGACCGGCCTTGTCGCCGGTTTTGCCGTTCCGCATGCCAAAAGCGACGCGATCCACACGCCGGGCGTTGCCGTGCTTAAACTGACCGAGCCCGTTGAATGGCCGAGCTTCGATGGGGTGCCCGTCGATGTTGCGCTCGCGCTGTACGTGCCTGCCGGCGAGGCTGGAACCACGCATCTGCGCCTGCTCTCCAAGGCTGCCGTAATGCTGATGGACGCCGGCTTCCGCGACAAGGTGCGCGCGAGCACCGATCCCGTTGAGATTGCGGAGCTCATCAATAGCGGACTCGAAGACTAGAACGGTCATCCCGTTCAATCAATCGATCCTTCTCCAAGGAAAAGGGCCGCGACGCCATATAGGTGTCGCGGCCCTGTTTGCGTTTCCCCAGATAAAACCTGCCAAAATAAACCTATCCCTTTTTGGCAGGCTAATCGTGAGTTATTTCACCGCAACTTAGGGCACGGTTAGGAAGTGTGCACCTTAAAGAGTGGAGCCCTTGATTAGAGAGGTCGCGCTCATCTCTCTAAATGTCTCTCTAAAGAGAAGGTTGGTTAGAGAGATAGCATTAGGCAATCTAGCAGCGAATTCGATACATCTCTCTTAATGTCTCTCTAAAACAAGGCGCTTATCTCTCTAAAGTTAGAGAGATAAGCGCCTTGTTTTAGAGAGACGGAATGCCAAAATTCGTCCGTCAGCTACCATCTGCCAAAAATGACGGATAAAGGGCTCATCGAAGTAATGGGTTCATCGACGAGCCGCAACCGCCGCTATCGGAAGAAGTAGATGCAGCCGAATTGCCCCTCTATTGTCTCTCGAAGTTTGATGGGTGCTAGAGGGGCGACTGCCTCGCGATATTTTCCCAAGATAAAACCTGCCAAAACAAACCTGTCCCTTATTGACAGGTCAGTTAACGCAGTCCAGGTTGAGCATATGTGCCCGGAGCCCGCGCAGCGCCGAGCAGTTACGCCGTTTGTAAAACGGCGTAATCTAAAGGTTCATGTTGCCGTGGATGTAGGGGGTGACCTCGGGGGAGATATGGTCGCAGCCCAGCTCGCGCAGCGCGGACTCGATAACGGCGGGCAGCGGGGTTTTGCCCTCGGCATCGACGGCGTTGCCACCGAGGGCAGCAATCTTGGCGACATCTGCGGGTGCGGCCTCGATATGCATGCAGCCGCCGATCAAGCGCGCGCGTACCTGTGCCAGATCAAGATTGTGCAGGTAATCCTCGCAGGCGCGGATTAAATCGACCTTCTCGCGCGTAAGCTCCTCGCCCGTGGGGACGCGGGTGGCAAGACATGCTCCCGCCGGCAGGTTCCAAACGGGATAGCCCCATGCGCGCAGCAGCTCGCGCTCTTCGTCCTTGGTAAAGCCGACCTCCATAAGGGGTGAGCGTACGCCGAGCTCTTCTGCCGCACGCATGCCGGGGCGGTAGTCACCGCGATCGCTTGCATTGCTGCCATCGATGACGGTGGGAAAGCCGAGCGACTTGGCGTGGTTGACGATGGCGGTAAAGCCGGCGTGCTTGCAGTGGTAGCAGCGATTAGCATCGTTGCAGGCTACTTGGGGGAGCTGCAGCTGATCCACCGAAAGATTGAGCACGGGGAGCTTAAAATGCGGCCCCTCATTGGCCTGCCCATCAACGGACTGCTCAAACGAAGCCTGCTCGGGCGTGCCGATGAGCGGCGTGGTGAGATGGACGAGAAGAGTATTGGTAGGCATGACGCGGGCGCATACGGCGGCCAAAAAGCTGCTGTCGACGCCACCGGAAAACCCGATAGCCACGCGCCCGTATGCCAAAAGCAGCTGTTCGAGCGCCGATAGCTTGTCTTGAAGCTCCTCTGCGGGTGCCGTGGTGTCTAAAATCATGAAACGTTCCTTACCATTGAGTACTCGGTCGAAAACTATAATCCTAATGCGTTACTTGCCATAAGTCTTCTATCTATGTAACGAAAGTGCAATATGCTATATACGTTATATACAAGTTTGTAAGTGCGGTAGAGTGGTAGTAACACAATCCGGTGAGGGGACCGATATGATCAAGGCTGTTATTTTTGACATGGATGGAACGCTGGTCGATACCGAGCGTTTGGGGATTAAGGCCTGGAAGGCAGGCGCCGCTGAGCTGGGGCTCGCGATTGATGAAGCGCTGATCCATCAGTTTATCGGCCGCACGCTGCCCGATGTTATGGACATCCTTGATGAGCATTACGGCAGCCATGAAACCACCGAGGCGGTCTATGTCCGCCACAAGGAGATTCGCGACGAGATGGTCAAGACCGAACTGGAACTTAAGGCCGGCGCCGCCGAGTGCCTAGACGAGCTGCTGGCTGCGGGCTATCACGTTGGTCTAGCGACGTCGTCGCGCCTCGTTACGGCCGAGCGCAACCTTAAGATGGTTGGCCTCTTTGACAAGTTTGAAACGGTAACGTGTGGCGAGGACGTCGTGCACGGCAAGCCCGACCCCGAGATGTATCTGCTCGCCTGCGAGCGCGCGGGCTTTGCTCCCGAGGAATGTGCCGTGGTCGAGGATTCGCGCAACGGCTGCGTCTCGGGCATTACGGCCGGCTGCCATGTCTTTGCCGTCCCCGATATCGTGCCGCTGCCGCAGGACGTGGTGGATGGCTGCGAGGCCGTGCTCGATACGCTGTTCGATCTGGCGGCGGCGGTCAAGGCCGTGCGCTAGACAATTGCGGCGTTGAAACGAGCAATTGCTTACGTTTGCGCTTAAGCAAAAGGGGCCCGGCAATGGTCGGGCCCCTTTCGCTTAAGCGGCGACTTAGCATACTCGCGGGCGTGCTATAGATACGCACCGAGGTTGATGGCCGTGGCGTCGGTCTGGCTGCTTGCCTGGGTGCTGGCGCGTTCCAGCAGGAACGGCCGCACGAGTTCTTGGCGGTTGATGTCCTCGATGGCCGTGACCGCGGTGACGGTGCGCGCGGCAGAGCTGACGTGGATATGCTTGGTCTTTGCCGGGGCCTTGTTCTCGATTTGCTCCATGAGCAATTGAACGCCCTTGCGGCCAATCTCGTAGCCCGGGGGCGCTACCGTAGTGAGCGGGACCGATCCACTCCAAGCGAGCGGGTTGCCATCGCAGCCTGCTACGCGTACTTGCCCGGGGACAGAGATGCCCTTGTCGACCAGCGCCGAGATAACGCCCGAGGCCAACACGTCGGTCAGGCCGACGACAAAATCGGGGCGTTCGTTCGCGGGGCGCTCGGCGATTTGGGCACCGATGCCGTAGCCGTCGGCAGCGGTATTCCATTCGCCGGCGTCGATGACTTCGATCTTGATATCGGGGTGCAGGGCGAGGGCCTTGTGAATGCCAAGCACGCGTAGGGTGAGCTGCATAAATGCTGCTCGGCCGACGACGACAATATGGTGTGCGCCGCGGGCGATGGCGAGCTCGGCAATGATGCGACCTTGGGCCTCGTTGTCGGCCGCTACGTAGTAGCCGGGCTCGGAACAGTGGATGTCCAGATGGACGATCGGCACGGGCATTTTAGTCATGGCCGGATGCCAGTCGGGGGACGCCATGGGCTGAACCATGACGCCGGACATCTGGGTGCCCATAAAGTAGCGCAGGTAATGGTCCTCGAGAATATCGTCGTTATCGGCGTTGGCGATGAGCAAGTCGTAGCCGTGCTTGCGGGCCTCGTTGTGGGCGCCGCTGGCGATTTGGAGCGAAAAGCCGTGATCGAGACGGGGGAGCACCAGGCCAAAGGACTTGGTGGCGCCGCCCGCGAGCTGACGGGCGCTTTGGTTGGGCAGGTAGCCAAGGCGATTGATGGTCTCGTTGATGAGCTTGAGGGTCTCGGGGCGCAGCTTTTCGGGGTGGTTGAGCGCGTTGGAAACCGTGCCCAACGAAACCCCGGCCTCGCGTGCGACGTCGCTGATTTTTACCTTTGCCATAGCGGCCCCTTTGATGCGTTTCAAGTACAAGCCAGATTGTAGCATCCCAAACCTTCCAAAAAGGGACAGGTTTATTTTGGCAGGTTTATCTGGGGAAACGCCGTTGCCAGCGCGACCACCACGAAGGGGGCAGGTACCTTTGTGGTGGTTTGGACCGGCTGGACGTGTGTGCATCGAGTGGTATCTAAGTTGAGATACCACTTCTGGTATATCAGCTTGCGTTTGCGTGAGTACAATACTCGAACGTTATGCGTCTCAGCGCCCCCTGTGCGTGGACGTTTTGCAGTCAAGCGGACGAAGGGATTTATCCTATGTGCGGAATTGTCGGCTACACCGGCTCTGATATTGCAAAGAACATCCTGGTCACGGGCCTCAAGCGTATGGAGTATCGCGGCTATGACTCCTCGGGCGTCGCGCTCGAGGTGGGCGAGGGCGCCGCGGCGCACCTCGATGTCATCCGCCGCGTGGGTAAGGTCGCGGGCTTGGAGAGCGAGCTTTCCAATATCGACAGCGACGCTACCTGCGGTATCGGCCACACCCGTTGGGCCACCCACGGCAAGCCCTCCGTCGTTAACGCTCACCCCCACACCAGCTGCGACGGTCGTATCGCCATCGTCCACAACGGCATCATCGAGAACTTCGCCGAGCTGCGCGAAGAGCTGGAGGGCCGCGGCCACCACTTTAAGAGCGAGACCGATACCGAGGTCTTCGCGCATCTGATCGAAGAGGCTTATGCCGAGACGCACGACCTGATGGCCTCCGTGCGCGAGGCTTGCACCCACGTGGTCGGTGCCTATGGTCTGGCCGCCGTGTGCGCTGACGAGCCCGGCGTGATCGCCGTGGCCCGCAAGGATTCCCCGATCGTGGTCGGCGCGGGCGAGACCGGCGCCTATGTCGCCTCCGACGTCATCGCGCTCATCGACGCAACCCGCGACGTCGTGGTGCTCGAGGACGGTCAGTTTGCCAAGCTCACGCCCGCAGGCGTCGAGTACACCGACGAGGCCGGCAACGTTATCGAGCCCAAGGTCACCCACATCGACTGGGACCTGGACATGGCAGAAAAGGGCGGTTATCCCGACTTTATGCTCAAGGAGATTCACGAGCAGCCGCGCGTCGTGCGCGACACGCTGGTCGGTCGTATGACGCCGGCCGGCGAGCTCGACATCGACGAGCTGGGCCTTTCGCTCGAGGAGCTCAACGACATCGACCGCGTCTACGTGATCGCTTGCGGCACCAGCTATCACGCTGGCCTCATTGCTAAGAATCTCATCGAGGGCTGGGCTCGCATCCCCACCGAGGTGGAGGCGGCCAGCGAGTTCCGTTATCGCAATCCCATCATTACGCCGACGACGCTTGTCGTTGCCGTGTCCCAGTCGGGCGAGACGGCCGATACCCTCGCCGCCATCCGCGACGCGCGCATCAAGGGCGCCAAGGTCTTCGGCATCACCAACGTGGTGGGAAGCCCCGTGGCGCGTGAGAGCGACGGCGTCATCTACACCAAGGCCAACAAGGAGATCGCGGTCGCCTCGACCAAGAGCTTTATCGGCCAGGTCGTGAGCCTCACGCTTTTGGCCCTGCTGCTGGCGCAGGTCAAGTACCGCTTGACCACCAAGCAGGCGCGCATGCTGTTCCGCGAGCTTTCCGATACGGCCGAGCAGATCCAGTGGATTTTGGATACCCAAACCGAGGCCGTTCATGAGGCCGCCCTGCTGTGCAAGGACGCCCAGTCGGCGCTGTTCGTGGGGCGTGGCATGGGTGCCGCTATTTCCTACGAGGGCGCGCTCAAGCTCAAGGAAGTCAGCTACCTGCACGCCGAGGCATATGCCGCCGGCGAGATGAAGCATGGCCCCATTGCCCTGATCGACCCGGGCTTTCCTGTCATCGCTGTGGCCACCAAGAGTGCCACCTACGACAAGACCGTGTCGAACCTTATGGAGTGCAAGGCGCGCGGCGCCAAGGTCATCGTCGTTGCCACCGAGGGCGACGAGGAGATCAACAAGATTGCCGACTGCATCATCCGCGTGCCGGCAGTCCGCGACGTGTTCAGCCCCATCACGGCGAGTGTCCCGCTGCAGCTGCTCGCCCGCGAGGTCGCCATCCTGCGCGGCTGCGACGTCGACCAGCCCCGTAACCTGGCCAAGAGCGTCACGGTAGAGTAGTTGGTTCCGCCGTTCTAGCGACTAAAGCCCGGCTCCGCATCAAGACGGAGCCGAGCTTTTTTTGCATTTGACCAGATAAAACCTGACAAAATGAACCTGTCCCTTTTTGGCAGGTTAGCGGAGCTTGCTGGTCTCGAAGTACTCGGGGAACTGGTCCAGAACCTCGGTTTGGTTGCGGAACATCATGTGCAGGTGCTTGCTGACCAAAAAGCTCGCTTCGATGGGGTCGCGACCGGCGATAGCGCGGCGAATCTGCTTGTGCTCGTTCACGATGTCCTGATTGTCGAGAACCTGCGTGGCAGCGCGCAGCCAGCGGAAGCGCTCAAGGTCGGCATTGGTCTCTTCGAGCCACGACCACACGGTGCTGCGGCACGCGATGCTAAAGATCATGCGGTGCATGAGGTTGTCGCTTAAAAAGAAGCCGATGCGATCCTCCTCGGCCATGGTCTTTTCCTGCAGCGCGATGGCTCGGTCGAGCTGCTCGATGCCTGCAGAGGTGGCACGGGCGCAGCACTCCACAATCACCTGCTTTTCCAGGTGCTCGCGAATGTAGCAGGCGCTCTCGGCAAGAGTGAGGTTGATGGGCGAGACATAGGTGCCGCTTTGGGGCACGGTGCGCACCAGGCCCTCTTGCGCCAGACGCACCAGCGCCTCGCGCACAGGGGTGCGCCCCATATCCAGGTCGTCGCAAAGCTGCTTGACGCCCAGCTTTTCGCCCGGCTTGTAGTCCAGGTAGACGATTTTGCGTCGAATGGTGTGGTAGGACTGATCCTGTAGGCTCGTTTCCTGCTCGCCGACGTGCGTCGATTCTTCCATAGTGCCTCGCAACCGTTCTATCACACTCATATATCAGCTGTTAATTATGCCGCGAATCAGCTCTCCGTGGTGGGTAATTCGGCTGTTGCCCAAGAACTATTGCGGCATCTTAGTCTGTATTTGCGCAGGGCTGTGCTCAATGTTGCCGTATCATAGGCCGTCGCAAACGTGAAATAGAAAGAAGGAATCCCATATGCAACTGGCAAATATCGTACGCGAGCGCTGGAAAGGCGTCTTGTTCTGCCTGATCATCGCCATTCCCGCGACGTTGCTCGGCAAACAGGTTGAGGTGGTCGGCGGTCCGGTATTCGCCATCCTCTTTGGCATGGTCCTGGCGCTCGTCTTTCCCAAGAATCGTCGCGAACAGCTCGCCGCCGGCGTCACCTATACGTCCAAAAAAGTCTTGCAGTACGCGGTTATCCTGCTTGGCTTTGGCATGAACCTCTCCCAGATTCTGTCCAAGGGCGCCCAGTCGCTGCCGATTATCGTGGCGACAATCTCGACCTCGCTTGTCATCGCCTTTGTGCTCTGCCGCGTTATGAACGTGCCGGGCAAGATCGCGACGCTTGTGGGTGTGGGTTCGTCGATTTGCGGCGGTTCTGCCATCGCTGCGACCGCACCCGTCATCGATGCCGACGATCGCGAGATTGCCCAGGCTATTTCGGTCATCTTCCTGTTTAACGTTATCGCGGCGCTCGTGTTTCCGACGCTCGGCGGCATGCTCGGGCTGACCAACGAGGGCTTTGGCCTGTTTGCCGGTACCGCCATCAACGACACCTCGTCCGTAACGGCTGCGGCGAGCGCCTGGGACAGCATGCACCCCGGCGCCAATGTGCTCGAGAGCGCCACAGTGGTCAAGCTCACCAGGACGCTGGCCATTATTCCCATCACGTTGGTTCTCGCATGCTGGCAGATGCATCTGGCGCGCAAGGCCGGCGGCGACGCCAAAAGCACGTTCTCGCTTAAACGCGCGTTTCCCATGTTCGTGCTGTTCTTTGTGCTGGCGAGCGTAATCACCACGGTGCTTCAGCTTCCTGCATCCATTACGGCACCCATCAAGGAGCTGTCGAAATTCTTTATCGTGATGGCCATGGCGGCTATTGGCTTTAATACCGATATCGTCGAGCTGGTCAAAAAGGGCGGCAAGCCCATCGCATTGGGCTTTTGCTGCTGGATTGGCATTGCTTGCATGAGTTTGGGAATGCAGCACGTGCTGGGAATCTGGTAGAGAAGTAGCTTATTTGCGTGCTGCGTGCTGGCGAGCGCATGTCCGCGGTGGAGCGATAGGAGCTCTTGCGGGTATGGCTTGTCCGCAGGTTGATAGGTCCCGAAGAGCTCTTATCGCCCCGCCAGGATGGCGATGCGGGGCAACTCATATACTCGCAGGACGGCGGCTTCTGCCCTATAGTGTTTGGTGGGCAATATCGTTCAATTTTGAAACACTCGGTCGTGTGACCGTCGGCGGTTGCACGTCGCCGCGGACAGGGGCAAATCATGGATAGCGATGCCAAGCTGAACATCTTGATCGAGGCCTTGGCTGCTGCCGGGGCCTCGGCGTTGGCAATCGATGGGCATGGACACGTGGCGATTTCGACCATGGATGATGTCGCGCTCGAGCAAGATGTCGCGGCATTTGTCGCCGAGCGCCTGGGGCGCGTGGGCGACGGCACGCGCCTGGTGATGGGGCATGCGGGAGGGCGCTTGAGCCTCACGGTGCGTCCGGTCGCCAAGGAATACGGCGCGCTTTGGGTGGCCGTGGTCCGCGAGGTGCACGGTGTGGCGGCACATGCGGGTATTGAGTGGCTTAACGCAGATGAGGTCGAGGCGCGCTACGAGGCGAGCGCGTACGGCATTGTCGAGGGTGCCGCTGCGGTCGCTGGCCCCGTCTGCGAAAGCTATGCCCGCGGCGTGCCCCTCATGTTGGAGGGCGAGCTGGGTGCTGGCCAGGCGGAGATTGTAAAACGCCTCTATCTGGATGGGCCTTATGCCGACGAACCCTTTGTGTCCGTGGCACTTGACGAGCTCACAGATCGCGGCTGGCGCCATCTGCTCAAAAGCTCGGAATCGCCGCTGTTCCAGGCAAGGCTGACCCTTTGTATTGGCGGTTGGCATGCACTTTCGCCGCAGCGTCTGCGCGAGCTTGTCTCTACGATGACCGACACGGCGCTGGCCGCGCGTTGCCATGTGGTTCTGACGGCAAACGATATGCCGGGCGGTGGCGAAAGCGACCAGGCCGCTTTTGTAACCGAGCGCTTGGCGTGTGCAGTAAGTGTGGCGCCTGCGATTGCCGAGCAGGGTGGCGCATCGAAAAAGGTTGCGCGGTATTTGTCATATCTGTCAGATGTCTTTGGAACTGCCGCTCCGGGTATGTCCGAGGAGGCTGCCTCGATGCTCAACGGTTATCGCTGGCCGCGCAACTATCTGCAGCTTCGCGAGGTCTCGGAACGACTCTATATATTAGTAGGGTCGGGTGTGGCGGAGCGCGCGGTGGCGGAGGAGGTGCTCGCCCAGGAGGACGTCATCAAAACCGCAACCTTTGGCGCTCCGACGCTCGACAGCGACCTGTATATCCTGCGTCCACTGGCCGATACCGAACGCGACATCGCGCGGCTGGTCGTGGGCTACCTTCAGGGCAACCGGACCCGCGCTGCCGAGGTGCTGGGAATAAGCCGCACGACCCTGTGGCGCTTGTTGAAGGACGACGACCGCTGAGCGAGGCGCCCGTGACCGCGTGCGGCGCGTGTGCTACAGTCCAAAGCAGTAATGTTTCGATTGTGTTACGGCGTGCGGGGGCGTATGGCGGAGACTTCAAAACCAAACCGGAATAGACGGAGCGCGGCTCCAGTTAACCGCCGCACGACGTCCCGGACGTGGGGCAAGTACGCGTCGGGGTTCGACGGTTCGTTCAAACGCACCAAATACGGCTATCCTTCGGCAAGCGCTCGCTTGGCCATGCAGGCCGAGTCGACGCTGTGGGGGCGTAGGCGCGTGGTGGGCTCTAAGCTCAAGCACGACGGAACGCTGGGCTATATCAGCCGCGGTGCGGCTCGCCGCAGTGGGCTCAATCCTGCTGGTTGGCATCGTTACGTGCCGATTGCAGTTGTTGTTGCGGTGGTTGTCGTCGCACTTGCCGCACTCGGCTACGCTGGCGGCGGCGTCGACCTGAGCGCGATGTTCAAGCCTGCTAAGCTCGAGCATGCCGGCACGGAGCTTGTCGAGGGTGCTCAGGCCCAGACGGGCGTGGCGCCTCAGCGCGGTATTGTTGCCGCTGCCGCAACGATCGCCGATGCCCAAAAGGGCGAGGACGAACAAGGCGACGAAGCCGAAACGACTCAAACGAACGAGGACGCGGGAACCTTGACGTCTATATAGGCTGCGAGTGGGGTAGCTAATTTGGGACGGAGTTTTTTTAGCTACCCTCGGTGGAATAGTCGGCTAATACTCAGCGCCAACTCACAATGAGTCTGCAAAGCAGGCATATCCCGTAAAGTGCAAGTAATAGAACTACCGTTGGCGGATTGGTAAATTGACCATTCTGGCGCAGCAATCCTAAAATTGATTCTAACTATAGGGGATTTCTCTCGATGCTGAGCGCATCGGTGCGGGTCACCCTCATAGCCGCTTAGGATGTTGGCGCTGCTTCGGCATCCGAGGCTCGATGTCGGACGTCAATAATGACGGAAAGGAAGGTGACGGGATGCGTAGATCTGCATTGGGCCGCAAAGCACTTACGGTGCTAGTTTCGGCTACGATGGTTGTTTCGATGATGCCAACGGCGGCTTTGGCCGATGCCGTGGGCGTTAACGATGCCACGACTGAGCAATCCCAAGTCAATGAAAGTAAGTCGGGGGGGGGGTGACTCCGAGAACGTAGCCGGCACTGGTTCGGCTGATAACGGTGCCAGCGAGGACGCTGCCAACGGGCAGACGATTACCGAGCAGGGGTCGGCTACTCAGACTGACGATGATTCGCAGCAGGGGACTGAGTCCCAGGAGTCTGCGGATTCTAGTATCGCCGAGGTCAATGGGAAAACGTATGCCTCGCTGCAGGACGCTATTAACGCTGCGCCGCGTAAGGCAACGGTGAAGCTGCTGGCCGATACGAAGGAGAACGTCACAATCTCCACGCCCTATGTCACGCTCGACCTGAATGGTCACACCCTCAACGGCGGCACGGTCAAAGCTAAGCCGGCGCTGACGGTCACGGCTCGCGTCACCGTCATGGACAGCAGCAAGACCCAGACCGGTACCATCAAGCGTGAGGACACCGCAGAGGATTCCGGCGTCAGCTCCCACTATGTCATTGACATTCAGGGCGGCGGCTGGCTCACCTTCGAGAGCGGCAACGTAACCAACAATAGCGGCACCGAAAGCGGAAAGGGCGCGTCCCTGGTGCGCGTGGGTGATGACAGCGTCGCCAAGTATCCCGGCCTGAATATCAAGGGCGGCAACTTTACCCAAAATAACTTCATCGTGATCAAGGTCGATCGCGGCGATTTGTTCCTGAACGGCGGTACGCTGAATTCCACCGACAGCTACGCCATTGAGGACTGGCACAGAGCTACCATCAAGGGCGGTACGGTCAACGGCGCAGTGGCTGCCTGGACGTACAGCGGCGGTCACAACAGCGATCTGACGATCAGCGGCGGCACCGTCAACGGTAAGGTTGAGTCGGTGACTTACGACGGCGCCGAAGGCAAAACGGCGAAGGTGTCCATCACGGGCGGCGTTATAAATGGCACGCTGAACACGGTTGACTACAGCACGGGTACCACTTCCAACGATCCCACAAAGGCGACGATCGAGGTCACGAGCGGTACGTTCAGCACCGATCCGTCCCGCTATCTGATCGAAGGTTCTGCGGCTACCCCGAACGGTGACGGCACCTTCGGCGTGGCAAAAGCTTACCTTGCGCAGGTTGGCGAAACCAGCTACTACACCATGGACGACGCGTTCAAGGCTCAAACCGCAAGTGGTGAAGCCATCACTTTGCTGCGCGACTACACCACGGGCAGCACCTTCAACTCCGGAACCGTTGCTCGCGTGGTTGACCTGAACGGCCACACCTGGACCTGCACCGGAACTGACGCAAGCTCTGCGGCATTCGAGATTAATAACCCCGACGCATCGCTCACGGTGAAGAACGGCAAGGTCGTGAGCTCGCAGCTGATCGGCTTGATTCCGTCTGCCATGGGCGGCACCATCAAGTACGACAACTCCGCTCTTACGTTCGAGGATGTTGAAGCCTCTACTACCGCTACGAGCGGCATCGAGACGAACGGCAACAACACGAACGACACCGTTGTCCTGAAGAACAGCACGCTCAACGTTCCCAACGGCTTCGGCATTTACTTCCCCAGCAGCGGAACGCTGACCATCGACAACTCTACGATCAACGCGAAGACGATGGGCGCTCAGGTGTGCTCGGGCAACCTGAACATCAACGCCGGTAGCAAGATTGCCGTGTCGGGCGACCCGGTTGCAAAGACCGAGGGCGACGGCGCCATCCAGGACGGCGCGGCGATCTCCATCGTCAACCGCTCCGGCTACAAGGGCCTTGGCCAGGTCGCCATTACCGGCGGCACCTTCACGGCGAAGGATGCCAACGCAGCCATCAAGGCCTACACTTGGGATTCCTCGACCAAGAAGGAGTCGGATTTCGACAACGCTGCTAAGACGGTCACCGTTTACGGTGGCACGTTCTCTTCCGCAGTCCCTGAGGCTCTGTGCGCTGAGGGTTGCAAGCCTATCGAGAACCCTAACGGTACGCATGGAGTTTCCGGTTCGGTCGCACAGGTTGGTTTTAAGGCATTCAATACCCTGGAGGCCGCCATCGACGCAGCCCAGGACGGCGAGACCGTCACGCTGATCGCCGATGCGACCGAAGATGCAACCGTGGCTGCTGGCAAGAACATCACGCTTGACCTTGGTGGCAAAACGCTGACGAACACGAATACCGGCAAGGCGACGCTAACCATCGCGAAGGACGCCACGGCTGCCGTGAAGAACGGCAACATTGTTGGCGGTACGAGCTACTACACCATCGATAACTACGGCACAGCCACGCTCGAAGATGTCACGGCTACGGCGGGCAACACGGATTCCTCTATGATTAGAAACGATGGCACGCTGACCATCGAGAGCGGTTCGTATTCGGGTGGTCTGAACGTTGTGAAGAGCGAGGAAGACTCGACGCTCACCATCAACGGTGGCAAGTTCGAGCTGAGCTATGCAACGAATGGTTATACGGGCGTTGTTTTCGCCTACGGCAACACGACGATCACTGGCGGCGAGTTTATCCAGAGCCTGACCACCACAGGACGGTGGAACCACCCTCAGGTCATTGCGACCGGTATGGTGGAAGGTCACCCGTCCTTCACGAAGATTTCGGGCGGCACATTTACTAACAAATACTCGGATGGGTCTAACATATTCCGCGGAGTCGGCAAAGCTACCAGCGATAACTTCGAGGTTTCTGGCGGTACCTTCAACAAATCGGTTCCTTCGAGCTATTTCGCCGAGGGGCTTACTTGCGCCAAGAACGCCGATGGCACATATGGCATTGCAACGGCAATTGCCCAGATTGGCACCGATAGGTACACCAGCCTTAAGGCTGCAATTACTGCGGCTAAGAAAGGCAAGACCATCCAGCTGCTGAACGACACCACGGAAAACATCACCATCAGTGCGTCCAAGCAGATTACGCTCGACCTGAACGGCCATACCCTTAACGGTGGCACGGGTACCGCGAAAGCGACCATCCTGAACAAGGGCAACGTGACCATCACCGACACGAGTGCTGGTAAGACCGGCACCATCAAGCGCGACGATCAGGGCATCGAGGGCGAGACCAGCTATTACGTTATCAAGAACATCGGCACGATGGTTATCGACCAGGCGAATGTTGTGAACAACTCTGGCTACAAGAAAGCAAATTCCTCTGGCTCCATGGTTGGTACATCTCTGATTTGCAACGGCGATGACGATCCTCAGGCATCGCTCACTATTAATGGTGGCACGTTCAAGCAGCCGAACTTCCTGGTTGTCAAGAACGGCACCAACGGCACGCTGACCGTGAATGGCGGCACGCTGACGAGCAATCATTCTGCAGTGCAGAACTGGAACAAGGCTCAGATTCTGGGCGGTAGCCTGGCCGGTCAAATTTGGACCGATGCTTGGGTTGAGGGCGCGATCGGCGAAACCATCATTGGTGGCAAGGCTCAGTTCACTGGCGAGATCGTGGTAGATATCACGGGTAAAGTTCCTCCGACCCTGAAGATTGAAGGCGGCTCTCTTAACGTCACGTCGTGGCGCGTGACCAAAGCTGCTGCCGCGGCAAATGCCACCGTCGCAGTTTCTGGTGGCACCTTCACGGCTGCTGTCCCCGAGAATTACTGCGCTGCAGGCTATGTACCTGTCGCGAACACCGACGGCACGTATGGCGTTAAGCTTCCCGAGGGCGCGTATGCGCTGCAGGATTATCGCAGTGGTGACCAGGCGTCTTGGAAGTATCCGACTCAGGAAGGTATGGCGTTCGCTGGTTGGTACAAGGATGCCGCATTCAAGAATCCCTGCACCGCAAGTGATGTCGAAGGTGCTGCTTACGCCAAGTTCGTGAAGATCAGCGATTATATCCAGTATATGGGCGGCTCCCTGCGCATGGATGGCCCCGCGGCATCCGAGTCTACGTCACTCCGCTTTGGATATATCACCTCGGTGCCCGATGGCGCTAAGTACATCGATAGCTGGTGGACTTGGAACGACGGTACTACTGAGCAGAAGCCTGTGAACGCGACAAATCGCGTTCTGTTTAGCAATGGCGCAGCCATGGCAAATCTCGTTGTTAAAACTCTTAAAGCTGAGTACTACACAACGACGTTCCATGTGACCGAGCACCTCAAATACCAGACAGCTGATGGTACGACGGTGGAGGTTGCTGAGACCACGCCGCATCAACATTCGGCTAAGACCGTAGCCGAGGCTATTTCGGAGAATCCAGGAGCATCGTCTGGAGAGAAGACATATGCTCAGGAGATTTTAAACACCATTGAAAAGGAGTAAATGAATGGAAAAATACACCGAGCCCGAGCTGACCGTTATCACGGTCGATGTTGAGGACGTTGTAAAGACCTCGAATGGCGATAATGAAGGTACGTACATTCCTGGTACTCCTGGTACTAACTAACGGATCGTTGTTATCTCAAATGGAGGGGGTCGCTCTGCGCGGCCCCCTCTTCTAATGAAGAACGGACTGAATGTTGAAGATGACAAAAACGGACAACGCCGGGAGCCATATGGCGCAACGACCTTTCCAAAAAAAGAAAATCATCTGGGCTGTCGTTGCCGTGGCGACTGTTCTTCTTGTGGCGATCATTGCGATTGCAATGAGCCATGGGGGTGAGGATTCTAAGGATAAGGCCGCTGGGAACATCGAAACCGTTGCCGAGCAATCGGAAAACGTTGCTTCAGCAGGCAAGGATGGTGAGACAAATAACGATACGGCCGATTCATCTAACGGTTCCGAAACCGCTGATGCCAATGAGGCAGCGAAGAAGGCAGATGAGTCCGGCGGTAAAGCAGATAACAATGCGTCCTATAGCGGCGGAAATAGCTCGAACAATAATGTTCAGGATTCTTCGAGTCAAGATGGGCCAAGTGACAATACCGATTCTGCCGGCGAAGATCAGCCCGGTGAAGTTACGGAACCCGACGGTTCTAGGTGGACGGGTTATTACAAGTAGATGGGACCTGTGTTGGAATCGCACCGTGTTGTTAGAGCGAGTTCTGAATTTGGTGACGAAGCAAGCCCGTTTTGTATGCGCATTGCCGATCTTGTTGTGAGGGTTCATCCCCTGCACGCGCAGATCGCGCAGCTTTGCCGAGACTATATCGCTTGCGATACTGACCCTGAAGCTCGTGTCGATCTTGATGTCAGAGTCACGCAAACCGATATCGACTTTGAGCGGGATATGGCCGCCGAGGGTACGGACTGGACCGATGCCTATCTGGAGACGCTGGCGGTGCAGCGGGCGATTGCGAATCGTTTGCCCGAGCGGCGTCGGCTGTTGGCCCATGGTGCGGTTATCGAGTTTGAGAGGCGTGCCTTTCTTTTTACCGCGCCGAGCGGTACGGGCAAGTCGACCCATATTCGCCTGTGGCGCCAATATCTGGGCGATGCCGTGCGGGTGATAAACGGGGATAAGCCGTTTGTCCGCATTCCGGAGTGTCGCGAAGAGCCGCCAGTGGTTTACGGCACGCCGTGGGCCGGCAAAGAGGGCTGGCAGTGCAACTCGTCGGCCCCGCTCGCCGGCATCGTGCTGTTGTCCCGCGGCGAGCCGGGTGCATCTTCCATTCGCTTGGCGAGTGCCGCGCTCAATATCGATAAGATAATGCGGCAGGTGTACTTTCCGCCAGACGCTGGCGCTGCGGCGCTCACGCTCGACCTGTTGGACGCTATGCTCGCGCGCGTGCCGGTGTATGAGCTGGCCTGCGATATGTCCGAGGATGCCGTCCGTACGAGCTTTGAGGGCTTGACCGGCCTGGATTACCACAATTATGTAAGGAGTGCCTCGCATGAGGATTAAGCAGGGATTTGTTATGCGCGACGTTGCCGGACAGGCCGTAGCCATCGCCACGGGCGAGGCCAGCAAGTCGTTTCATGGCATGGTGAAGCTCAACGGCACGGGCGCTGATATTTGGCGCGGCGTGGAAGAAGGGCTTGACGAGGCTGCGATTGCCGAGCGCATCGCAGCAAAGTATGAGGTCGACTCCGATCGCGCGCGCCAGGACGTGGATGCGTTTATCGCGCGCATGCGCGAAGCCGGGCTCGTGGAAGGTTAGTCCCGCGTGACATCTGTACTCGACAACCAATCGCTCCATCTCCTGCATCTGCTCTCCTGCGCGTTGCACGGAGAGGCGCCTGTCCCGTTGCCGACGGGGGTGACGTGGGATGGCCTCTTTGCCCTTGCGCGCTGGAACTCGGTAGCGACGACCTGTGCGTTTGCGGTTGCTTCCTCTCCCGAGGCGAGCTCGACCGAGCGGGCGCGCTGGCAGGCGGAGGTCGACCAAAATCTCATGCGCCATGCGATCTTTGATATGGAGCGCGAGGCCGTTTTTGTCGCTATGGACAAGGCTGGGCTCGCTCACCTGCCGCTCAAGGGCGTGGTGACGTCGCATGCCTATCCGCGTCCCGAGATGCGCTGGATGTGCGACAACGACTTTTTGTTTGGACATATTCGTGAGGACGGCTCGGTAGCTGCGGCGACCGAGGCCGACGCCCGTGAGCTTCGACGCATTATGGAGGGCCAAGAGTTTACGACGGCGCACTTTGGCATGGGCAACCACGATTCATATGAGAAGGCCCCGTTTCTTAATTTTGAGCCGCACCGCGTCCTCGCCAACCCCGAGGTTGCGTGGTGGAAGTACTACGCAGATCCATGGGCAAAGGCGCGGCGCGTCGAGGGCGCATCGGGACTTGCTTACGAGTTTGCACGCGAAGATGCGTACCTCTTCCACGTCGCGCATATGTTCAAGCATTACTCGGCATCGGGCCACGGTGTGCGAGGGCTTGCCGACGAGTGGGCACTCGAGCGCGCTTGGGGCGGCTCGATGGACCGTGGGTATCTGGACTGCGAGCTGCAGAAGCTGGGAATGGCCGACTTTGAGGCTGACTTGCGCCGCGTTGCCCAGGCCGTGGTGGAAAAGGACGCCTGCGGGCGCGCGCTTGCCGGCGACGATGCGGCATTGGCGCCGGATGTGGAACAGATGCTCGCCTATATGCTCGGCAGCGGCACGTACGGCACGGTTGCCAACAACGTGCGAAACCGACTCGAGGAGGAGGCCGCCGAGGGCGGCAAGAAGGGCTCCCGTGTCCGTTATCTGCTCAAGCGTGCCTTTCCGCCGCTCAAGAAGCTCCAGCAGGGATACCCCGTGCTCAAGCGTGCGCCGTGGCTCTTGCCCGGGGTGTATGTGTACCGCCTGTTGGTAAAGCCATTTACGCGGACGGCGCGACTGCGCACGGAGCTCTCGACCGTGATGCACGAGGGCGAGGAATAGCATGGGCGATCGTTTGAAGGAAGGCTCGTCCAACTCAGCCGCCTGCGCCAGCGCCCAGACTGCCGGCGATGCGTCCTGCGGAATCGATACCGTGCTGGCGCGTGACGGCGTTTGGGTGAGCACGACAGCGGGTGTGAGCATGTGGCCCATGCTGCGCGATCGCCGGGACACAATCGTCGTGCGCCCGTGCGAGGGGCGACTGCGCCCGCTCGATGTGGCGCTGTATCGGCGCGGCGACGCCTACGTCCTCCATCGAGTGATCAAGGTCGTCGACGGGGGCTATCGGATCCTGGGCGACAACTGCCTCGAGGTCGAGGATGTGCCCGAGCCAGCCGTTCTGGGCAGGCTCGAGGAATTTTGGCGCGGTGACAGACATTGTGATCCGCACAGCCGTGGCTGGCTCGTCTTCGCTCGCGTTTGGCTGGTGACCTGGCCTGTACGTTGCGTGCTTAAGCGCGCAAAGGCTGCGCTAGGCCGCGCTGTTCGAAAGGCGGGACTCAGGTGAGGGACCTTCGTTGGGTGATCTCTGTCTGCGGGCGCGAGGTTCGGTTGGTGTGGGCGCTCTGTGCCACGCGCTGCGTCTCGGCGTTGATCGCTGTGGGATATGCGCTGCTCATGCAGTGGGCGGTCGATGCCGCCGCCGCGCACGACTCGGCTGCGTTTTGGCCGGCGCTCGCCCTGTTCGCGGCTGCGCTTTTGGCACAGGTTGTGCTTTCGGCGGCATCGAGATGGCTCTCGGAATCTGCGCAGGCGCGCATGGAGAACGCGCTGCGTGCTCGTGCGGCCGGCGCCGTGATGAGTGCCGGGCGCTTGCCGGAAGGGCGGGCTTCGGGCGAGGTGGCGAGCGTGCTCACCTCGGATGTCTCGTGCGTTGCCGAGTCCGTGGTGTCGATCGTGCCCGAGGCGGCCTCCATGCTGGTACGCGCCGCGGCGGCGCTGGTCTTGATGTTTGCGGTCGCGCCCGCGCTCGCCGCGCTTTTTGTTGTGGCGGGTGCGCTGGGCGTGGCGGGCTCTCTCGTCATGCGCCGCTGGCTGAAGGGCTTGCATGCCACCGCGCAGGCGGCCGAGGGTTCCATGCGCGCACGGCTGCAGGAGACGCTCGAGAGCTTGGTTGTGATCCGCTCTTTTGGCGCTGCCGGGCGTGTCATGGAGGGGCTTGCCGGCCTTATGGACGAGCAGCTTGCCGCGCGCGAGAGGCGTGCCGGTGGCAAGGCGGCGTCCGGCGCCGTCTTTAACCTGGCCATGCAGCTGAGCTATCTTGCTGGTTTTGGCTACGGCTGCTGGGGCATCCTAACTGGCCGGGTGAGTTACGGCACCCTGATGGCGCTTGTGCAGCTTGTGGGACAGGTGCGTGCTCCGTTTACAAGCCTCTCGGGCCTCTTTCCGCAGTCGGCGGCGATGTCTGCCAGCTGCGAGCGGTTGCGTGCCGTGGAGCCGGCCGCCCGCGGCGAGCGTAGGCCTGCCTGCGGCGCATCGTTTGCTACCCTGCGGTTTCGTGGTGTTTGCTTTGGTTATGCGGACGGTCCGCGTGTGCTCGATGGCTTTGATGCCGAGGTCCGTGCGGGCGAGTTTATCGCCGTGACAGGACCTTCGGGCGTGGGTAAGTCCACGACGCTCATGCTCGCGCTTGGGATGGAAGACCCCAGCGAGGGCGCGGTCGAGGTGGAGTTCGCGGGATCCGGAGGCGAGGACGCTGCCGTGGAGGCAATTGTCGCCGCCGACCTCGCACCCGGGACCTTCGCCTACGTGCCGCAGGGCAATATGCTTATGAGCGGCACTGTTCGCGATGCCGTCACACTGGCGGATTGTGGCGGGGAAGGGGATTCTGCGCTTGACGAGTCTCTTTATGCCGCCTGCGCGCTTGAGTTTGTGGGTGCTCTGCCCCAAGGCGTGGATACGCCGCTGGGCGAGCACGGCAGCGGTCTTTCCGAGGGCCAGATGCAGCGACTTGCCGTGGCCCGCGCCGTATACTCCGGCGCTCCGGTGCTGTTACTCGACGAATGCACTTCGGCGCTCGACGAGGCGACCGAGCGCGAGATGCTCGATCGCCTGCGGGCGCTCGGCCGTACGGTGATTATCGTCACTCACCGCCTCGCTGCTTTGAGCGTTTGTGACCGAACGATTAGCCTGCGCTAGGGGCTTGGGTGTGAAGGTGCGCGCTACCTGACATACACCACGTTGTTGCGGCGCGGCTTTGCCTCGGGGAGTGCGTCCTCGGCGTAGCCCAGAATGCAGTTGCCCACACCGCGCAGGCTTCCGTCGGCAGGCAGACCCCACTTGGCCAGCAGTTTCAGTCCCTCGGGTGAGTCAAAGACCTCGTGCGCGCGGTGGATCCAACACGAATCGACGCCCAGCGCATAGGCTGCGTTGAGCAGGTTGCCCATGGCGAGCGAGCCGTCTTCCAGGTGCGTGGGTACGCTGCGGTCGACGAGCACCACCACAACGGTTTTGGCGCCGTAGAAGGGATCTCCCTCGCTGCCCATAACTTGTGCGTTGAGCTGCGAGAGGCGCTCGACGGTTGCGGGGTCGGTAACGGCGACAAATGTCACCGGCTGACGCCCCATGCCGCTCGGCGCGTACTGGCCTGCCTCGATAATGCGTGCGAGCTTTTCGGCTTCGACGGGGCGATCACTATAGTTACGGCAACTGCGGCGGTGGATGAGTGCCTCGATGGTCTCCATGGGTCCTCCTGACGTTGGTTTCGATGCCTCGTTCTTACCCGTCGTGCCGTAGCCGTAATCGCGCAGTCGGCCCCAAACAATGCAAGCTACCAAGTGGAAAAGTTGGTTTGCATAAAACTTCAGCCAGAATGTGGCAAACCGGTGGGATGGTTAAACGTTTTATCCCGTCTACCCTGCGGTTTTTTACCACTTGCCTAAATGATGAGCGCATAAGCTCTGATAAAGGTTTTACTAAAGGAGCACCAACGTTTATCAACGCGCCATGGTGGCGCCGGGCCAGGAGGTAACATCATGTTCCAGGCTGGAGATGTCGTCGAGACCGACTTCGAAGGATTTCTGAAGCTGCTGCGTTCCAAGACGCGCGCTTTCGTGTCGATCAATGATCACGAGTACTGCATCACGCACACCGATGGCTATTGGCGTGTTCAGGATTGCGAGGCCCTCAACGATAAGGGCCACTTTACTGACTGCTCCGAGCTGGTCAACACGGTCTGCGAGGTCGTCGAACTGCCGTGGATCTGCGGTAAGAGCCTGCACGACAGCTTCTCGGGCGCCACGGTCTACGAGGCCGTCGCTGCCTAACAGCCAACAATCGATATTCTCTCGCAACCGCCGGCGCCGCCCCCGCGCCGGCGGTCTTTTTTGTCGATATGCTTATGTAGAGCCGACCATAGACAACGAGCTTATTGACGATAGTCAAAACTCGGACTATCGAATGGTGGGAGAGATGAATAGTGCAGTTAGCCCGGTCGATTTCGACCGGATGCTCGTCGACACGAGTGCAGCGGGCGGAAGCGTTGCCGTGAGTCGGCTGACGAGTGAATGGTTCTACAGCAAACAGACCATCAATTCGGCGATTAAGACGCTTAGGGCGCGAGGGCTTGCGACGTTGGAGTTTGCCGAAGGCAGTCGTAAGAATAAAGTTGTGCGACTGACCGAAGAAGGCGTGCGGTTTGCCAAGCACTACGCGTTGCCGGCGCAAAAAGCCGAGCAACAGGCATTCGAGGCGCTCGAGCCGTGGGAACAGCGCGAGATCATGCGCTTGGTCGGTAAGTTCTCCCACGTTCTGAACGAAGAGTGCGAGGCATTTAAACGGCAAGTGGTCGCCGAGAACGAGGCTGACGATAAGGGCGAGGGGGACACATGCGACTCTTAATGAGGTTTATGAGGCCGTACCGCGGTCTGATTGCGGTGACGCTGTTTGCGGTGCTGATAGATAACGTCGGTACGCTGTTGGTTCCCACGATGCTGGCGAATATGGTCAACACCGGTATTACCACGGGCGATGTCGACTATATTTTACGCAACGGCCTGTACATGCTTATCGCGACCGGCATGGCCAGCGGCGGCACGGTGCTGGGCTGCTATCTTTCGGCGCGCCTGGCCGCCAACGTGGCCTGCGATATCCGCAATGCCGTGTACGACAAGTCGCTCGAGCTGTCCGCCAGCGACTTTGAGCGCTTTGGCACGGGTTCGATGATCACACGCTCGCTCAACGACATCAACGTGATTCAGCAAGCTGTCCTTCAGACGATTCAGTTGGTGCTGCCGGTGCCGTTCTTGGCCGTGGCAGGCATCATTTTTGCTTGGTTCATCGATCCCGCCATGGGCACGCTTCTGGGCGTAGTCGTTGCGATTGTGCTGGTGGCGGCGGTCTTTACCGTTGCCAACGCCGCGCCGATCTTTATGCGCCTGCAGAGCTTTATCGACCGCATGAACGTGGTGCTGCGCGAGAACATCGTGGGCGTGCGCGTCATCCGCGCATTTAACAAGGAGCGCCACGAGGAGCAGCGCCTGGACGAGGTGTTTAGCGATTACGCGGCCAATGCCATCAAGGTCAACCACCTGTTTGTGGGTCTCGACAGCTCCAGCTTCTTTTTGATGAATATCGCCGAGGTGGCGGTGCTGTGGGTGGGCGGCAACCGCGTGGGCGTCCACGCCATGCAAATCGGTAGCATCTCGGCCGTGCTGGAGTACGCGATCCTGATCCTGTTCTTTGTGATGACGGCGCAGATGGTGATTCTGACGCTCCCACGCGCCGCCGCATGCCTGAACCGTGCGCAGCAGGTGTTGGAGATTGAGCCGAGCATCGTGGACGGCAAGCGCACGCTGGACACGTGCGCGGCGGAGTCTGTTGACGGTGCCGACGCGGTGGCCGTGTTCGACCACATGTCGTTCCGTTTTGACGATGCCGACGAGGATACCCTGTGCGACCTGAGCTTTGCCTGTCGCCGTAGCCAGACCACGGCGATTGTAGGCTCGACGGGTTCGGGCAAGTCGACGGTGGCCAAGCTCTTGCTTCGCTTCCACGATGCCACGAAGGGCGCCATTCGCCTGAATGGCATCGATCTGCGCGACCTTTCGCAAGACGACATCCGCGGGCGTATCGCCTATGTGCCGCAGAAGGCATGGCTGTTCTCGGGTACGGTGGCGAGCAACCTGCGCTTTGGCAACGAAGACGCGACTGAGGCTGACATGCTCCATGCGCTGGAGGTTGCCCAGAGCACCTTTGTGCTCGACCAGCCCCAGGGGCTCGATACGCCGGTGGCCCAGGGCGGCACGAACTTCTCGGGTGGTCAGCGCCAGCGCCTGGCGATTGCCCGCGCACTCATGAAGCATGCCGATCTATATATCTTCGACGACAGTTTTTCGGCCCTGGACTTTAAGACCGATGCGGCACTGCGCCATGCGCTGCAGGACGAGACGTGCGATGCCGCGGTGCTCATCATCGCCCAGCGCATCTCGACTATTTTGCATGCCGATCAGATCGTGGTGCTCAAAGACGGCGAGATCGTGGGCCTAGGCACGCACGACGAGCTCATGGAAACCTGCGAGGTGTACCGCGCAATCGCGGAATCGCAGATGAAGGGAGGTGAGTAGCATGACCGAGGAGCTCAAGAAGCAGGGCATCGTCGATGGCGCTGCGGTTGTAGAGACAGTCGAGGAGACGGGCGTCGCGCCCGACCTGGACGAAGCCGCCAAGGCGGCGGAGCGCGAGGCTCGCCGCCAAGCGCTCTACGAGGAAAACGAACGTGCCGAGGACGAGCGCGCCCGCGCCGAGGCAGAGCGTATGCGCGACGTGGACGACGAAGACGAGGACGAGACGCCTCGGGATACCTGGGCGACGGTGCGCCGCCTGTGGAGTGAGGCTGCCGGCGACCATTGGCGCTTCTATATCGTGTTCGCGAGCATTGTGTTCTATGTCATCTTTAACACCGCCGCGCCGGCATATAGCGCCCGCGTGATCGATGAGCTGTGGGGCCACATTCAGGTGGCGTTTGCCAACGACACCACTTTCAGCATCACCTGGGAGAACTGCGGCAAGACCATTTTCGTCTACTTTATGATCTGGACTGCCGCTGCCTCGTTCTATGCGCTCCAGAGCTTTTTGATGTCGAGCGTCGCTGAGCGTCTCAATCTGCGCCTGCGCAACCGCATCGCGCAAAAGCTCAACCGTCTGCCGCTCGCCTATTTTGACGCGCATCGTCCCGGCGAGGTCGTCAGCCGCGCGACCAACGACCTGGACAAGATGTCCGAGAGCATGCAGCGCGGATTGCTGCAGCTGCTCGTGTCGATCGGCACGGTTGTTGGTGCTGTGAGCGTGATGTTCGTGTTCAGCGTGCAGCTTACGCTCGTCTTTCTGTTCTTTACGGCACTGTCGCTGCTGGTGACGAAGGTCGTCTCGCGCCGCACACACGATGTGACGGGCGAGCGCCAGGAGTGGGTGTCCAAGATTACGAGTGCGGTCGAGGAAGGCTATTCGGGCCGTCTGGTGATCCGCGCGTTTAACCGCGAACGCCAAAGTTCTGCCGAGGTGCACCAGGCCTCGGGCGAGCTGGCACGCGTGAGTGCCAAGGCCGACTTTATGATCAATGCCGTCGGCCCTGCGGTGCGCTTTATCGGCCGTTTGGCGCAGATCGTGATCGCGCTGGTGGGCTGCAGCATGCTGGTTGCCGGTCACATGACCGTCGGCGTGTTCCAGGCGTTCTTCCAGTTTATCTACGAGGCGTCCGAACCCATGACGCAGCTGTCGTTTACCTTCAACTCGCTGCAGAGCGCGCTGGCGAGTGCGGAGCGCGTGTTCGACCTGCTCGATGAACCCGAGATGGAGGCGGATCCGCAGCCGGGCGAGGCCGCCAAGCTGCCGGGCCGCGTGGAGGGCCGCGTCGCCTTTGAGCATGTGCGCTTTGGTTATGCGCCCGACAAGCCGCTCATGCGCGATGTGTCGTTTACCGCCGAGCCGGGCCAGAAGATTGCCGTGGTGGGAACCACGGGCGCGGGCAAGACCACGCTCATCAACCTGCTCATGCGCTTCTACGAGATTGACGGCGGGCGTATTACGCTCGACGGCGTAGACACGAGCCGCATGGACCGCGGCGAGCTGCGCCAGCAGTTTGGCATGGTGCTGCAGGACGCCTGGCTGTTCGATGGCACGATTGCCGAAAACATCGCCTACGGCTGCCCCGAGGCGACGCGCGAGGAGGTCGTGGCCGCCGCACGCGCCGCGCAGGTCGACTTCTTTGTACGCACCATGCCGCAGGGCTACGACACGCGCGTGGCCAACGATGCCGAGAGCATCAGCCAGGGCCAGCGTCAGCTGCTGACCATTGCGCGCGTGCTGCTCAACAACCCGGCGATTCTCATCCTGGACGAGGCGACGTCGAGCGTGGACACGCGCACCGAGCTTGCCATCGGCCGTGCCATGGACGCGCTCATGCATGGGCGCACGAGCTTTGTGATCGCGCATCGCCTGTCGACGATCGTGGATGCCGACCTGATTCTGGTCATGGACCACGGCAACATTATCGAGCAGGGCACGCATAAGGAGCTGCTCGCAGCCGAGGGCGCTTATGCCGACCTCTATCTGAGTCAGTTCGCATAATGTGACAAAGGGACAGTCCCGCATGTCACATCAAAAAGAAAGGCGCGCCGGGGATGAATTCCCTAGCGCGCCTTCTTGCGTTGATGCCGATGTCGTTTTGTGCCGCTTGCGTTCCTAGCGCTCGTCCACGAGCTTGGCGACGAGGGCCTTGAGCTCGGCCACCTCTCGCTCGAGTTCTTTGACGCGGCGGGCGTTCTCGGTGATGCCTTGGCGGTTGAGGGCACTCTGCTCGGCGGCGTCATCGGGCATGTACTCGCGATGCTGCTTGGCGTCGAAGCTCTCCTCGAACACGCGGCAGCCGTTGCGCTTGATGATGCGTCCCGGCACGCCCACGACGGTGCAGTTGTCGGGCACGTCCTTGACGACGACCGAGTTGCCGCCGATCTTGACGTTGTTGCCGATGCGGATGTTGCCGAGCACCTTGGCGCCCGTGCCCACGGTGACGTTGTTACCCAGGGTGGGGTGGCGCTTGCCGGTTTCGTTGCCGGTGCCGCCGAGCGTAACGCCCTGGTAGAGCACGCAGTTGTCGCCCACAATGGTGGTCTCGCCGATGACGACGCCCATGGCGTGGTCGATAAAGAAGTGCTTGCCAATCTGTGCGGCAGGGTGAATCTCGACGCCGGTGATGTGGCGGGTGATTTGAGATAGCACACGGGCGAGCGAGCGATGACCGTGCTCCCAGAGCCAGTGCTCGGGCACGTGGTTCCACTTGGCGTGCAGACCAGGATAGGAAAGGAAGATGACCAGGGCACTTTGCGCGGCGGGGTCTTGCGCTTGGACGGTCTTGATGTCCTCGCGAATGGTATTGATAAAGCTCACCGGCCGCCCTCCCTTAGCGTCATAGCAATGCGATTCAATAAAGTATAGCGATTCGCTAGGGATTAGGAAGGACAATCCTGGCGGCTTTGCGCAACAGGTGTCAGTTATGCAAACTTGCTGGTAATGGAGTCATGCTTTTGTGGGGTTGCGCACGAGGGGGCGCCGCAACCGTATACTGGTCAACTTGGACGTATCCGCGCCCACAACTGAGAGGTTTTACTTCATGGGTTTCATCAATTTTATCGCCGAGCTGCTCAAAGACCCGCGCACCGCGATTGCCAGCTGGATCGCCGCCGGCCCGCTTATGGCCTACGGCTGCGTGTTCCTGATTATCTTCATTGAGACAGGCGTGGTGTTCTTCCCGTTCCTTCCTGGCGATTCACTGCTGTTTGCTTCGGGCTTCTTTGCCCACAACGGTGGCTTTAACATCGTGGCACTGCTGGCCGTCGCATGGGCTGCTGCCATCCTGGGTGACCAGTGCAACTTTATGATCGGTCACTTCTTTGGCAAAAAGATTATCGCTTCGGGCAAGGTCAAGGCCATGACGCCTGAGCGCATCAAAAAGTCCGAGGATTTCTTGGACAAGTGGGGTCACCTGGCCATCTTCCTGGGTCGCTTCTTCCCGTTTATCCGCACCTTTGTGCCCTTTATCGCCGGCATGGGCGGCATGCACTGGCGCAATTTTGTCATCTTTAACGTGCTGGGCGGCATTACCTGGTCGACGCTCTTTACACTGCTGGGCTACTTCTTTGGCGGCATCCCCTTTGTGCAGGAGCACTTTGAGCTGCTGATCGTCGGCATCGTTGCCGTATCGATCATTCCGACTGTGGTCGGTCTGGTTAAGGCTAAGCTGGGCAAAAAGAACGCGTAGCTCGAGCCAGCGCGCAAACCGTGCAGTTGAGGCCCGTCACCGTTTACGGTGGCGGGCCTCTTCAGCTTCGGTCAAATGATATTACTTTAGTTAGTTAAAGAAAAACGTTTTATCCGACGCGCGTGCGGAGTACAATCTCGTGCATGCGAATCGACGTGCCATCGGCTTTGATGCTGCTCGCGTGTCCCGTCCGGCTCTACGCTCCGGGTGTGCGACGTTGCGACGCGGTCGGCCTCGGTCCTTGCGTGCGAGTTCGCGAGTATGCAACTGTGTATGTAAGGAGCGACATATGACTGTCGAGAAGAAGGATATCGATTGGGGTAGCCTCGGCTTTGGCTACATGAAGACCGATTACAGCTACGAGGCTCATTGGAAGGATGGCGAGTGGGACGAGGGCGGCCTGACCACCGACCACACCCTGCATGTCTCCGAGTGCGGCGGTATCTTCCATTACTGCCAGGAGGTCTTTGAGGGCCTGAAGGCCTACACCGCCGAGGACGGCAGCATCGTCTGCTTCCGTCCCGACATGAACGCCGAGCGTATGTATAACTCTGCCCAGCGCCTCGAGATGCCCCCGTTTCCCAAGGACAAGTTCGTTGAGGCCGTCAAGCAGGTCGTTTCTGCCAACGCCGCCTGGGTTCCGCCCTTCGGTTCCGGCGCGACCCTGTACGTGCGTCCGTTTATGATCGGCTCCGGTGACGTGATCGGCGTGGCTCCCGCTCCTGAGTACACGTTCCGCATTCTCGTGACCCCGGTCGGTCCGTACTTTAAGGGTGGCCTCAAGCCCGTCAAGCTGCGCGTTTCCGAGTATGACCGTGCCGCACCGCACGGCACCGGCAACATCAAGGCCGGCCTGAACTACGCCATGTCCCTTAAGCCCACGATGGAGGCCCATCGCGAGGGCTATGCCGAGAACCTGTATCTCGACTCCGAGTCCCGCACCTATGTTGAGGAGACCGGCGGCGCCAACGTCCTGTTCGTGAAGGAGGACGGCACGCTCGTCGTTCCGCAGTCGCACACCGACTCCATCCTGCCCTCTATTACCCGTCGTTCGCTCGTTCAGGTTGCTCAGGACCTGGGCATGACCGTTGACCAGCGTCCCGTCGAGTGGGCCGAGGTCAAGGCCGGTACCTTTGTCGAGTGCGGCCTGTGCGGCACCGCTGCCGTCATCTCCCCGGTTGGCGAGATCGACAACAAGGTTTACGGCGCCGACGAGACCGTGACCTTCCCGGCTGGCTACACCGAGATCGGCCCCGTGATGAAGAAGCTCCGCGAGACCCTGACGGGCATCCAGTCCGGTGCTGTCGAGGACAAGCACAACTGGGTTTACACCGTCGCGTAAGCTGTCTTAGCTGTCCGGCCCGAGGGCGACCTTCCTTTCCGGCGCGTCCTCGGACATGAAAGAACCTCCGCTGCGCACTACGTGCGGCGGGGGTTCTTTCGTCCTGCGGAGTGCGCCGGAAAGGAAGGTCGCGCTTTTGTTTTGGTTCGCGCCATGTGGGGGTGGTGGCGACGTGCATTTTTGCGAGTATTCTGCAATCGAAGGCCCCTGCATACCGACCTCGGGCAAAAAATCGGGAGTTCTCGATGTTTTCTACGGATGATGGGCGGGGTTATGGGCTGGCAGCGTTTGATTTGCAGGGATATTCGCGGCCTTTGGCACTTATCGTGGCGCCCGAAGCTCTTGGTTATGTTGAATACTCCTAAAAATGCACGGCGCTTAGAGGGGGACCTTTGCGAAAAAGGAAACCGCCCCGTCGAAGTATGCACTCGACGGGGCGGTTTATACATTTGGCCGATTAAGGATGCGCTGTCAAACTACTAGAACTTGACGGTCGGGGCCTGGCGGGCTGCTTCGGCGGCCTCGAAGCCCTGGCGCTCCTTAAACTGAAAGATGCCGGCAAAGATGACAGCCGGGAACGTCTGAATGGCGTTGTTGTAGCTGAGCACGCAATCGTTGTAGCTCTGGCGTGCGTAGCTAATCTTGTTCTCGGTATCCTCGAGCGATGCCTGCAGCTGCGTAAAGTTGGTGTTTGCCTTAAGATCGGGGTAGGCTTCGGCTACGGCGAAGAGCTGACGCAGCGCACCGGTCAGCACGTTGTCGGCTTCCATCTTGGCCTCGGGCGTGGTGGCCTTGACGGCGGTGTTACGCGCGCTGATCACGGCGGAGAGCGTCTCCTGCTCGTGCTTGGCGTAGCCCTTGACGGTCTCGACCAGGTTGGGGATCAGGTCGTTGCGGCGCTGCAGCTGCGTATCGATGTTCTGCCAGGCGTTATCAATGCGGTTACGCTTGGTGACCATGTTGTTGTAGATGCCGGCGATGGCGCAGACAATCACAATGACAACAACGATGCCGATGATGACGGTAATCATGATGTCTCCGTTTCGAATGGCCGCGGCGGCATGCGCCAGCTGCCGTTGGTATAACGCTACTAGTATACCCGCAACGTTTTGCCGTGCCGAACTTTCCGGCAAGCGTTATGTTTTCGGCGGGGTCGGCACCGGGGCAAAGCGCGCGAGGTACAGGTGTAAGATATGCGACAGATTGACGAGTGTTGTCTTTGCCCTGAGGATGGCGATACGGATGGACCTTCGCATCAAGAAAACCTATCGTGCCCTGTTCGATGCCTTTACCGAGCTTTTGGAAGAGTATCGGTTTGAGGATTTGACGGTTGCTATGCTTTGCGACCGGGCCATGATTCGCCGCACGACGTTCTATAAGCACTTTCGCGATAAAAACGATTACTTCGCCTTTTATATCGATGAGCTCATGTCGGGCTTGCCGCAAAAACAGCCCGATGAGGCCGGCGCGGTGTCTGCCGAGGACGTGCGCGCGCTTCGGCACGCGATTTTGGACGATGCCATGGATTTGATTCTGGCGCACGAGCGGCTCATGGATAACATTTTGGCAAGCAGCATGTCGGGCATGTTGACCAACGTTATTTGCGACCGCATTGCCCACTCCATCCGCGAGCGTGTGATGAACGTGCTTGCCGAGGATGCCCTGGCCCCCGTGTCACTCGAGACGACGTCTGAGTTTGTCGCCGGCGGTATTATTCGACTTTTCACGATATGGTGGGAGTCGGGTCACGATCTTGAGCGTCGACCTGAGATAGCCGACGTGGTCGATGCGCTGTTTGAGCGGACCATGACACCGGTGCATCACTAGAAGTGGCGGAGAGAGGGGGATTCGAACCCCCGGAACGCTCTCGCGCTCAACGGTTTTCAAGACCGCCGCATTCAACCGCTCTGCCATCTCTCCGTGAGTCGTAATGATAGCATCGTTTTGAATTTGCAACAGGGAAGGCGAACGATGACGACCACCGAAATCGACGAGAAGTTCATGCGCGAGGCACTGGCCGAGGCGCGCGCCGCCGCGGCAGTGGGAGAAGTGCCCATTGGCGCTGTGGTAGTGCGCGCTGGTGAGATTGTCGCGCGGGCGCATAATCGTCGCGAGCTCGATCAGGACCCTTCGGCGCATGCAGAGTTCGCGGCCCTGTGCGCTGCCGCTCGGTCGCTCGGTCGCTGGCGCCTTTCCGATTGCACGGTCTACGTGACTCTCGAGCCTTGCTGCATGTGTGCGGGGCTTATGGTCAACGCGCGCGTGGGGCGCTGCGTGTATGGCGCGGCCGATGCCAAGGCCGGCGCGCTGGGTTCGCTGCATGACCTGAATGCCGATTCGCGCCTGAATCATCGGTTTAACGTGACGGCTGGGGTCCTGGCGGATGAATGCCGTGAGCTGCTGATTAGCTATTTTGGCGGTCTGCGCGGAGCAGGCGGCGCTGATGGCGGTTGTGGGGCCGATCTTGAGGCGCATGCCGCTCATGCCGAGGCGCTCGCGTGTGCCGAAGATATCGCCGTTGAGGCGGTTGACTTTGGCCCTGCGTGCCGCCGGCCCCGCCGTGTGCTGCTGGCGATCGACTCCTTTAAGGGCAGCGTGTCGAGTGCACGGGCGGAGGCGGCGGTTGCCGAGGGCATGCGCCGTGTGTGGCCCGATGCCGAGGTGCGCGCGTTGCCGCTGGCGGATGGCGGCGAGGGAACGCTCGACGCCATCGACGCGTGCGGCGGTGAGATTGTGACCTGCGAGGTGGCAGGTCCCTTGGGCGATCGCGTGTCTGCCCAGATGCTGGTGGACGACGAGCGCGACTCGGCTGTAATTGAGATGGCCGAGGCGGCGGGTATTGGGTATTCGAGTTGTACGGAGTCGGCGGCGTTGGCGGCTTCGACCTATGGCGTGGGCGAGCTTATGCTTCGCGCAGTTCGCACGGGCGCAAGGACACTCTATATTGGTCTGGGCGGCAGTGCCACCAACGACGGTGGCGCCGGCATGCTGCAGGCGCTGGGCGCGCGCGTGGTCGATGATCAGGGATGCGATGTCGCCCCCGGTCTTGCCGGCCTTGAGCAGGTGGCGAGCGTTGATTTGGCGCCAGCGCTTCGGGCGCTGAATGGCATGCGTGTCGTGGTGCTTTCGGATGTCGAGAATCCGCTCGTAGGGCGTCGCGGCGCACTGGCGGTGTTTGGCGGGCAGAAGGGCCTGCCGGCGGATGATGTCGAGGTGCTGCGCAGATACGACGGCTGGATGGTCGGCTACGGTCGCCTGCTCGATGCGGCAATTTTCGAGGCGCGAGCCCAGGGGTTGTTGCGCACACCCGAGAACGCACGGACATTTGGCTCGGTGCTTGGCGTGCCCGGCGCGGGCGCTGCCGGTGGCTTGGGCGCGGCGTTGCTGGCGCTCGGCGCGGAGCTACGCTCGGGTGTGGAGACGGTGCTCGATCTCGTGGGGTTTGACGAGCACGTGCGCGATGTCGACCTGGTCATTACAGGCGAGGGCAATATGGATGAGCAATCCGCCGCCGGTAAGGCGCCGGTGGGCGTGGCGCGCCGTGCCAAGCGGTGTGGCAAACCGGTGATCGCTGTCGTGGGCGGTCGCGCTGACAACCTGGATGGGGTGTGTGAGCGGGGTATTGACTTGGTTTTGCCGATTTGCCGCAAACCCATGGACCTGGAGCAAGCGCTTAATCCGCAAGAAGCCACAACCAACCTCATCTGCGCCGGCGAAGCGGCCGCTCGATCCTACGACCTTGGCCGTATCTAAAACCCATCCCCTCGATAAGTCGCGGTGAAATACGGAGCGTTTTTGCCTTTAAGGGGCCAATTCAGTCCGTATTCCACCGCAACTTCGAGAATGGCCATTCGAGGTTGGCTGCCTTGGGTCTTTGGTCGGACCGTTTGCCACGAAATGCGGCCATCTACTACGTTAAACCGGCCACCCTCGACCATCCCGGAATTTGCAAAAACAAAACCGCAGGTAGAAAGCTTGCCGATTTTCGAAAAAGCCGGCTATGGTTGACCCTTGCGGCCTAAACGTAGTAGATAGGTCCTTTCTGTGGTGCGGCACCAAGCCGGTCATTTTGGGATGGGACTATTTTGACTACTCATTGGCTGCTCTGGCAATCGGGCTGCAAAAGTAGTCAAAAAAGCTCCGTCCCAAATTAGCTACCTTGCTCTGGCGGGCGGGAGCGGGTAAGATATACCGAGCGCCTAGCGCGTTCGATGGGTTCGGACGACGACATGTTCCGAATCTGGTCAGGTCCGGAAGGAAGCAGCCATAAGGAGCCTCTGTCGGGCATCCGAATCCATCGAGCGCACGGGCGCTTTTTTGGTGCCGCGATGCGGTCCCGGTGCCGGCGGGCTGTTTGGTGTCTCGCTGGTCCTCGGCTTTGCCTGCGGGATCGCTCGACTACCAAACAGCCCGCCGGCACCGGGACCACTTCGTCCAAAAAGCACCCGTAAAGGCGCGTTTATCTAATTTAATCTATCCCTTGCGGAATGCGGCTTGCTGGTGGTGTCTAGGCATTGATGGCTACGTGGTTCAAGAGTCGGCGGTGCTGTTGCTTGAATCTTTGCAGTTAAAGAGGCTCCGTTCCCTAGGTGGGGAAACGGGCCTCTTTTTGTCTCTGGGTTTGTGGATTGGTGAAGGCAGAATGCTCTGTCGGCTATTTTGAGTTCTTGATGCGGCGTGTGGCTGTGGCGGTTATTCCGAGGCCTGCGGTGGCGATTCCTGCGAGTGCGATTGCGCTCGGTGCTGTGTCGCCCGTGTTTGCGAGCTTGCCGGCGGTCGTATCTGCTTGCTTGCCGCTGCTCGAGTTCGCCTGCTTGGTGGAGCTTGGTAGGGCGTCTTTGCCGGTTGCAGGTGAGGCAACGGGCGGTGTCGCCTCGGCGGGTTGCGTTGAGCCGGAGGGAGGCACTGTCTCGGCGGGTTTCGTTATCTCGGGCGAGGTGGTCTTATCTGCCGCGGCCTTTGCCTCTTCGTATGCCTTGCAGGCGTCGTCATAGGCCGCTTGCGCCTTTTCCAAATCGCCGAGGAGCGCATTTCGCTTGGCAATGTCCTCGTCGATCTGGGCTTTAGCTTCCTCTGCCTCACTTTCGAAATACTGAACCTGTTTTTCCTGGCTTTCGAGCCGGCGTTGGTAGCGGTGAAGATCATCTTCACAAGATTCTTCTCGCCTTTCTGCCGACATGATCTCACTGCGCAACTGCTTAATATGCTCCTTAATAGCTGTGCTGGGCGCCTCGTCGCCGAGCTCCTTGAGTACCTTATCTAATTCTGCCTGAAGGCCGCTTGTCCGGTTGTGGGCCTCATCGTATTTGGCTTGGGCTGCATCGACGTTCGCTTGCATGGCGGGAAGGGGTTCCCTCCGTTTGGCGGCTTCCGCCACCACCATGTCGTAGAGTTCTTGAAATGCGGCAATGTCATCATCGATTTCCGCAAGTTTCTCGGGACTTGCGGCGTCTTTCGCGGCCTCGAGGTTTTTGAGCGCTTCCTGCATGGCTGCATACGCTCTTTCTTTTGCGGCGGCCGCATCTTCCGTCTGCAAGGCAACTGCACCGGTGGGGGAGCTGGTTTCTGCCGCGATCGCCGTTGCGGGGGCGATCCCCGCGACAAGTGCCGCGGAAAGGGCGATGCCCACAGTTGCTCGTCTTGCTCTTCTTGCGAGAATGTCGTTCATCTCGGCACCTCATTTCAAGGGTCGGCGACTAACTTGGTAGCACTAATATAAGTATATCAGGCGGTCGATCCGACACTGGCTGGGTGTGCGCGTGCCTTTCCGCTTCTTTGGAAACCGAATCCCATTAGAAATGACGAGTTGTTTACGCTTCTTTTGGGCTCACCGTACTATCATGATTCGAATTGAATGTGGATGATGATAGGGAGCGCCTTTTTATGATTGAGCTGCTTAGGCGTTTTGGTGGTAAGTTTCGCCGGTATATGGTGATCGGCCCTGCGTGTAAGCTGATCGAAGTGATCTTTGACCTGCTGACGCCGCTGGTGATTGCCCAGATGATCGACAAGGGCATTGGCTCGCACGACGTGAGCGCCGTTATCCACTACGGCATGCTACTTGCCGCCATGGCCGTGATCGGCATCTCGTTTACGCTCGTCTGCCAAAAGATGGCGGCGCTCACCTCGCAGGGCATGGGCACCGATATCCGCGGTGCGCTCTACCAGCACATCAACAAGTTGAGCTATGCCGAACTCGACCGCTTTGGCACGCCGTCGCTTATCACCCGCATCACCAACGACGTCAACCAGGTGCAGCTCGCTGTGGCGCTGGGCGTACGCATGCTCATCCGCTGGCCCTTCTTAGCGGTGGGCTCTATGTGCGCGGCCCTTGCCATCGACCTTAAGCTCGGCATGATCTTCTTGATCTGCACGCCCGCCATTGGCCTGGTGTTTTGGTTTGTCATGGCGCGCTGTATCCCGTACTACAGGCAGCTGCAGGCAAAGCTCGACCGCATTGCGCTCATTTGCCGTGAGGGCCTTTCGGGCGCCCGCGTGGTCCGCGCCTTTGTGCGCGAGGACCACGAGCGCGAGCGCTTTGCCCAAGCTGCCGATGACCAGGCCAATACCGCCATCGCGGTGGGCAAGCTCTCGTCGATCCTTAACCCCGTCACGTTTCTTGTGATGAACCTGGGCGTGTGCGCCATCCTGTGGGTGGGCGGCATACAGGTCAACGTGGGCGAGCTTACGCAAGGCCAGGTCATGGCGTTCGTCAACTACATGACGCAGACCCTCACCTCCATCGTGTACGTCGCCAATCTGGTCGTGGTCTTTACCAAGGCGAGCGCCAGCGCGTCGCGTATCAACGAGGTGCTCAACTGCGAGCCGAGCATCACCGACGAGGATAACGAGCCGGTCGCACTGCCCCAGGCACCCGCGACGGACGTCGACGCCCCGGTCTCCGCGCTGAGCTTGAGCCATACGAGCTTCTCCTTTGGCGCGGGCGCCGCCAACGCCGTCAATGACGTGACCCTGGAGCTGCCGCTGGGCAAAACGCTCGGCATTATCGGCGGCACGGGCAGCGGCAAGTCCACGCTCGTCTCGCTCATCCCGCGCCTGTACGATGCGAGCACCGGCAGCGTGAGCGTGATGGGCGCCGACGTGCGCACCTGGCCGCTCGATCAGCTGCGCCATGTGGTCGCGACCGTTCCGCAGCGCGCATCGCTGGTGAGCGGCACAATCCGCAGCAACCTGACCTGGCGTGACGAGTCGGCGACCGACGAGGAGCTCTGGGCAGCGCTCGATATGGCGCAAGCGAGCGAGTTCGTGCGCAACAAGCCGCAGGGGCTCGATGCCCCGGTCGAGGCGGGCGGTAAGAACTTCAGCGGTGGCCAACGCCAGCGCCTGACCATCGCGCGTGCCCTGGTGGGCTCGCCGCAGGTTCTGATCATGGACGACTCCGCGTCGGCGCTCGACTTTAAGACCGACGCGGCGCTTCGCCATGCCATTCGCGAGCGCAGCGTGCGCGGTGCCGTCGAGGGCGGGCTGCCGCTCACGACCGTCATTGTGAGCCAGCGCGTCTCGACCGTGCGCGACGCCGACATGATCTGCGTACTCGACCACGGCTCGGTTGCGGGCCTGGGCACGCATGACGAGCTGTACACGACCTGCCAGCTCTATCGCGAGATTTGCCAGTCGCAGCTGCGCCGCGAGGAACTCGAGGGCCAGCAGGGGAGCACGACGCCCGCGTCCGCTCCGACCGTCCCCGCATCTGTCTGCGCAAAGGAGGGCTGCTAAATGAATCCGTACACTTCCTCCGGTTCGGTCGCCACGATGACGGCCAACGTGTCCGGTAACGATAACCTCAACAACCTGGGCGACGGTCCGCGCCAGCCCGGCGATCCCGAGCGCTATCCCGTGGGTGCGGTGACCCGCCGCCTGCTGGGCTATGTTCGCCCGCATCGCATTTCGTTTACGGCGTCGTTTGTGAGTGCCGCCGTTTCGGTAATCTTGCAGCTCTATACGCCCATCCTTATTGGCGAAGGCATCGACCTTATCGTCGCCGCCGGGCAGGTGGACTTCGATGCGCTGCTGCCGCTCGTTACCAAACTCGCGCTCGTCGTGGTGGGAGCAGCGGCCTTCCAGTGGCTGCAGGGCTATTGCGTCAACCGCTTGTCCTACGAGACGGTGCGCGACATGCGCGTGGAGGCGAGCGACAAGCTCAGTCGCATGCCGCTCAGCTTTATCGACAGCCACGCCCACGGCGACCTTATGAGCCGCGTGGTCAACGACGTCGACCAGGTGGGCGACGGTCTGCTCCAGGGCTTTACCCAGCTATTCACCGGCGTTATCACCATCGTTGGCACGCTCGCGTTTATGCTCTCCATTAGCCTGACCATGACGCTCGTGGTGGTGCTCGTCACGCCGCTTTCCATTTTTGCAGCCGGTGCTATTGCCAAGCTCTCCAACAAAAGCTTTACGGCGCAGCAGCGTATTCAAGGGCAGCTCGGTGGTCATATCGAGGAGTACGTAGGCGAGCAAAAGCTTGTCGACGCCTTTGCCTATGGCCCCAACGCTCAGCAGCGCTTCGATGCCCTCAATGCCGAGATCTATACGGCAGGCGAGTGCGCGCAGTTTATGGGCTCGCTTTCCAATCCCGGTACGCGCTTTATCAATAACATCATCTATGCCGTGGTCGCTGTGATCGGCTGCGTGGGCGTGATCACGGGCGTGCCCGCGGCGCTTACGGTGGGCGGCGTGCAGATCTTCCTGTCCTATGCCAACCAGTACACCAAGCCGTTCAACGAGGTCACCAACGTCATTACGCAGATCCAGACCGCGTACGCCTCGGCGCGCCGCATGTTTGCGCTGCTCGATGCGCGCGAGCAGGAGCCCGACGCGTCGGACGCTGTAGAGCTTACCGCCCCGCAGGGTGAGGTGACTTTTGAACACGTGGACTTTAGCTACGTGCCCGACCGCAAACTGCTGCAGGATATCTGCATCGAGGCTAAGCCCGGCATGCGCTTTGCCCTGGTCGGCCCCACGGGCTGCGGCAAGACGACGCTCATCAACCTGCTGCTGCGCTTTTACGACATCGATGCCGGACGCATCATGGTCGATGGCAGGTCTTCGCGTGACTACACGCGCGCAAGCCTGCGCCGCGCCTTTGGCATGGTGCTGCAGGATACGTGGCTGTTCGAGGGCACGGTGGCGGAAAACATCGCTTACGGTTGCCCAGGAGCTACGCGCGAGCAGGTTGTCGAAGCCGCCAAGCGCGCGCACGCGCACAAGTTTATCGTGCAGTTGCCAGGCGGCTACGATACGGTCATCGGCGAGGACGGCGGCACGTTTAGCCAGGGTCAAAAACAGCTGCTGTGCATCGCGCGCGTCATGCTCACCGACCCGGCTATCTTGCTGCTGGACGAGGCGACCTCGAGTATCGATACCCGCACCGAGCTGCAGGTGCAGGCGGCATTCGACGAGCTCATGGCCGGTCGCACAAGCTTTGTCGTGGCGCACCGCCTGAGCACCGTCCGCAACGCCGACTGCATTCTGGTGATGCGCGACGGGCAGATTATCGAGCGCGGCACGCACGACGAGCTGCTAGCGGCAGGCGGCTTCTACGCCGAACTCTATCGCAGCCAATTTGCCCAGTGAGCAAGCCCGTGGGGCAAATTAATCAATCGACAGACGGTGGTTTACATCTGTCACGTTAGTACTAAGATAGTCATCTAATAAATTGCATTAGTGGCTTTAGTTTTGGGGGAAACGAGGCAACGTGACTATGACGTGCTCTCTGGTGGTTAACAGCAAGAGCGGTAATACCAGGATGGTTTCGGGCGCGATCAAGCGCGCTCTGCAGGCTGCGGGTGTTGAGTTTGTCCATGCCGCGGCGTTGAGCGACGATGCGGATGCAGATCAGGTTGCGCTCGAGGCGCAGGGCGCCTGCGCGGCCGACACGGTGCTCGTCGGTTTTTGGTGCGACAAGGGCGCGTGCACGCCTTCGGTCGCGGCGTTGCTCTCCGCCTTGCACGGCAAGCGCGTGTTCCTGTTTGGCACCTGCGGCTTTGGGGCCGACCAGAGCTACTATCAGCAGATTATCGATCGCGTAACTTCCAATTTGGCTGGGGATGCCGAGCTTGCGGGCTGGGCGATGTGCCAGGGCAAGATGGGCCCCGCGGTCAAGCAGTGCTACGAGGCCATGCTCGAGCAAGATCCCGACAACGCTCGCTATAAGATGCTGCTCGACAACTGGGTTGCCGCGAAGGACCATCCCACCAAGGAAGACCTGGACAACATGGCCGCAGCCGCCAAGAAGGCCGTTTTGGGCGAGTAGACCGTCGCTCGCGGTGCCGCGCGTTCAATCGTACAAACGTGAAAGCCTCGAGATTCTCGAGGCTTTTTTCTTGACACTTGTGGACGCAACCGTGGCAAGCGTTTGGGGTGACATTTTCCATCACCTCGATGACGAGGCCGTTCTGGACAACACGCTCGCATACGTTCGCTGGATGTATTCAGAGTGGGAAGGGCTTTCCTGATGGATGGGGTTTCGGAAAGTGCGTCCCAGAATTTGCCTTTGGAGTGGGATGCAATTTCCGGTTGAGGGATCTGGTGGAAAATGCGACCCGGAATTTGCGATCGGAGTGGGATGGAGTTTCCCAACGGGGCCGTAAGCGGAAACTGCATCCCATTCCGGACATGGGACTGCGGACACGGTTTCCGGATGCAAAAAGGCCACATGACGTGGCCTTCAACTTATATATGTTCAGCAGATGTCCCCATGACAAGCCGCGTTTCAACACCGAGGCGTCTGCCCGGCGACGCGGAACGTAAGGTTCATCGCGAGTTCCGCACGAGCCGGAGAGCACTTAATGTGCTCTCCGTGCGAGCAGGACTGTCCGAGCAGGGAACCTTACGTTCCGCGCCGCCGGGCAGACGAACCAGTTAAGACGCGCCGCTACTTGATCTTGGTCGTACCCGGTGCCAGGTTGGGGTCGGTCTCGTTGGCCTCGGTCTGGAAGTGCTCGGTGTACACGTTCTTGCCGTCGCGGAACATCTCGTAGTACTGCATCTTGGCGTAATCCTCGCGCGCCTTGGTGGCGGCTGCTGCGGCGGCGTCGTCGCCGGTGACGTTGGAGGAGAGCGCCCAGCGCAGGCTGGCGTCCTCGTAGCCCACCGAGTTGATGGCGGGCAGCGACTCACGCAGCGTCATGTGCGCCTTCTGGTAGTCGGAGAGGGGTGCGCCGATCAGCTGCATAAGCTGCGTGGACAGGTAGTTGGTGGACAGGTCGTCGACCTCGCTCGTCTGGTCGCAGCCGGCAACGTCGTAGTTGGCCCAGATGATGTAGTCGGTCTGCCACAGACGCTCCTGATGCGTAGCGTCGTCCTCGCCGGTAAACCACTTGTCATTGAACTTGGACGGGAAGAACGGCTGGTGGTCGCCCCAGAACACCACGACCACCTTGCGGTCGAGCTTGCTCAAGGCGTTGAGGAAGTAGCGCAGCGCCTGGTCGGACTGCTCGATGCACGAGACATACTCGTCGACATCGGATAGCGTGCCGTCCTCGACGGTCTTGGCGTCCAGGTCGGTCGTGTCGATGTTCAGGTGCATCTGCTTGTCGACCGGCAGCAGGCCCGTATCGTAGCCCGAGTGGTTCTGCATGGTCACGTCGAAGATAAACTGCGGATCGGCGTTCTGGTCGAGCAGCTCAAGAATCTTGTCGTAGGTAGCCTGGTCGGTCACCATGCCGCGCAGGGTGTCGGCTCCCTGGAAATCGTTGATAGACAGGAACTGGTCAAAGCCAAAGTCCTTGTAGACGTTCTCGCGGTTCCAGTTGGTCGCGTGGTTGGGGTGCATGGCCGTGGTGGAATAGCCGAGCGATTTGAACTGCTCTGCCAGATTACCGGTCGTTTCCATGTTGTAGATGGTGTAGGGGTACACGCCCGAGCCCAGGTTGGCCATAGAGTTGCCGGTCATAAACTCAAACTCGGTATTGGCGGTACCGCCGCCGTAGGCGCTCACGTAGAGCTTGCCGCGGCTGAGGCAGTTAGACAGGCTCTTAAAGTACTGCGGGCCCTCGTAGCCGGCGCGCATGTTCTGGTAGATCGACAGGTCGGAGAACGTCTCGTTCATGATGGCGATGACCGTGGGCTTCTCGCTGTCGAACTGCTCCTTTGCGGCGGCGCGCTCGTCGCTCTTGGCCGCGTCGGACTTGTCGTAGGCCTTGGCGTACTTTTTGAGCGTGGCCTTGGCATCGTCGACGGAGTAGTCGGCGGGTTTGGGCGGCTTGATGGACTGCGCCGCACTAATAAAGGCGGGCAGGTAGCCCTCGCGCCAGTAGCTCTCGAGCGGGCGCCAGGTGTAGACGGTGATGCCGAGGGTGTTGTAGTAGTCGATGAGCGTGACATGCGCGGTTACGCCGCCCAGGCACAGCACTGCCACGAGCAGGTTGGTGAGCAGCATGCGCTTGGCGTTGGCGGCACCCTTCTGACGGTGCGGTGCCACCAGGCCGGCGTACTCGCACAGCAGCATGGCGATGGCGGTAAAGCCCATGGACAGCACACAGAACAGCGAGATGGAGAAGGTGTAGCCGGTGCCGGCGACCGCGGCGGCGGTGGAGATGGCCGAAAGGTCGCCCGGCTGGATGGGCATGGATTTAAACGTGATGACGAAGAACTCGGCAATGCCCAGGACAAAGAGGGCAAAGGCCAGGACCGCGGGAGCTGCGCCGTGGCGCTGGAACAGGAAGAACAAGCCGATCATGAGCACGGTGATGATGGCCCACTCGAGCAGGATGCACAGGGGGTAGACCCAGGTAAAGTCGTGGTTGGACGAGACCTCCATGCCCAGCAGCGCAAAGACGCCGGCGAGCAGCAGGCACAGGACGGCGGCGACGAGTGGTTTGCCCACAAAGGCGCCGCGCAGGCGGGCGAGCTTGCCGGTGGGGGCGGGGGCGTCGGGCTTGGCGAACGCAAAGACGCGCGGGGCGATGCGATCGCGGGCGATGCTGGCCCAAGCGCATCCGGTGAGGATGGCGTTGGTCAGGATGAGCATCACAAAGGCGAGCGGCTCGTTTTGGGCGACGAGGCCAATGGCGCCCCAAATAGTCAAAAAGACCTGGAACAGGCCGAAGACGACGCTCCACCCAAGAGCGCTTTTGGCAACGGTGCCCGACTGAGCGCGAATGGCCTTGGCCTCGCGCAAGACAAGGTAGACGGTCGCCGCAAGACCGACGAGCGAGATGGCGGCAGCGAACATGCTGAGACTCCTCACAAACTAAAACGTACGAAAGCGGGGGTTTACCCGATTGTTACCAAGATATGCGCTGCAATTGGTGGCTGCGCACAACAACCAGCCATATTAACGCGCACGTGCGGCGGTGTGGCGCAATGTAGTGGCGGCCTGCGCGATAATGGACGGGAATTACACGGAAACGTAAAGGCTTCTTAAAGAATTAGCGAGGATAGAGCTATGGGCGAGCAGGTTTGTATGACGGGCACCGAGTACTGCGGCGGAGCTGTGGGCGTGGACGCGGGCGGCTATCCGGTCGAGACTACGGGCAACGCGGCGCTGGACATCTTGGAACACCGCTCGTCCACGCGTGCCTTCGCGCGTGATGACGACGACCGTCCCGTGGCGGTGACCGACGAGCAGCGGGCGGCGATCTTGCATGCGGCGAGCCGCGCGCCGTCGGCGGGCGCTATGATGATGTATTCCATCGTGAGCGTCCGCGAGCAGGCAACGCTCGACCGCCTGGCCGACCTGTGCGACCACCAGCCCATGATCGCCAAGGCGCCCTGGGCACTTATATTTGTGGTCGACTATGCCAAGTGGATCGATCTGTTTGAGCACGTGGGCTGCTTTGAGCCCGAGTTTGTAGAGCGTACGGGCAAGGCGCCCCGCCGCGCGCCGGGTCTGGGCGACTTTGCCATCGCGGCTCAGGATGCCGTGATCGCCGCGCAAAACGCCGTGGTTGCCGCCGAGGCCCTGGGGCTGGGGAGCTGCTATATCGGCGACATCGTCGAGAACGCCGAGGAAGTTGCCGCGCTGCTCGATCTGCCGCCCTATACCATGCCGCTGTCGATGCTCATCATCGGCACGCCCCGTAAGGAGCGCCCGGCAATCGCGCACCCCGTGGTGAACCTGGTGCACGAGGAGCGCTACTGCCGTGCGGATGCCGCGACTATGGATGCGCAGGTGGCCGAGATGGATGCGATGTTTCGCCCGCACGCCCGTGAGGTGGGGGAGCGCGTCGTGGATATCTACACCCGCAAGCACACGAGCCCCTTTATGGCCGAGATGAGCCGCTCCATGGAGTGGTGGTTCAAAAACTGGCTCGGAAAATGACGAATGTGACAAGGGGATAGTCCCTTTGTCACACTTCATATCGCCGCGGTAGCCTAAAGACTGTATAAATCTTTATCTAGCTGGGAAAACAGTGCATTAAAACATGGGCCGATTACCTATAATCCCTTCGAACATTAAAGTTGGGAGGAAACCGGCTTATGGAACAAAAGGCCAAGGAGGCAGCCTCGCACGCTGCGATTCCTGTGAGCATCTCGGCGATGCTCGTCACGCTGGGCGTGGTGTACGGCGATATCGGCACCAGCCCTATGTATGTAACCAAGGCGCTCGTTGCCGGCAACGGCGGCATCGGAAGCGTCACGGAGGAGTTCGTGCTCGGCGCGCTCTCCCTTGTCGTGTGGACGGTCACGCTGCTGACCACCATCAAGTATGTGCTCATCTCGCTGCGCGCCGATAACCATGGTGAGGGCGGCATCTTTGCCCTGTACAGCCTGGTCAAGCGCTGCGGCAAGTGGCTCATCATCCCCGCCATGCTGGGTGGCGCCGCGCTGCTCGCCGACGGCATCCTGACACCTGCCGTTACCGTTACCACGGCCATCGAGGGCCTGCGCACCATCCCGGCGGTCCATGCCGTGCTGGGCGATGACCAGGGTCGCGTCGTCGCCATTACGCTCGCCATCATCATCGTGCTCTTCTTGGTACAGCGCATCGGTACGGCCAAGATCGGTCACGCCTTTGGCCCCATCATGACGCTGTGGTTCCTGTTCTTGGGCGGCACGGGTCTGTTCTTTGTCTTCCAGTACCCCGCGGTGCTGCTGTGCCTCAACCCGCTGCGTGGCATCGGCTTTTTGTTGAGCCCCAACAACCACGCGGGCATCATGATTCTGGGCAGCTGCTTCCTTGCCACCACCGGTGCCGAGGCGCTCTATTCCGACATGGGCCACGTGGGCCGCGGCAACATCTACGCTACCTGGCCGTTCGTTAAGTGCTGCCTGCTGCTTTCCTATATGGGCCAGGGCGCTTGGCTTATCAACAACGCCGCCAACCCCGAGCTCATGGGTATCGCCGACCTCAACCCCTTCTACCAGATGCTCACCCCGGGCCTGCGTCCCTTTGCCGTCGGCCTTTCCACCGTCGCGGCCATCATTGCCTCGCAGGCGCTCATCACCGGCGCATTCTCGCTGGTGTCCGAGGCCAGCCGCCTGGACCTTATGCCGCACATGCAGGTTTTCTACCCTGCTGAGACCAAAGGCCAGCTTTATATTCCCATGGTCAACAACGTCATGCTCGTGGGCTGCGTCATCGTGGTGCTGCTGTTCCAGAACTCGGCGCATATGGAAGCCGCCTACGGCCTTGCCATTACGCTAACTATGATGTGCACCACGATGCTGCTCTTCTTCTACCTGCACGAGGAGCGCAAACTCAAGGTTGCTCCGTGGATCTTCGCGGCCTTCTTCCTTTTGCTCGAAGGCTTCTTCTTCGTGAGTTCGCTCACCAAGTTCTTCCACGGCGGCTACTTCACCATCCTTATGGCCATGCTCATCATGGGCATTATGGTGTGCTGGTACAACGGCACGGCGGTCGAGCAGCGCCAGTTTACGCTGCTGCCGCTGCGCAGCTACCTGCCGCAGCTCAAGCGCCTGCGCGACGACGACCGTTACGAGCGCATGAGCGACAACGTCGTGTACCTGACCAAGGACACCCATACCGACTACATCGACCGCGATATCGTCTATTCGATCTTGGACAAGCATCCCAAGCGCGCCCGCGCCTGGTGGTTTGTGAATGTCGAGACCATGGACGAACCGCACACCTTTGCCTATTCGGTCGAGACGTTCGGCACCGACTACGTGTTCCGCGTGCATCTGTACCTGGGCTACAAGATCAACCAGCGCGTCAATGCCTACCTGCGTCAGGTTGTTCAGGACCTGGCTGCCACCGGCGAGTTGCCGCCGCAGACGCATGACTACTCGGTCTACAAGGATCCGGGTAACATCGGCACGTTCAAGTTCGTCCTGATCCGTAAGCTTCTGGCGCCCGAAAGCGATGTGGAGCCCAGCGAGCGTACGGCCATCACGCTCAAGTACATCATCCGTCGCGCCGCCGGCACGCCTGCGCGTTGGTACGGCCTGGAGAACTCCAACGTGAGCTTTGAGTACGTGCCGCTGTTCACCAAGTTCAAAGCCGTGAACAAGATGCAGCGCCTGGCCCCCAACGAGCGCCCGTAGTCGACGCTCGAGGTTTGTCTGCGAACGGGCGGGCTTGTATTGATGGGGATTGAGTCCTGGGAGGAAACCATGGATGCAAAGGTGCTTGACGGTTGCGATCTTGCTGCCGAGATGGTGCGTGAGGCACGCGCCGATGCCGCCGAAGATCGGTTCTTTACGAATCGTGCCAACATGGACATGGCCGATCGCGTGATTTCGATCGTGGTGACGGTGCTTGTCGCGGCGTGCGTGTGCGCACTGCTCGCGCACGTGCTGTTTGTCTAACGACCGCAGGTTGCAAAGGCTTTACACTTGGAACCACCACAAGGGGAAACCACCACAAGGGTGCCTGTCCCCTTTGTGGTGGTTTTTGTTTTTGAGAGAGGGGCGGGACGCTGATGGACGTTCGTACGGACGGCGATATTGCCGATAGTTTTTGGTGGCGGCGCACAACGCTGACGCGCCGCACTCCTCTGTATGACGCCTGCGTATCGGTGGGGCTGCTGGTCGCGGCGACGATTGTGGGCGCGCTGCTCGACCATCCGGGTCTCGCGCCGAGCATCATGATCGTCTATGTGTTCGCCGTTCAGCTGTGCGCATTCTTTACCTGGAGTCGCCTGTATTGCTTGCTGAGCTCGGCTGCCGCCGTGGCGCTCTACAACTTTTTGTTTGTCGACCCGCGCTACTCGCTGTCGCTTATCGACCGCGGCTATCCCGGCATGTTCTTCATCATGTTCGTGGTTTCGCTTGTGTCGAGCTCGATTGCGTTGGCCCTGCGCCGCGCCTTGGCACAGGCTGCCGCCAGCGACCGCCGCACGCATATGGTGCTCGAGACCAACCGCATGCTGCAGCGGTGCGCCGATCAGCATCAGATCGTTCACGCCATGGCAACGCAGCTGGCGCGTCTTTCGGGCTGTCCGGTCGTGTGGTACAGCGCCGACGCCGAGGGCGATGACCTGCTGCCGCGTGCGACGTACACGGCCGTGGGCGATGCCGCCCCGGTGCACGAGCTGGCGCCGCAGATGCCGCCGCGGCTCTCGGCGTCCGCCTATGTGGGTACGCCGCTCGATGCCACCTATGGCGGATCGGCGTTTTATGGCATCTACCTGACGGTTCGCACAGGCGACGGCTTCGTGCGCTCGGGCGACCCCGCCTCGGTGGTGGGCGTGCTGGCTATCGTTGCCGAGCCCGACGTGCTGACACATGAGGAACGGACACTTGCCGATGCCATCGTGAGCGAAGGCGAGCTGGCGCTCGATCGCGCCCGCGCCATGGAGGCCCGCGAAGAAGCGGCGGTGCTCGCCAAAAACGAACAGCTGCGCGCCAACCTGCTGCGCTCCATCTCGCACGATCTGCGCACGCCGCTTACCAGTATTTCGGGAAATGCCGACGTGCTGCTCGATCAGGGCTCGACCGGCACCGCGGTGCTCGATGCCCAGACGCGCCGCGGCCTGCTTCTGTCCATTCGCTCGGATGCGCTGTGGCTCAACGCCACCGTCGAGAATCTGCTCGCCATCACCAAACTCGAGGGTGGCGGCATGCATCTGTCGACTACGCTCGAGCTTATGGACGATATCGTCGAGGAGGCGCTGCGCCACGTAAGTCCGGCCGTGCGCGAGCACGACCTTAAGGTGGTGCCGTGCGACGAGCCGGCGCTCGTTAACGTCGATGCGCGCCTGATGGTGCAGCTGGTGGTCAATCTGGTGAACAATGCCATCACCTATACGCCCGCAAGCTCGCATATCGTGATTTCGATTGGCGTCGACGATGGACGCGTGGCGTGCTCGGTGGCCGATGACGGCCCGGGCATTGCGCCCGAGGACCGCGAGCGAATCTTTGAGTCGTTCTACACCGCCAACCACGGTTTGGCCGACAGCCACCGTAGCGTGGGCCTGGGACTTTCGCTCTGCCGCTCCATTGCATTGGCGCATGGCGGTAGCATAGAGGTTGCCGCGGCGGACCCGCACGGCTCGGTCTTTACGATTGAGCTTCCCGTCGCCGACGTTTCGTTTGATAAGGAGTAACGCTGTGCCGAACTCTGCCGTAAAACCGCTCATCTTGGTCGTTGAGGACGACCCCGCCGTTCGCAACCTTATCGTTGCCGCGCTCGAGGCGCACGGCTTGCGCCATATGGCCGTGGAGACCGCCCATGCCGCTATTGCCGCTGCCTCGTCGCAGGCGCCGAGCATCGTGCTACTCGATCTGGGCCTGCCCGATATGGACGGCGTCAAGGTGGTGGAGTCGGTGCGCGCATGGTCGGGCATGCCGATTATCGTGGTCTCGGCGCGCAGCGAGGATGCGGACAAAATCCGCGCGCTCGATGCCGGTGCCGACGACTATCTGACCAAGCCGTTTTCGGTCGAGGAGCTGCTCGCGCGTATTCGCACGACGCTCAGGCGCCTTTCGTATGCGCAAACGGGCGGTGTTGCCTCCGAGGGCTCGTTCGATACCGGTGAGCTGCATATCGATTTTGATGCCGGCATCGCCACGATGGATGGCGAGGAACTGCATCTGACGCCGATCGAGTATAAGCTCCTGTGCCTGCTGGCACACAACGCCGACAAGGTGCTGACGCACCAGTTTATCCTGCATGAGATCTGGGGCACGGCAACTAAGAGCGACCTGGCGAGCCTGCGCGTCTTTATGGGCACGCTGCGTAAGAAGATTGAGTCCGACCCCGCGCATCCGCGCTATATCCAGACGCACGTGGGTATCGGCTATCGTCTGGTCACCCAAGGGTAGGACGGCGTCCGCCATCCCACTATGAGTTGCGGTGAAATACGGTCTAAATTTGCCTAATTCCAGGCAAAGCAGTCCATATTCCACCGCAACTTTTTTATTTGCCCTTGGGCTTGCTGGCGTAGAACTTCTTCTTTTTGGGCTTGCCGGCAGGGGAGGGTTTGCCGTTGCCGGCAAGCCCTCGGTCGCCGGCCTGCGCGTGCGCGGGTGCTGCCGCGCGAGGCTTGCGGGCCTCGGGGTTACGCAGCTCCTCGGTTCGCTCGGCAATTTCCTCGGCGCTAAAGCCGACTTCGGCCATGGCGTCCTCGATGGGCAGGCGGCGCACGATATAGCAATGGTGCACCTTCTGGTTGCGCGCGAAATCCTCGGGGATGGTCTGCGCCGTAATGTCTTCCAACACGACGCCCGCGCGTGCGAGCTTGCGCGTCTCGGGGCGGAAGCCGCGCAGGTTGCAGCTAAAGATGGCATGGCCGCCCTGTGCGAGCAGGCGCGACACGCCGGCCAAAAGCTCAACATGGTCGCGCTGGACATCCCAGGTGCGACGGCCCATTTTGGACGAGTTCGAAAACGTGGGCGGGTCGACAAAGATCAGGTCCCAGCGGTTGCGCGTCTGGCGCTGGTCGCGAATCCAGGCGAGCACGTCGTCGCGCACAAAGTGATGCTGCGGACCAACAAAGCCGTTCTGGCGCATATTGCGCTCGGCCCAGTCCAGGTAGGTGTTGGAAAGGTCGACCGTCACGGTCTCCTCGACGCCGCCGTCTGCCGCATAGCAGGTGGCGGTGCCGGTGTAGGCGAACAGGTTGAGGAAGCGGCGCGCCTGTTTGGCGTGCTCGCGCACCAGGTTGCGGGTGACACGGTGGTCCAAGAAGATGCCCACATCCAGATAGTCGTCAAAGTTGACGGCAAAGGTAAGGCCGCCCTCTTCGATGAGCGGCAGGCGACGGCGCGCGATGTTGGCGCGCTCGCCCGAGCCACCCTTGCCGGCGCCCTGCTTGCCGTACTGCGAGCCGCCGCGCGAACGCATGCGGGCCTTGGCGTGCACATGCTCGGCGGGAACATCTAGGATGCGCGGCGCGATGGCCAAGATGTCGAGCATGCGGGCCTGGGCCAGCGCGGGGTCGATGGTCTTAGGCGCGGCGTATTCGGCGATGACGAGCCAGCGGCCTGGCGTCTGCGGACAGCCCTCGTACAGGTCGATGGCAGCGGAGTAGTCGGGCAGGTCGGCATCGTAGACGCGGTAGCAGCTCACGCCCTCGCGCTTTGCCCACTTGCGGCGCAGACGGGCATTCTTGCGCAGGCGGTTGGCGAACTGCTCCGACTCGGGGACGAGCACGGGCAGCGGCTTGCCGTCGCCCAAGTCGAGCGTGGCGGCAGGTTCGGGCATGGGGGTGTTGGCGGCTTCGCCTTCGGCGTCCGTGGACTGTTCCTCGGCGTTTGCGCTGGTCGCGGCCTCGAATGCCGCGGCGGCGTGGTCGAGCGAGGGCCAAACCTCAATAGCCGCCTCCTCGTTATTGGGCATAACGGCGATGGAGCGCGCGGGCTCGGCATGGAGCGCGCGGGCCATAAGGCCATCGCGGGTGAGTGCGGCGACCGGCGCCGCGGAAAGCTCGGGCGCGCGACGCAGCTCGCCGACCAGCGTCATGGCGTCGTGCATGAGTGAAAGCGGTGTCTCGGTGGTGTCTGCGACTACGGCGGCTCCGGCGACGGCGCCAGCATGGTCCAGCACGGTGGCGGACTTGGCGGCGCAAAAGTCGACAAAACGCTTGTAACCAGCGCTCTTGACCATGCGCTCGGCGGTCTTGCGAGCGGCGGGGTCGATGTCTGCGGCCACGATGCGCGCCTGCCGCTCGCGCGCTGCCGCCTCGCGCTCGCGCGCCTCGGCAAGCAGCTGCTCCCACAGAGCGGCGTCGTGCAGCTGCCAGCCCTCAAAGCCCCAGCGCTCGCGTGCGGCGCCCGGAGCGCGGTCGGTTAGGATGTTCACGGCCTCCAGCAGCAGACCGCCGCCGGCGCACGAGGCGTCGACCAGCGTGGGTAGGGCTTCATTCTCGTAATCGTCGCGCTCGCATAGTGCGGTCCAGCCGACCTGCGCCAGCACCAGGGCGGCGTAGTCGGGGCGCAGCACGTGCGTGCCCTCGCCGGCGCGGGTCGCTGCGGGCGGCAGGCGTTTGAACAGCGGGTCGCCCGAAAGGTCCAGGCTAATGCTCGCGCGACGCTGACGCAGCGAAAGCAGTAGGTGAACATCGGGGTCGGCGGCATCGACGTCGGCACGACGTCCCGTGGTCTCGGCCAGGCGGTCGCACAGCGCGTCTTTGGCGCGCAGGGCCGAGAAGCGCGTGTTGCGCAGCTGCTCGGTCACGCCGCGGGCGGTGATGGCGATGGTGGCGCCGGGGCGGACGATGCTCTCCCAGGCGATGTCGTAAACGCTATCGTACAGCTCGTCGGCATCTTGCGCCTCAAAGCGTCCGAGCACCGCAAACACGCGGCTCGCCAGGCGCGACCACAGGCACGCGCGATAGCCTTCTTCGAGCTCGCCCTCAAACGTGGCGCGGCCCTTCAGCCGGCGAACATGCGAAAGCCCGAGGCGTTTAAGCTCATCGGCGAGTGCGGACTCAAAGCCCTCGGGGCAGCTTGCGTAAAATTCCATGGGTGACCTCTCTGGTTGCGTCGCTCCATTATATGATGGATACTTCGTTTACTCTCGCCCCCGAAAGGAACCCATATGATTGATGCGTGCCCCGATTCCGCCGTGCTCTTTTTTGACGTGGACGGCACGCTGACGTCGTTCGATCCCGACAACATGACCGACAAGGACTTTTCGGCGGTTCACCCCTCGCAGGCGGTCGTCGAGGCGTTTCATCGTCTGCGCGACGCGGGACACCATGCATTTATCTGCACGGGTCGTCCCTTGTGGCTGATTGCCGATGGCCTGCGCGCGCTGAACCCGGCGGGTGTCGTTGCCATGGCGGGAGCGACGCTCGAGGTCGAGGGCCGCGTGGTGCATGAGGACTGCTTTGACGAGGACGTTATTGAGGAGCTTGCGCGCCGTATGGCCGCGGCAGGGATTGAGGCCTTTTTCGAGACCAACGTGGCTACTTTTGCCCTGGAACCCGCGGGTGTTGAGCAGTCGTCTCTGATCGGCACTTCTGTGGTGCACAGCACCGCGGAAATGCGCGTCGACGGCAGTCTGCGCGTGGGCAAGGTATGCCTCAGTGTGCCCAGTTTGGCTCGCGTGGCCAACGATGACGGCTTTATCGATCGCGAGTTTGAGCTGTGCAACACCGGTGGCCAGAATCGCGAGCTGAGCCCCAAGGGCATTGACAAGGGCGTGGGCGTGGCGCGAGCGCTGGAATACCTGGGTCGCACCGGCAACGCGCGCACCTTTGGCTTTGGCGATTCCGGCAACGATCTGGGTATGCTCGCCGCTGTCGAGACGGCCGTGGCCATGGGCAACGCTATGCCCGAGGTCAAGGCGCTCGCCGACTACGTGACTGATGATGTCGCACACGACGGCACCGTCACAGCGATGCAGCATTTCGGCCTCATCTAATGAATCCCACGTTCTGACGTTTGCTCAAACTGCGACTCTTTGCTTTTGCATGCTCAATCGATTTATCAATCCAAACACTGAGGTGTTTATACCGTTCGCCGAGAAGATAAAAAACCGCAGCTCACGCCTTGATAAACGTAGGTAAAGTGTTTAGCAGTTTAACGCCCATGTGCAAGCGAAAGGAATCAGGCAGATGGCAATCAAGGTGTTCGCTGACGGTGCAAACCTCGAGGGCATGCTCGACATGTACGAGAACGGCAACGTTCAGGGTTTCACGACCAACCCGTCCCTTATGAAGAAGGGCGGCGTGACGGATTACCGCGCGTTTGCCAAGGAGGTCCTGGCCCACATCACCGATGTGTCCGTCTCGTTTGAGGTCTTTGCCGACGACGTCGAGACCATGGAGGTCGAGGCGCGCGAGATCGCTACCTGGGCCGAGAACGTCTACGTCAAGATTCCGTGCGTGACCACCAAGGGCGAGTCCACCGCCGAGCTGGTCCGCAAGCTTTCGGCCGATGGCATCAAGGTCAACGTCACCACTATCTTTACGCCCGAGCAGGTCGACGAGATGGTCGAGGCCGTTGACGCCGAGACGCCGTCCATCATCTCGCTCTTTGCCGGCCGTATCGCCGATACCGGCGTCGACCCCATTCCGTTTGTGACGGAGTCGGTCAAGAAGGCCGCCGCCAAGCCCAACTGTGAGGTCCTGTGGGCGTCCACGCGCGAGCTCATCAATATTTACCAGGCCGAGGCCTGCGGTTGCCAGATCATCACGGTGCCCAACGGCATCCTGGCCAAGCGCAAGAACATCGGCCGTGACCCGTACGAGGTCTCGCTCGACACTGTGCGCGGCTTTGCCAAGGATATCGCCGCTTTGGGCTTCCATATTCTGCCGTAACGCGAACACTGGCTACGCCGCGGGCTGCTCGCCCCGGCCTTTCCTTTCCCTATCGCTCACGCGCTTCGCGAGGGTCGCGCCAGGCAAAGGAAAGGCCGGGGCTGCCGACACGAGCTTGCCAGCAAGTTGGCGCTTGGTTTCCATATCCTGCCGTGGGCAAAGGTACCCCCGCCTGCGCCGTGCAAAATTGAGAGTATTCAGCAAGGTAAAGGCTTTTACCAGTTGGGTGAAGCACGGAACAGCCCCCGTTTTGGCTCTGACGACGCTAAAACGGGGGCTGTTTTTTGCTTTTTCGCCTCTGAGGGGCATCCGGAACGGTGGAATTTGCAGAATACTCGCGATTTTGCACGTCACTACAGGGGGTACCCCTGCTTTGGCGGTTTACTTCCCCTGTACCATGGTGAGCGAGATCTTCTTGCGGTCGCGATCGACCTTTTCGACCCACACCTTGACCGTGTCACCGACGCGCACCACGTCGCTCGGGTGCTTGACAAAGCGGTTGGCCAGCTTGGAGATGTGTACGAGGCCGTCCTGGTGCACGCCCACGTCGACGAAGGCGCCAAAGTCGACGACGTTGCGCACCGTGCCCTTGAGCTCCATGCCGGGCTCCAGGTCGTCGATGGAAAGCGCCGAGCGGCTAAAGACCACCTCGGGCGCGTCGTCGCGCGGGTCGCGACCGGGCTTCTTGAGCTCGTTGACGATGTCGATGAGCGTCAGGGTGCCGCAGTCCAGGTCGCTTGCCAGCGCCGAGATACTGCCCAGGCGGCGCTCGATATCGGGCACGCCGCCGCGGCTGAGCTCGCTGGCCGCCACACCGGCGCGTTCCAGGACGGACGTGGCCACCTCGTAGCTTTCGGGGTGGACGCTCGTCGCGTCGAGCGGGTTCTTACCGCCGCTGATGCGCAAAAAGCCCGCGGCGTTGAGGTATGCCTTGGGTCCCAGCTTGGGGACCTTCTTGAGCTGGCGGCGATCGGTAAAGGCGCCGTTTTCCTCGCGGTAAGCCACGATGTTTTTGGCCACGCTCGGCGTGATGCCCGATACGTATCCCAGCAGGCTCGCGCTCGCGGTGTTCACGTCGACGCCCACGCGGTTGACGACGTCCTCCACCACGTGGCCCAGGGTGCGCGAAAGCTCGGCCTGGTCAAGGTCGTGCTGGTACTGGCCAACGCCGATGGACTGGGGCGGAATCTTGACGAGCTCTGCCAGCGGGTCTTGCAGGCGGCGGCCCAGGCTCATGGCGCCACGCACAGTGACGTCCAGGTCGGGATACTCTTGGCTTGCGAGCTCGGAGGCGGAGTACACCGACGCGCCGGCTTCGTTAACGATGGTGTATCGCAGCCCAGGCGCCTGTTCGGCAATGAACTCCGAGACGACTTCCTCGGTCTCGCGGCTGGCGGTGCCGTTGCCGATGACGATGGTGTTGACGCCATCCTTCTTGACGAGGCGGGCGAGCTCGCGCTTGGTGCCGGCGACGTCGTGGCGCGGCTTGGTGGGGTAGACCACGCCGTGGTCGAGTAGCTTGCCGGTCTCGTCCATGACGGCGACCTTGCAGCCGGTGCGGTAGCCCGGGTCGAGCGCGAGCACGCGTGCGCCGCGCACGGGACGTGCCGAGAGCAGGCCCTCGAGATTCTTGGCAAAGACGTTGATGGCCTCGGTCTGCGCGCGAACGGTGAGCTTGGCGCGGGCTTCGCGCTCCAGCGAGGGGGCCATGAGGCGCTTGTAACCGTCAGCGATGGCGGCGTCAAAGACGGGAGCAAACACGCCCTGACGGCGGGGCCAACGGCTGCCGAGGCGTGCCGTGGCGGCAGCACCGTCGACGTTCACGCGCACGCGGAGCTTGCCCTCGCGCTCACCGCGGTCGATAGCCAGCACGCGGTGGTTGGGTATACGGCGCAGCGGCTCATCATAGCTGTAGTACGGCGCGTAGGGGGTCGTCTCGGTGGGGTCGGTGGCCTCGACGACGATATCGGCGGTGTTTTGCGTAAAAGCGCGCAGGTCGGCGACGTTCTCGGGGTCCTCGGCCACCGTCTCGGCCACGATGTCCGCCGCGCCGGCGAGCGCCTTCTCGGGCGTGTCGCAGCCGGCTTCCTCGTTGACGTAGGCCGCGGCGGCATCGAGTGCGCTGCCCTTGGCCGAGGCCTGCATGATGATCATGTTGGCAAGCGGCTCCAGGCCTGCCTCGCGGGCCTTCTGCGCGCGGGTCATGCGCTTTTTGCGGTAGGGCTTGTAGAGGTCCTCGACACGCTGGAGCTGCGTGGCCTCGCGAATCTGCTGCTCGAGCTCGGGCGTGAGCTTGCCCTGGGCGTCGATGAGCAGAATGACGTCCTCTTTGCGCTGTTCAAGATTGCGCAGGTAGGACAGGCGCTCGTCGAGTGCGCGCAGGGCGACGTCGTCCATGCCGCCCGTTGCTTCTTTGCGGTAGCGCGAGATAAAGGGGATGGTGTTGCCCTCGTCGATGAGCTTGACGGCTGCCTCGATGTTGGCGGCCTTAAGGTTGAGCTCGTGGGCGAGCTGGGCGATAAGATCCATGGGACTCCTTGCGTTTAAGGTGCGTTTGCAGCACAGGGCTACCAAGGATACCACCCGCCACTCCACCCAAGTAGTCATTTTGGGACGGGGCTCTTTTAGCCACTTTTGCCGCCCCGTCCCAGAAAAATCGCCGGCAAGGTACCAAAAAGCCCCGCGGGCAGGAGGCTGCTCGCGGGGCAAAGAAGAGGGGCTTGTTGGTGGCGGACCGAAGGGTTCGGCATGGGGGTTTCTGCCGCGGTCGCTCTTAAGGCATTACAGCTCGACGAGCTGGCCGGTCTCGGCGGCCTCCTTGATAGCGTTAAGCAGCGTGAGCGTCTTGACGTTATCGGCGGGGGTCACGACGGGCTCGACCTCGCGGCGGACGACCTTCACAAAGTGCTTGAGCTGCATCTTGTGCGGCAGCGCCGGGTCGACGGCCGGAATCTCCATCTGCAGCGGCTTGTGCCAGTTAGAGGCGCCGTCGTAGGAGAACTGGTGCAGGCGGGGCAGCGAAAGGGCGCCCTTGGTGCCGCCGATAAAGTAGGCGTCGGCGTCGAAGGGGCGGTACTGCGGATCCTCGCGAGCGGTCGCCTCCCAGTTCCAGGGGCTGGCGGTGGCGTCGGAAATGGTCATGCTTGCGAGCGCGCCATCGGCAAAACGGACGTTGACCACGGCGGAGTCCTCGGTCTCAAAACCGCGGGCGGCGCTGGACTGCATACCCTGGACGGCAACGGGCTCGCCCAGCAGGTAGCGGAGCAGGTCGACGTCGTGCACCAGGTTGACCAGGATCGGGCCGGCACCCTTCTTGCGGCGCCACTCGACATCGAAATACTCGTCATTCTTATAGATCATGTAGTGGAAGCTCGACACGGTGAGCTTGCCCAGCTCACCGGACTCGATGATCTCCTTGGCCTTGTTGACGAAGGGGTTGTGGCGACGGTGCTGACCCACGAGCACGGGCACGCCGGCGGTTTCGGCCTCGGCGGCGAAGGCCTGGGCATCTTCCAGGTCGTTGGAGATCGGCTTTTCGACCAGCGGCACGATGTTGCGCTTCACAGCCTCGCGGGCAACGCCCAGGTGCAGGTCGTTGGGGGTGGCGATAATGACGGCCTCGGGCTTGACCTCGTCCATCATCTGGGCGGGATCGGTGCAAAACGGCACGCCGGCGGCCTCGGCCGTGGCGCGGGCGCCCTCAAAGGCGTCGGCGATGGCGACGAGCTCGGCCTCGGGCTCCTCGGTGACAAAGCGGATGTGGTTGCGGCCCATGGCGCCGGCGCCGATAACGGCAATGCGGACGGGGTTGAGCTCAGACATTTCGACTCCTTAATACTGGTGACCGGTGGGATGCGACAAAGGGGCTGTCCCTTTGTCGCATCGGTAAAACTAGGCGGACTTCTTCTTGCTGTCGGAGACCATCATGTAGACGGTGAGCACGACGGCGATGGCGGCGATCACAATGGCGCCGTAGAAGGACTGCTGGTAGGCGGCGCTGCCGGCCTCGGCGTGATACAGCACGGCAGTGATGGGCTGGCTGATCCAGGTGGAAGCGGCGTAGCCCAGGAACATGATGCCGTAGTTGACGCCGATGTTGCTGGTACCGAAGGCGCCGCCGGTGAGCGGCGGGTAGATGACGAGCAGGGCGCCAAAGCTAAAGCCGAGCAGGGCGAGCGCCACAAAGAACATGGCCTGCGTAAAGCTCATCGACATGATGACGAGCGCGACGATGGTGACGACAAGGCTGATGAGCAGCGACTTATAGGCGCCGAGCTTGTCGATGATCTGGCCAAAGGACAGGCGGCCAACCAGGTTGGCGCAGGTGTTGACGGAGACCACCACGCCGCCGAGGGCGACGGCCGCGGCGCTCGTGGGGTCGGCGAAGAGCTGGACGGCGGCGATGGAGGCAACCTTGCCCACGAGCAGGGTGCCCGCGGTGGCGGCAAAGGCGAAGGTGACGATGAGGACCCAGAAGCGCGGGGTCTTGACCATCTCGCCCGGTGTGAGGTCACCGAAGGTGCCGGCATGCGCGCCGCCCTTGGGGGCCTCGAAGCCCTCGGGCAGCCAGCCAGCCTCGGGGGCCTTCAGGAACAGGGCGGAGGCGGCGATCGTCACAAAGAAGATGGCGCCGAGTGCCTTGAGGGCGCCAAAGATGCCCAAGCTCGGGATGAGCAGCGAGGCGAGCACCGGGGACAGCACGGCGGGGCCGGCGGTCGAAGCGGCCAGGGTGATGCCGGAGGCAAGGCCCTTCTTGTCGATGAACCACTTTTGGCCGGTGGTGAGCGCGGGGTTGTAGCCCAGGCCGTTGCCGATGGCGGCGACGAGCGAGAACCACAGGTAGAACTGCCACGGCTCGGTGACGGTGCCGGACATGAACCAGCCCACGCCGTAGCACACGGCGGCGGCGATCACGACGTTGCGCGGGCCGATCTTATCGGAGATGCGGCCGGCGAAGATGCCCGTCACGGCCATGATGGTCTGAAAGACGGGGAAAGCCCAGGTAAGGGCACTCGACCACTCGGGGTAGACGGCGAGCAGGTTCTTGCTCACGACGGAATACAGCGCGATGGAGCTGATGAAGAACATGGTGACGCACGCGGCGGAAAGCACGACGGCGCGACCCTTGTTGGAGTTGGTGGAAGCCATTGGACTCTTTCTAATCGATGCGGGGGAGGAGCGGGCGTGTCCGCGGGGCCTCCCTGTTAGGTTGGTTTACTGGTCAGTCGGCTTGGCGACGCCGGACTCATCGGACCAAAGCTCGACACCCTTGTTCTTAAGGTAGTTGTCGGCATAGGCGCGACGGCCGCCGGGCTTGGCGGTGAGGTCGCCCATCATGTTGGAGAAGCCGCCGTCGACCTTGATGGCGTCGCCGGTGGTAAAGTCCGAGCGCTTGGACGCCAGGAACATGACGGCGTTGGCGATATCGCTGACCTCGCCGATGCGACGCGTGGCGATCAGGCGGCTGCGGCTCTTCTCGACCTCGGGGTCGGCGTAGAAGTTGGCCGACATCGGGGTCTTAACGAAGCAGGGCTCGACGCAGTTGGAGCGCACGCCGTAGGGACCCCATTCAGCAGCCAGCATCTTGGACATCATGTTGACGCCCGCCTTGGTGGAGCTGTACACGCCCGAGAACGTCTCGGGGGAGTGGCTGGCGACGGTCGAGATGTGCACCAGGCGGCCCTGGCCGGCCTTGATCATCTCGCGACCAAAGCGCTGCGAGGTGATGAAGTAGCCGGTGAGGTTGACGTTGAGCACCTGCTCCCAGTCGCTCAGCGGCAGGTCCTCCATGGCGGCGAAGCGCAGGATGCCGGCAGTGTTGACGAGGACGTCGACGCGGCCGAAGTTGGCGATGGTGGCGTCGACGGCAGCCTGAACCTCGGCCTCGTCGGTGGCGTTCATCTTGTAACCCTCGGCGTGGATGCCAAACTCGGCAGCGAGGTCGGCGGCAGCGGCCTTGACCTTCTCCTTGTCCAGGTCGAGCAGGACGACGTTGGCGCCATTGCGGGCGAACTCGCGGCAGATCTCGGCGCCCATACCGCCGAGCGCGCCAGTCACGGCGCAGACATCGCCCTCGAGCTTAAGCCAGTTGCTCATAGGAACTTCCCTTCTTGTGCCTCCCTGTGGGTCGTTCCCATTAATCGACCCACGTGGTTTTCGCAGGTTATCGTATGCTTTGCATTTGAGCAGGTGAATTGCATATTTGTTAGAATGGCGTAAACCAATGGTTTATAGCTCGCAAGACAATGTGTCCTTATATTGAGTCTGTGACCTGCCAAAAAGACCCCCTTCGGCAGTGCATGGCCATACGTCTGGAAACGGGAGATTGACGTGTACGATCGACGACTTGAGGCCATATCGGCTGCCGCGGAGCTGGGGAGCTTTTCGCGTGCGGCGGCAAAATTGCGCGTGTCGACTCCGGCACTCGTCAAGCAGGTGTCGGGATTTGAGGCCGAGTTCGGCATCACGCTGTTCGAACGCTCGCACTCGGGCGTCAAGGTGACGCCGGCCGGCGCACTGCTGGTGGACGACGCGCGCTCGATCATGCGGCAGTCCGAGGACGCGCTGTGCCGTGCCCGACGCGCGGCGGGCGATGGCGGTGCCGTGCGTCTGGGTGTGTCGATGATGTGCCCGGGGCGGCAGACGCTGTCGATGTGGTCGGGCATCCATGATCTGGAACCGTCGCTACGATTTGAGATCGTGCCGGTAAGCGACCTCTATGACGAGCGCGAATCCGTCATGCGCAGCTTGGGCCGCGAGGTCGATGTGGTGCAGTCGAGTTTTTCGACCCCACGCTGGGGCGATGCCTGCCAAAAGCTCCGCATTGCCAGCGTGCCGTTTTATATTGACCTGCCGCGCACGAGCCCGCTGGCGCGCAAGACGCGCATCACGGTTGCCGACCTGGAGGGCATGCGCCTGCGCGTGCTCCGTCACGGCAACGACGCCATGGACAGCCTGCGCATCGACCTTTTGGCCGACGGCGGCGTAGACGTGATCGACGTGGACAGCTTCGACTTTGCGCTCTTTAACGAGGCGGAGGAAAAGGGCGACGCGGTTCTCACCTGCGGAGCGTGGTCGGGGGTGCACCCGGCCTTTGTGGGCGTATCGTTCCCCTGCGGCCGCGAGGTGCCGGTCTTTCTGCACTACCCGCTCGAGCCCACCCTTCAAGTCCAAAAATTTGTCAACGCCATGGCCCAACTTCTCAAATAGCTATCGTGTCGATGATTCTTTAATCCCCGTCCTAGAAAAATCATCTGGTAGAGTTGGCCCTACGTGATTTACGAGACGTTATGCGCCACCTACTCTTTTGTCATTTGAGGAGTGAACTTGTGAATGCTTCTGTCGCCAAGAAAGCCAGTCGGGCGATGCGCCTGCTCATGATGGTGCTCACGGCAGTTCTCATCTTCTTCTTCATCAACGTTATGCTGCTCGTCTCCGATATCCAGGGCACGGCGCGCGTGGTCAACTACGCCGGTCTGGTGCGCGGTACCACGCAGCGAATCGTTAAGCTCGAGGACGCGGGCCAGCCTCAAGATGACCTGCTCAAAGCCGTGGATTCATACATCAACGGTTTGCGTTACGGAAGTGACGATCTCAACCTCGTCCGTCTCGACGACGACGAGTATCAGGCAAAGATGACCGAGCTTGCAAACTATTTTGATGAGCTTTGCGCCGAGATCATCCGCGTGCGCGAAGTCGGCTACGAGAACACCGACATCATCTCCATGAGCGAGGAGTTCTTTGGCATTTGCGACGATGCCACACGACTCACGGAGGACTATTCCCAGGAGAAGGCTACGGCACTCAATCGTCTTGAGGGTCTGGTGATCATCGACATCGTGGACTTGGTGGCGACCTTTGCGGTCGAACTTGTTCGCGCGGTGCGAACTGCCGCGCTCAATCGCGAGCTGCAGAGCAAAGTCTATCTTGACGAAGCCACGGGACTGCCCAACAAGAACAAGTGCGAGGAGATCTTGGGGCAGGAGCGGCCTGTCTCCGCGGAGGCGCCCGTTGCGGTGTGCGTCTTCGACCTTAACAATCTGCATACGGTCAATAACAGCTTCGGCCACGAGAAGGGCGACGAATACATCCGTTCTTTTGCCCAGCAGCTGGGGTGCGTGGCGTCCGAGACCTGCTTTGTGGGCCGCGACGGTGGCGATGAGTTTATCGCGGTGCTGTGGGATGCCGATCGAGCTGCCGTGGAGTCCTGTCTCGCTCGGGTTCGTGCGAACGTGAACGAGTATTCCGAAGCTCACTCCGACATGCCTATCAGCTATGCGGTGGGCTACGCGGTTTCCAGTGATTTTGATGAACCGCCTACGATGCGCGAGCTCTCTTCCCAGGCCGACAAAAACATGTACATCGACAAGAACCGCGTAAAGACAGTCGAGGCAGCTGGGTCGCAACGCGAGGAACGGTAAGCCTGTAATAGAGGGTATGGAAAAGCCTCCGCAGCTCGTGTGGCTGCGGAGGCTTTATTCGTTGCGGTGCATTGTGTTTGGGTCGTTGAGATGAGTCGATTTGCCCCGAAAGAGGAGGGCATTGACCTTAGGGTCATGCCCGACGAATGAGCGGCAAATCGGCCATCTCGGCGAGCCGAACTACTCCAGCTCAAACGCTCCGGTATAGAGCTGATAGTAGTACCCGCGCTTGGCGATCAACTCGTCGTGGTTGCCGCGCTCAATGATGCGGCCGTGGTCCAGGCAGATGATCGCGTCGGAGTTGCGCACGGTGGACAGGCGGTGCGCGATGACAAACGTCGTGCGGCCCTCCATGAGCTTGTCCATGCCTGCCTGCACGATGGCCTCGGTGCGGGTGTCGATGGAGCTCGTGGCCTCGTCCAGAATCATTGCCGGCGGATCGGCGACGGCGGCGCGTGCGATCGAAATCAGCTGGCGCTGGCCCTGCGACAGCTGCGCGCCGTTGCCGGTGAGCATAGTGTCGTAGCCGTCGGGCAGGCGGGTGATAAAGTCGTCAGCGCCCGCGAGCTTGGCAGCCGCGATGCACTCCTCGTCGGTGGCATCCAGGTTGCCGTAGCGGATGTTATCCATCACGGTGCCGGTGAACAGGTTCACGTCCTGCAACACGACGCCCAGCGAGCGGCGCAGATCGGCCTTGCGGATCTTGTTGACGTTGATGCCGTCGTAGCGGATCTTGCCATCGGCGATGTCATAGAAGCGGTTGATGAGGTTGGTGATGGTCGTCTTGCCGGCACCGGTGGCGCCGACAAACGCGACCTTCTGGCCCGGCTTGGCAAACACGGACACGCCGTGCAACACCTCGTGGTCGGGCGTGTAGCCAAAGTCGACGTTGTCCATGACCAGGTCGCCGCGCAGCGGTACGTACTCGATCTCGCCGGTTGCGCGGTGCGGATGTTTCCATGCCCACATGCCGGTGTGGTGGTCGGCCTCCTCGAGCTGCCAAGTATCGGGGTTCACCTGCGCGTTGACGAGCGTCACATAGCCTTCGTCGGCTTCGGGCTTCTCGTCGATGAGCTCAAAGATGCGGTCGGCGCCGGCGAGTCCCATGACCACGGCGTTGATCTGCTGCGAGATCTGACCGATCTGTCCGCAGAATTGCTTGGTCATGTTGAGGAACGGCACTACGACGGCGATGGACAGCGTCATGCCCGAGATGCTCAGGTTGGGCACGCCCAGCGCCAGGAAAATGCCGCCTGCCAGTGCGACCAGCACGTAGAGCAGGTTGCCCAGGTTCATAAGGATAGGCATGAGGATGTTGGCGTACATGTTGGCCTTTTGCGAGACCTCGAAGAGCTTTTCGTTGCGCTCGTCAAAATCGGCCTCGGCGGCAGACTCGTGGCAGAATGCCTTGACGACCTTCTGGCCGTTCATGACTTCCTCGATATGGCCCTCGACAACGCCGAGCTCGGTCTGCTGCGCGATAAAGAAGCGCGCGGAGTTGGAGCCGAGCAGCTTGGTCATAAAGGTCATAAAGGCGACGCCTGCCACAATGACCAGGCACATCCAAACGCTGTAGTACAGCATGATAAAGAACACCGTGACGATGACGATGGTCGTCATGAGCAGGTTGGGCAGCGACTGGCTGATCATCTGGCGCAGCGTGTCGATGTCGTTTGTGTAGTGGCTCATGATGTCGCCGCGCTGGTGCGTGTCGAAGTAGCGGATCGGCAGGTCCTGCATGCGGTTGAACATCTTCTCGCGCAGCTTCTCGAGCGAGCCCTGCGTGACGATGGCCATGGCGCGGTTCCAGAAGAGCGAGGACAGGATGCCGACGCCGTAGATGCAGGCGAGGGTGGTCACGAGCTGTGCGATCTTGGGCTGTGCAGCTTCCCAATCGCCCGACTGCCACGATTCGCTAATAATCTGCAGGGCGCTCTGAAGGAAGGTCGCGCCGATGGAGTTGATGATGGCGCAGAGCACCACGCCGACGACGACGAGGGGCAAAAGCACGGGGTAGAAGCCAAAGAGCGTCTTGATGAGGCGCGACATGGTGCCACCCTTGCGGTTGAGCGCGCGCTCGGCGGTCGTTGCCTTACTCATGTGCCTCGCCTCCTTCCTGGGTCTGAGCTTGTGTTGCGGATGCCTCGGTGTCGGCTTCGACGGCCTCTTCGCCCTCGGCAGACATCTTGTTCTGCGAGGTAAAGGTCTCGCGGTAGATCTCGCTCGTCTTGAGCAGCTCATCGTGGTTGCCGATCTGCGCGATGCGGCCGCCCTCCATGACGATGATGCGGTCTGCATCCTGCACGGAACTAATGCGCTGGGCGATGATGAGCTTGGTCGTGTTGGGCAGATAGCTTGCCAGCCCTGCGCGGATCTTGGCGTCGGTCTTGGTGTCGACGGCGCTGGTGGAGTCGTCCAGGATCAAGATCTTGGGGCGACGCAGCAGGGCACGCGCAATGCACAGGCGCTGCTTCTGACCGCCCGAGACATTGGAGCCGCCCTGCTCGATCCAGGTGTCATAGCCCTTGGGGAAGCCATCGACAAACTCGTCGGCGCAGGCCAGATGTGCCGCCTCGCGGACCTCTTCGTCGGTGGCGTTCGGGTCGCCCCAACGCAGGTTCTCGGCAATGGTGCCGCTAAACAGCACGTTTTTCTGCAGCACCATGGCCACTTGGTGACGCAGAGCGTCCAAGTCGTAGTCGCGCACATCCACGCCGCCCACGCGCACGGTACCTTCGGTGGTGTCGTACAGACGGGCGATGAGGTTTACGAGCGTGGACTTGGCCGAGCCGGTGCCGCCGATGATGCCGATGGTCTCGCCGCTCTTAATGTGCAGGTCGATATTGTCGAGCGCCTGGCGCTTCGCATGCGCGGAATACTTAAAGCTCACGTGGTCAAAGTCGATGGAACCGTCGGCAACCTCGAGCACGGGCTCGGCGGGATCGGCGATCGTGGGCTCGGCGGCCAGCACCTCGGTAATGCGGTGTGCCGATTCGTCGGCCATGGTCACCATGACAAAGATCATCGACAGCTGCATCAGACTCATGAGGATTTGGAAGCCATAGGTAAAGATCGAGGAGAGCTGGCCCACGTCGAACAGCGTGCCCTGACTCGTGATGATGAGCTTGGAGCCCAGGTAGATGATGACGACAAACGCGCCGTTGACGCAGATGTTCATCATGGGATTGTTAAAGGCGAGCAGCTTCTCGGCGCGGGTGAAGTCCATCTGGACGTCGCGTGCGGCGGTCGCGAACTTCTCCTTCTCAAAGTCTTCGCGCACGTAACTCTTGACCACGCGCATGCCGGTGACGTTTTCCTCGACGGACTCGTTAAGGGCGTCGTACTTGCGGAACACGCGGGCAAAGATCGGGCGCACCTTATAGATGATAAAGAACAGGCCAAAGCCCAGCAGCGGAATGATGACCAGGTAGACCATGGCGACGCTGCCGCCCATGGCGTAGGCCATGGCAAAGGCAAAGACCAGCACCAGCGGCGCGCGCACGGCGATGCGGATGATCATCATAAAGGCCTGCTGCACGTTGTTGATATCGGTGGTCAGGCGCGTGACGAGTGAGGAGCTCGAGAACTCATCGATGTTGGCAAAGCTGAACGTCTGGATCTTATAGAACAGGTCGTGACGCAGGTTCTTAGCGAAGCCGCAACTCGCATGGCTGCAGGTGACGCCGGCAGCGGCGCCAAAAGCAAGCGACGTCAGCGCGATGAGCACCAAAAAGCCCGCGGTGGGAAGCATTTCGGCTACGGTGGCGCCGTCTTTGATGGCGTCGATCAGGTTGGCAGTGATAAATGGAATCAGCATCTCGCAGAGCACCTCGCCAAGCACGAGCAATGGCGTGGCAACAGTGACTTTCATATAGTCGCGGATGCTGCCCATGAGGGTTTTAATCATCCAGTTCCTCCCAGGTTACACGGATTTTATCGAGCATTTCGGCGAGGTCCTCGCGCTCGTCGTGGGTGAGCGCGCTAAAGGCCTGCTCTCTAAAGCGAATGCGGGCCGCCTGGTCGATGCGGGCGTTTTCCCGGCCGGTTTCGGTCAGGCGAATGGTGAGTTGCCGTCGATCCTTGGGGTTACGGCTGCGCTCGATGAGGCCGTTGACCTCGAGCTTGGACAGGATCTCGGAAAGCGACCCCGGCTTGAGGTCAAAGTGCATGCCGAGTTCCTGCTGCGACATCTCGCCGCCGGGTTGCTTGGCCAGCAGGCAGATGATGGGCGCCTTGCCGGACACGCCTCCGCCATGAAAATGCATGTAATGGCCGCAAAACCCAAGCCCATTGAGGATTCGCTTGGCAAGCTTGTCTTCTGAGCTAACCGCTTCGGGTGCATCCGCCGGCTGTGACGGGTCGCCGCCGGGCTCGTGCGAACAAAGGTTAAGAGGTTCATCGCACATGAATTAGTGTTGCTCCTTTCTTTAGTTAGGTAGTGGAATTGTTTTGTGCCTAACCAATCTAGGAGCATGAGAAATGAATGTCAAGGTACCAAACTTATTAAGTTACGGCGCTTTACCAAACGCCGTAACCGCTCGACGCTGCAAGCGTTCCTAAGCGGCAATCTGACATTCAATCGTCGGGCATGGCCACAAGGCCTATGCCCTCCTCTTTCACGTCACCTTGCTCGCTTAGGAACGCTTTCGCTGTCCGTCCTCAACCTGTGATTCCGCCACGGTCCGCTTCGGTGCATGTGATCCCTTGGGGACGGAGGAAAAGGGATCATTTTCCGAAACCTTTTCGCAACAATGCGCTCTTCGCGACCGTAGCGCCCGCTCACAACGTCCCCTGCGCTACACTTAGTCGCACTGTGGCGCTGCTGCGCCGTGCCCGAACCAAGGGAGACCCTCATGAAGAACACTCAGCTGCTGCTGATCAACGATATGTGCGGCTACGGCAAGGTCGCGCTTTCCGCCATGCTGCCGGTGCTGTCGCACATGGGCTACCGCATCCACAACCTGCCGACGGCACTTGTGTCCGATACGCTCAACTATCCCAAGTTCTACATCCACGACACCACCGAGTACGTGCGCCAGAGCCTCGCCATCTGGGAGGAGCTCGGCTTTGAGTTCGACGCCATCTCTACCGGCTTTATCGTGACCGAGGAAGAGACGCGCATCATTTCGGACTTCTGCCACCGTCGCGCGCAAAAGGGTACCAAGGTGTTCGTCGACCCCATCATGGGCGACAACGGCAAGCTCTACGCCGGCGTGCCCGAGTCCACGATCGGTCTCATGCGCAGCCTGCTCGAGTGCGCCGACTATGCGGTGCCAAACTACACCGAGGCGTGCCTGCTCACCGATACGCCCATTGCCGAGCAAATCACGCCCGATGAGGGCCGCACTCTTGTGGATGCCGTGCGTGCCCTGGGCGCCAAGTCGGTGGTCATTACGAGCGCTGTGGTCGACGGTGCGAATGTCGTCATCGGTTACGACCATGTGGCGGGGGAGTACTTTACGATTCCCTTCGACCTGATCCCGGTCTACTTCCCGGGCACGGGCGACACGTTCTCGGCGGTGCTCGTCGGCCGCGTTATGGCCGGTTGGAGCCTGCAGCGCGCGACGAGCGATGCCATGCGCGTGGTAGCCGAGCTTATCGAGCGCAATGCCGACCAAGAGGACAAGTCCGCCGGCCTGCCCATCGAGGCCTGTCTGGATGTGATTGACCATGAGTAACGCCGACGAGAGCGGCACCGAGGCAGCGGGCGAGAACAAGCCGCTCGGTGCCCCGCGCGGCAAGCGCCCACGTATTCGCATTAGCTGCGTGGACCAGCTGGGCACATGCCGCTGCCATCACGGGCACAAGCCGGGTGACGTCTTCGACTTCGACCGCGATCGCGGCAAGATGTGCGCCATGGCCTGCCATGTGGGCTTTCCCTATATCGATATCCTGCGCTATGGCGGAACCGTGCCTGGCAACGAGCCCGGCACGGCAAAGTTCTGCTGCCCCGAGGTCGATACACTGAACGTCTGGCTTGCCGAGATCGTTGACGAGTAGTCGAGCGCAATGTGGCAAAGGGACAGCCCCTTTGCCACATTCGCCGGTGGCGCCCCTTCTTTTGCTTATAATCTCAAATCTCTGCATTTCATTTGATTTTAAGTTCTATAAATTCTGCGTTTCATCGATAATCAAGCGTATAAAACTTTGCATTTCATTCGATGACGCTGAGGGGAGAGCCTATGCTGCGCAGGAAAATAGCGGCAGAGCTGGAGCGTTGGCTGAAGTCTGCCGAGCAAAAGGCCTTATTCATTACGGGTTCTCGCCAGATTGGCAAAAGCTATTCGATTCGCGCATTTGGCAAAGCCAACCATGCAACCTACATCGAGCTTAACCTCATGGAAAATCGCCAGGCAAAAGATGCTCTTCTCGAGGCGCGGGATGCCGATGATTTCATCAGCAGGGTGACGCTTCTTTCGGGAAAGTCGATTGCACCAGGCAAAACGCTCGTGTTTATCGATGAGGTCCAAGAGGCCCCCGACATCATGACGATGGCAAAGTTCCTTGTTGAGGACGGGAGGTGCCGCTGGGCGTTTTCGGGGTCAATGCTCGGGACTCAGTTCAAGGGCGTCAGGTCCTATCCCGTGGGGTATGTCCACGAGCTTAGGATGTTCCCGCTCGATTTTGAGGAGTTTTGCTGGGCAACCGGGGTGAGCGAGGGGGCTCTCCAAACGATACGTGACGCGTGTATCAGCGAGAGGCCCATTCCTGATTACATTCATGACGCGATGATGGCAAACTTCAGGACCTATACCGTTGTCGGCGGAATGCCGGAGGTCGTGCAGCGTTTCCTTGACACGCAGGGCGACCTTGCCTCTGTTCGTCAGCTACAGTCCGAGCTCAACGAACAGTACCGACGGGATATTTCCAAGTATGCAAGCGGGCGTGCCCTTCAGGTGCAGAGCATCTACGATCAGCTCCCCATTATGCTTGAGGGCGAACACAAGCGTTTCGTGCTCAATTCCATTGACCCCAAGGCTCACTACGAGAAGTACCAGCGAGATTTTGTTTGGCTTGCCGATGCCGGCGTTGCTCTCAAAGCCGATATCGTAACCGAGCCAAAGTCGCCCCTGCTCAAGACGGCACGGCCATCGCAGTTCAAGCTATACCAATCGGATACGGGCATGTTGATGGCGCGCTACCCCGTTGGAGTCGCCCAAGCGGCGTATCTTGATAGCAAGGAGCACAATCTGGGCGGCATTTACGAAAACGTGGTGGCCCAGCAGCTGGCTGCCCAAAATCGCCAGCTTTACTACTATCAGACGAAAAAGCGCGGTGAAGTGGACTTTGTGGTCGATGGACCGGATGGGACGGCTGTTCCGATCGAGGTTAAATCGGGCTCCTATTACCACGCGCACGCTGCGCTCGGTCATGTGCTTGATACGGCTGAATATGGCGTAAGGCTCGGGATTGTTTTCTCGAAAGGCAACGTTGAGCGCAACGGAGCGGCTCTCTATTTGCCGCTATATGCGACCTGGGCCCTTTCGGATGTTTTGGGCGACTCCTGCGCCGAGGGGATAAAGCTGGAGGTCAAGCCGGTCTAGGGCCAGTCCCGGATGTGACAAAGGGACAGTCCCTTTGTCACATCCATGAGTGTGGATTTTCTCCCGTATAGAGCGCACTTGAACGCTCAAAGTGGGAGAAAATCTACGCTCGATTTATGCCGTGGGCGCGGTTCGTGCGCCCACGAACCTACAGCTGCTCGAGCATAGCGGTGCAACCGGCGAGTACATCGCGGTAGGTGGCGTCGAAATTGCCGGTGTACCAGGGGTCGGCCACGTCGCCGGGTCGATCGGTCCAATCGAGCAGGCGCGAGATCTTGCCATCGGGGTCCTTCCCAAAAATTCGGTACAGGCCGCGGGCGTTCTCGTCGTCCATATAGACAATGTGGTCCCAGTCGTCATACTCCGCGCGACGCACCTGACGTGCACGATGTGCGACGACGGGAATCCCGACTTCACGCAGCTTGGCAACGGTGCCACGATGCGGCGAGTTGCCGATTTCCTCGGTCGACGTTGCAGCGGAATCAATGACAAACTCCGCTTCGCGTCCAGCGCGGCGCACCAGCTCGGTAAACACGGACTCAGCCATCGTCGAGCGACAGATGTTCCCATGGCAGATAAACAGTACACGTTGCATATGCGGTTTCCTTTCGATCGCCATCATCGAGCTCGAGTATCGCATCTACGCCTGCGCCATCGCCCTCTTGCGTTCCCAGCGAGCCAACTTAATCGTCACCAGCGTAAGCACCCAGGCCACAAGCGAGAACACGGCACCGACCGCGCCAACGTAGGCAATGCCAGCTTCGCTTACCACGGCGCCGCCCACTGCAGTGCCAAACGAGATGCCGACGTTAAACGCCATGGGCTCCACCGAGCTCGCGAGCACCATCGATTTGGGATGGCGGCTGCGAGCCACGTCCATAAAGTGCGTGATGCACGACACCGAGAACAGGTACATGAGCATCGCCAGGCTAAAGACAAAGACAAGTGCGAGCGGCATGGCAGCGCCTACGGCAAACAGCCCAAACAATGCCGCCGCCTGCAGCACAAACGTCACGAGTAGCGCCTTCATGCCAAAGCGCGCATCGATCCATCCGCCCAGGATGTTCGAGATCAGGCAGAACACGCCGTAGGCCATAAGTGTGGTGCTCGCCTGAACGGTATCCATGCCCAGCATCTGCTCCAGATAAGGCGTCACGTAGCCGTAGAATACGTAGACCGAGCCCACGCCAAACAAGAAGATGAGCATGCCGGTGATGATACTCGGCTCGCGTAGTAGCCCCGCCTGCTCGCGGAAGGTGGCGGGCTCATCGGTCTGCCCGGCGCGAGGCATAAACGCCACGAGCGCGCTACAGATCAAAACGGCAAAGGTCAGCGTGCCGTACATGGCCACGTGCCAATCGAGTGTGTCGGCCACAAACTTGCCAATCGAGGTCACAAAGACCATCGCCACGGAAAACGCGCCGTACACGACCGAGATGGCAAGTGAGGTTTGCTGCGGGGATAGCAGCTCAGGGATGTACGTCACGCCCACGGCGAGCAGCGCACCCGAGACAGAGCCCAGGACAATGCGTGAGATAAACAGCATCTGGAAGTTGGGAGCCAACGCCATGACCAGGTTGCCGAGCACAAAGACGACGCTATAGCACACGAGCAGCTGGTAGCGGCGAAAACGCCCCGTGCTGAGCGCAAGCACCGGCGTAGCGATAGCGTAGACGAGCGCAAACACGCTGATGAGCTGGCCCGCAGTGGCAAGTGATATGCCGAGTTCCGTTGCCAAGTCGCTTTCGATGCCGATGACCACGAACTCGGAGCAGCCGAGCGAGAATCCCAACAGCACGAGCAGCGCCAGGCAGAGCTTGGTGCGCGCGGGGGAGAGCGCGGCGGCGGTTGGCTTACTTTTAGGCGTGGTTGCGGCGGTCAAGGTTGTCACTCCAATGTCGCATGAATAAGCGGGATTCAATCCCTGCAACTCTAACAGAATGTGACAAAGGGGCAGTCCCTTTGTCACATGGAGGGCTTGCCTGTATAGTCGCAATACAGGCGAAGATGGTCTCAGGTACATCGCGGGCGGCAGGAGATCCCATGGGTATGCACACGACAAAGGTTGCAGTGGGCGAGGGCAAGTTTGCGCTCGAGGCCCAGCTGACGGTGACGCCGCGAGGCATGGCGGTGTACGCCTGCTCGCCGGAGTTTGCGCACCTGGGCGCCACGGCGCAGGCCATTCCGCGCCCCGAGCCCGGCCGTACGGCAACGGTGAGCATCCTGGCCGTTCCGTGCCATCGAGACGAGATCCCGGCGCACGATATCGCGGCGGCGCTGGCCACGCGCTTTGGCGTGCCGGTAGTTGCAAGCACGGGTTTTCATGTTGAACAAGCGAGCGGTGACGACCTGCAGCGCGTGCTCGACACCACCAAGGAGCTCATCGCCGCGCTCGAGGAAGCCGCAGCCCGCATTCTGCGCGCCGGCTGGGATGAGGGCGGTGCGGGCGCCGAGGTCGTGGCGGTCGATGCTGCGACCGGCGAGGCGCTTGGCCCCGTCGACCGCATCGAGGCCCATGCTGGTGAGGGCATCCTGCATCAGGCATTTCTGACGCTTTTGGTCGAGGGCCGGGGCGAAGACGCGCGCCTGCTGCTCTGTCGCCGCAGTCCGCTCAAGCGCCTGTGGGGCGGGGTGTTGGCCGATAGCTGCGCCGGCCATCCGCTCCCCGGGGAAGACGTCGCGGCCGCCACGGCGCGCCGCATCAACGAAGAGCTCGGCATTACGCGCGAGCCCGATCAGCTCAAGCACCTCGGACACGTGGTGTACCGCGAGGACCACGGCGACGGTCGCTGCGAGTGCGAATGGTGCGAGGTCTACCTTGCCCATGTTGAGCCGGGCGAGCTGCATATCAACCAAGAGGAGATCTCGGAAGTGCGTCGCGTGGCTCCGTCCGAGCTCAAAGGCTACCTGCAGGGTCACCCCGAGCAGCTGGCCCCCTGGCTCCGCGAGGCCCTCGGCGACCCATTCATCCGCACGGCCCTCGCTATGTAAAAAAGACAGTCCCTTTGCCACATCCAAACCGTCACAACATTCGGCGAAAATCTCGAAAACGAGGAAAAGCGTCGAATGTTGTGACGGTTTTTGTCTAGGGAATCGCTTCTCATCCAAAAAATCCGCTTGACTGTATTGCCGCAACACAGCGCAACGTAAGGGGTGTCCGATAACGGGCGCCCCTTTTTAAGCGGCAACATGGCTGCGAATTCGGAGCGCCCCCAACAAGAAAGGTGGGGAGATGGAAGCGGAAAAGAAGGCGTTTAAGATCACCAAGCGCGAAATTGGCTTTGTGCTGGGTATCGTTGTCTTTTTGCTGGTGAAGTTTCTTCCTTTGGCGGAGCTGAGCTCGACGGTCGAGCTCACGGTCGGCGGTCAGACCTGTCTGGCACTGACGCTCGCCACGGTGGTGTTCTGGGCATGCGGCGTGGCACAGCCGGGCTTTGTGGGCCTGCTCTACTGCGCACTGCTCGTCCTGTTCAAGGTGTGCGTGGACGACACGGGCGCCGCGAGCATCTCGGCGACGGTCGCCTCCACGTTTAGCTCGTGGACCAAGGCCACCATGTGGCTCGTCATCGGCGCCTACCTCATCGCCAGCGCGGTCAAGGAGTCGGGCCTGGGCGAGCGCATCGCCTACGCGTTCATGCTCAAGTTCGTGCGCGACGCCAAGTCGCTCATCATCTCGATCTTCGCGCTCACCTTTGTGCTGTCGCTGCTGATCCCGCATCCGTTCCCCCGCGCCTTCCTCATCCTCGCCGTCGTCTCGGTCATCGCCGAGTCCGCCGGCTACGGTGACGACGACAAGGGCAAGCTCGGCTTCCTCGTGTTTGCCGCTGCCGCCCCGGGTTCCATGTTCTTCCTGACGGGCGACTCCACGCTTAACCCGCTCGTTGCGCAGTACAGTGCCGAGGCCGGCGGCATGAGCCCGTCCTTCGTCGACTGGTTCCTGTACATGAGCGTGCCTATGCTGGTTGCGCTGCTGTGCACCCTGTTCCTGGGCCTTTTCCTCTTTAAGCCCAGCAAGGAGCTCGTCTACGATCGCGAGCAGATCGTGGCCAAGCAGGCCGCGCTCGGCAAGCTCTCCGTCAAGGAGATCCGCACCATCGTGTGGCTTGTCATCGCCATCGCGCTGTGGCTCACCGTCTCGGGCGACTATATCGGCTGGGTCACCCTGGCCATTGGCGTTGCTCTCGCCATGCCCATCATCGGCGAAGTCCTCACTCCCGCCAGCTGGAACGCTGTCGACATCAAGTCCCTCATGTTCCTGACGGCCGCCATGGCCGTGGGCTCCGTGGGCGGTGCCACCGGCATGAACGCCTGGATCGCCGACGTCGTGCTCCCCAGCTCCGTGCCTGAGAACATCTTCCTGTTCGCCCTGCTCGTCGCCGCGCTTTCCATGATCATCCACATGTTCATGGGCTCGGTCATGGCCGTGCTCGGCGTGTGCGTGCCGGCATTTATCAGCTTTGCCGCCGGCTCCAGCGTGAGCCCACTCGCCGTGGCGCTCATCGTCTTCACGTCCATCAACATCCACTACATCCTGCCGTTCCATAACCTGCCGATCCTTATCGGCGAAGGCAAGGACGCCGGCGGCTACACCTCCAAAGAGGCTATGCGCATGGGCATCCCCCTCACCGCGGTCGTCTTTGTCGTCGTGCTGGTCGAGGCCGCCTGGTTCCACCTCTTTGGCCTGATGTAAGCGGTCGAGCGCCCCGGCTGTAAGCAGCCAAGCGCTTGAACTTCGAGTGGTCGAGCGCTCCATTTGTGAGCGCCGCGGCCCCATTACGTTACCCCGTCCGGCGGCACCCCGTCGCCGGACACTCTCCCGAAAGGAGTACGCCATGTCCACTACCGATGCTTCCCAGATCCACGACCTGCGTTCCGCGCTCGACTTTTTGCGTGAGATGCCGGGCCAGCTGCTCGAGACCGACACCCAGGTCGATCCCGATGCCGAGGTCTCGGGCGTCTACCGTCACGTCGGTGCTGGCGGCACCGTCATGCGCCCGACCAAAGAGGGTCCGGCGATGGTCTTCAACAACGTCAAGGGCTTTGACGACGCCAAGGTCTGCATCGGTATGCTTGCCAGCCGCAAGCGCGTTGCCGCCCTGCTCGACCTGGACGAGGAGCACCTGGGCCTCGAGATCGGCAAGCGCTTCGGGAACCTGATCGCCCCCGAGCAGATCGCCGAGGGCAAGCACGTCGACTGCCAGGAGGTCGTGTACAAGGCGACCGACGAGGGCTTTGACCTGCGCAAGATCGTTCCCGCTCCCACCAACACGCCCGTTGACGGCGGCCCCTACATCACCATGGGCCTCGCCTATGGCACGAGCCCCGATGGCACCCAGTCCGACGTAACCATCCACCGCTTCTCCTGCGTCGACAAGGACAAGCTCGCCATGTGGATCACCCCGGGCAGCCGTCACCTGGGTGCGTTCTTTGACGAGTACTGCCAGCGCGGCGAGGATATGCCCATCTCCATCTCCATCGGCCTGGACCCCGCCGTGTACATGTGCTGCGGCTTCGAGGCTCCCACCACGCCGCTCGGCTTCAACGAGCTGCAGATCGCCGGCGCCCTGCGCGGCCGCGCCGTCGAGCTTGCCGACTGCGTCACCGTTCCGCAGAAGTGCATTGCCAATGCCGAGTACGTGCTCGAGGGCTACCTCATGCACGACGAGACCATCAACGAGGATGTCAACGGCCACGGCTACGCCATGCCCGAGTTCCCCGGCTACACCGGTGGCGCCAAGGTCTGCCCGGTGATCAAGATCACCGCCGTCACCACGCGCGTCAACCCCATTATGGAGAGCTGCATCGGCCCTTCGCACGAGCACGTGTCCATGGCCGGTATCCCCACCGAGGCCTCCATCTACAAGATGGTCGAGACCGCTATCCCGGGCCGCCTGCTCAACGTTCACGCCGCTCCCTGCGGTGGCGGCAAGTTCGTTGCCATCATGCAGTTCAAGAAGTCGAGCAAAAATGACGAGGGCCGTCAGCGCAACGCCGCCATGCTCGCCTTCTCGGCGTTCTCCGAGCTCAAGCACGTCATCCTTGTCGACGAGGATGTCGACATCTTCGATATGAGCGACGTGATGTGGGCCATGACCACGCGCTTCCAGGCCGACGTGGACCTCATCACCATCCCCGGTTGCCACTGCCACGTGCTCGATCCGTCCAACGACCCCGCGTTCGATCCTTCGATCCGCGAGCACGGTATCGCCTGCAAGGCCATCTTCGACTGCACGGTTCCGTTTAACCTCAAGAAGAACTTCATCCGCTCGCAGTTCATGGAGATCGACAAGGACAAGTGGGCCGCCGAGCTCGCCTTCTAGTAAGTAGCCCTACCAAGTAGTTAAGGAGTTGTCATGCCTGAGTCTTCTGTTCGTCCCCGTCGCATTGTCGTTGGCGTGTCTGGCGCCAGCGGTGCGGCACTGGGCCTTGAATGCCTCAAATGCCTGCGCCAGGCCGGCGCTGAGTCGGCGCTTGTCGTCACGCGCGGGGGAGAGATCACCATCGAGCAGGAGCTCGGCATGACGCTCGACGAGTTTGCGTGCTATGCCGATGTGGTCTACGACAACAAGAACATTGGCGCTGCCATCGCAAGCGGCACCTATCCGGTCGACGGCATGATCGTGGCTCCCTGCTCCATGAAGACGCTCGCCGGCATCGCGAGCGGCTACAGCGAAAACCTGTTGCTGCGTGCGGCCGATGTGCAGATGAAAGAGCAGCGCCGCCTGGTGCTTATGGTGCGCGAGACGCCCTTCAGTGCGATCCATGTCGACAACATGGCACGCCTGGCGCGCGTGCCGGGTGTCATGCTCATGCCGCCCATGCTCACGTTTTACAACGGCCCCGCCACGCTCGATGAGGCGGTGCATCACATCGCCGCCAAGGCACTCGAGGCCGTCGGCGTGTCGTGCGCCAACTATAAGCGCTGGTCATAGGCATCTTTAGGGTAGGATACGAGTAGTGTTTGAGCCCGCTGCCCCTGTGGGCGGCGGGCTTTTCGTGTCAAAGGGTGTGTCGGGAGGACCTATGCAGACGGGTATGTATGCGATTAGCGAGATGGCGAGCTTGTTTAACGTTTCGCGCCAAACGCTCATCTACTACGACAAGATCGGTCTGTTTAAACCCGCCGTGGTTAACGAAAAAGGCTACCGTTTCTATTCGCCCACGCAGATCCCGCTCATGCGTCTGATCTGCATGCTGCGCGACTTGGGACTGGAACTCGATGAGATCGATCGCCTGACCTCGACGTTCGACATTGGAGAGATGACCGATCACCTGCGCTCGCGGGTGCAGGCGCTCGACGAGCAGATTGCCGGGCTCAAAGCCGAGCGCGCGAGCGTGCAGGAGCGGCTGAGTTTTTACGACGAGGCGGTCTATTGGCGCGAGCGCGAGGGCAAACCGGAGCTCAAGCAATTCGAGCGCCGCTACGTGGTCTTTGAGGAGTTCCCGAGCGATATCGAGCGTGGCCGCTCGATGCTGCACCCCACGCTCATGCGGGCGATTCTGCGCATGCGTGCGCTCACGGGCACACGCCCCATGCGCGGTTGGGGCGCCATGCTGCGTCGCGAGGCGCTGCATTCCGACGACCCCATCGCCGGTGCCGGTTCCTTTGCCGTGTTGCCGCGTGGTGCCGAGGAAATACTGCCGAGCGATCCTGCCGAGCTGGCGGAGATTGGCGTCGAGGTGCTGCCCGAGGGCACGTACCTGTGCATGAGTCGCTGGGGCATGCCGTACGAGCCCGAGGGTATCCGCGCCATCGTGGCCTGCATGGACAGGCACGCGCTCCAGCCCATCGGCAATGCTTTCGATTTTTGCTACCTGGACACCACGAGCTACGACGAGTCTCACCAAGAGGACTTCTGCTGTATCCAAATCCCCGTCGCCCTCAAATAACTTGCGGTGAAATAGTCCCTAAATAGCTCGAGTGGGCGTGCAAACAGGAACTATTCCACCGCAACTTCGATGCGACAAAGGAGCAGTCCCTTTATCGCATTCCGTGCGAGCTCCAGCGCCATCTGCGGGTATAAGGCTAACAAGTGTTTATTTGCGAGGCCTAAGGGGCGCCCCGTATGGATATCGATAACTTTGAATGGTGGTATAGCGAGGGCGAGGCTCCGGACGAGGAGTGGGACGAGCTCGCGTCGCGTGACGTGTCGAGCGACGAGGACGAGACCGGCAACGATGCCGCTGTCGAGCCTGATGCCGCCTCCGATGCCGCCGAGCCCCTGACCTTTGAGCAGGCTTGGGCCCAAGCCGAGGCCGATGAGGCTAAGGCCGATGCCACGGCCACGCTCGGTGAGCCGGCGGACATGTCCATCTCGCCGGCAAAGATCCCGCAGCCGCGTCACACCATCGACCCCGACAGCACGGCATCCTTCAGCATTCTCGACGTGCCCGCGCAAGGCGCCCAGGCGCCTGCGCCCACACATCGCCCCGACCTGGCTCGTGAGGAAGACACGGGCCGCCGTTCTCCGCTCGGCCCCATCCTCATCGCCTTCATGGCCGGCGTTATCGCCTGCTCGGCAATCGGTAGCGTTTGGAGCCATGTCGAGCAGCAGCGTCAAGACGCCGCCAAGGTCGAGATGTCTGTCGAGCAATCGCTCAGCCGCACGCGCTCGGTACATGTGTCGGTCGAGGTCAAGGACGGCGCGATGTGGGACACCGCGCGTGGCGACAGCCAAATGCTCATCCACATCGTGGGGCGTACGCTCAAAGGGCAGACGATTGACGAGTATCAATACGTCAATTCCGCTGGTGACGGCATCGAGCTCAAGCCCGGCGACTACGAGCTCACCGTCGACGAACCGCCCGTCGCCACCGACGGCACGCGCTTCCGCGCCTCAAAGCGCATGGTTCCCGTGAGCTTTAACTCGCAGGCGCCCGATACGGTCGATAGCACTCCGCAGGGCGGGTTTGACCTTTACGCTATTGCTCAATAACTGCGCCTGTCGCTCAACCCCGCCGCCAAGAGTGGGACAATAGCCCTCGACACTATTGTTTACTTTTGGAGGAAGTAGCATGTCTACCGTCACTACCATCAAGCGCGGCAGCCTCACCGCGGCCATCGATTCCATGGGCGCCCAGCTCACGAGCCTTGCCCTCAACGGCAACGAGTATCTGTGGCAGGGCGACCCCGCCTTTTGGGGCAAGCATGCGCCCATCCTGTTCCCCATTGTGGGCTCGCTGCGCAACAACACGGCGACGTCTGCGGCTGGCACCTGCGAGATGCCGCGCCACGGCCTCGCGCGCATCGTCGAGCACAAGCTGGTCGAGGTTTCGGAGGACGGCTCCTCGGTAACGTACGAGATCACCGACACGCTCGAGTCGCTCAAGGCCTTTCCGTTCCACTTTAAGCTCAACATGACCTATGCCCTGACTGGTGACGCCACACTTACCCAGACCTTTGCCGTCACCAATACCGGCGACGTGGACCTGCCGTTCTCGGTGGGCGGCCACCCCGCATTTAACGTACCTGCTCCCGGTGCCGAGGACGAGGCGTTCGAGGATTACGAGCTGGCATTTACCGAGGCTTGGACCAACGAGGCCCCCATCATCACGCCCGATGGCCTCATGACGTTCGAGGGTAGCTACAAGGCTCCCGATAACTCGGACGTGCTGCCCATCACGCACCGCAGCTTCGATAACGATGCCATCATGTTCACCGATACCCCGGGCTCCACGCTCACGCTGCGCGGCCGCAAGTCGGGCCACGGCGTCAAGATTGACTTTGAGGGCTTTAAGTACATCGGCGTGTGGTCTGCCGCCAACGACGCCCCGTTTGTGGCGCTCGAGCCCTGGACCGGTCACACCACCATGGACACAGAGGACGACGTCTTTGAGCACAAGGTCAACACCATTACGCTGGCGCCGGGCGAGACGGACGTCCGCAGCTTTAGCGTCACTTTGCTCTAGAGGTTCCGCCGTTCTGACGAACGGCGGGCCGGTCGACGCTGCGCGCCATCCAGAGCGACAATTTGTCATTCAAAA
>OCAD01000112.1_pt1 | contig 76319 bp, 59 predicted proteins | sample 1538261 | NCBI WGS metagenome assembly OCAD01 (sample SAMEA2580261, study PRJEB22360) | human gut metagenome | biome: human gut; feature: human-associated habitat; material: faeces | place: Denmark | collected 2008/2010
ACAATCAATCTCAAAAACGTTGCACCATGGATTCATTGAAAGAAACAGACAAACCTGCACCCAATCCTTCTAAACATCCCCGTATCGAAGTCGACGAGGAGTTGATGCGTCAGATGATCGCCGGACAGGCCCCTTTGGATTCGAAAGTCGTCCGCAGGATTCCCGAACCGGAAGAGGAAGATACGGACACTCCCGAGGGAAACACATCGGAAACGGTATCCGGAGCATCGGCACCGACTGCTGAGAAAACAGACGTCGACACCCAAACGACTACTGGAAAGGAGTCGGCCGGATTCCGGCGTAAAAAGATCGCGCTTCCGGATTTCGAACGCATGTTCTTCGCTCCGGTGGATTGCCGTAATCGCTCTGCGATCTATGTCAGTACCCAAACCAAGTGCAAAGTGTCGGCAATCCTCCACCTGCTGGGAGACGATACGACAAGGCTTACGGCATTGGCCGACAATATGCTGCGGTTCGTCATGGACATTTACAGCGACGAGTTGAATTATCTCCACGAGAAGAAGAATAACAGACGGCCGTTTTGAAAAAGCGGGGTATTTCGACGGCAGATAGCAGGACGGAAGGGGCCGTCGAACGGGCAGGCCGCTCGCGGCTGAACATCAGAACCGGATCGTCAGGAGCCGCAGAATGTCGCCTTTTCCGACGGTAGCGACCAGCAAAACGCCGGGGATGGAAATATGCAAGGCTCGCCCCTCGGGCGATTCGCATGGCCTTGCATATTTTCATCTCCGGCGTTTAATTTCCTGCCGGTGGGAAAACTTACATCGAAAATTACCCTGCCATTGACGAAGCAAGATCGGAAATCGAATTAGCTGTAAGATCGTAGGCCATTACTGTGCGACCTTGAAGACGCTGCTGAGTTTCTCGCTTAATGCCGCCATATCCTGTCCGATCTTGTCATTGGTGATTTTGGCATAGATTTGGGTCGTGGTGATCCGTTTATGTCCCAGCATCTTGCAGACCGTTTCCAGAGGTACACCCTGTGTGAGCGTAACCGTCGTAGCGAAGGTATGACGCGCCATGTGGATCGTCGGATTGAACGACAATCCGGCATGTTTGGCAACATGACGTAACGACATGTTCAGTGTTTTATAAGTGCCTTTAAGCGGAAAAACCTTCTCGCTTGTGCGATATGTATCCTTATAACGCTTGTAGAGCATTTCAGCGGCGGGAAGGAGCTTAACACGGAACTGCGTACCTGTCTTTTGCCGTTTGTCGATAATCCACCGCTCTCCGTTATCGTCCGTATGGATGTCCGCGTGGGTGAGTTTCACTACGTCCGCATGGCTCAAACCCGTAAAGGCGCAAAAGACGAAGGCGTCACGGTTGATGCCCGTTCGGTAGTTGGGGAGCCTGACATCCATCACGGCCTGCAATTCCGAGGCCGAGAGGTAGCGACGTTCCGAGTATTCCGCTTTGACATAGAACCCGGCGAAAGGATCGGCGGGAATCCAGTTGTTCTTATACGCCGTGTAGGTCATCAGCTTCAATTTCTTGAGCGTAGAATGGATCGTCCCGGAGCGCATCCCTTGTACCGAGGAGAGGTAGACCACAAACTTTTCGATGAAATCCCGCTTCAGCTCTTTGAACGCAATGTCCTTGACGCGGTACTCGTATTCGAGGAAGGAGGCCAGACGCCGGCGGCGTTTGCAGTAGTCCTCATAGCTGGAATAGGCGCGGTCTTTGCCCACACGTTTGAGAAAGCCTGCAAGGTATTCGTCGAAGGTCTGCAACAGCAGGCGGCAGTCGTCGCCCATACCGAGGAAGGCGTTGCGGACTTTTTCGGCCGTAACATACGAATCACGGTCGCAGAGACGCTGGTACTGCTTGCCGATATTGGTCTTGATATTTTCCAGTTTTTCATTGAGACGCTGAGCTTCGAGGCTCTTACCGGAAGCCTTGTTCGCCTTGGCATCCCAAAGGGTGGAGCGAACGGTGAGTTTGCAGCTGAACTGCGACATCGTACCATTAATCGTGATACGACCCATGACGGGAACCTGACCATGTTTTTCCGACTGCCTTTTCACGTAGAAAAGGACTTTGAAAGTGCTGCGTTGCATGATAACCTGAACTTTGTGGATTTGTTAAACGTTAAGTCAGGTTATTTGTTATGCGGAAATCCAACACAATAAGCTGAAAACAAGCACTTTAGTGTAAATCAAAGCATTTCGGGCAGGTAACGGATAAGTAACACAACTCACCGTTAATCCTGCCCGATTCTGCAATTTTATTGCTCGGAACAGATGCAGAACAGGGAATTAAATACCTGTAAACATGATATTTACTCTTTCCTGCGCTTCTCTTTACCTACAAATACCGAACCTTTTCCCGGTCCGGATTATAATATAAGTTGTCTGCGGATGCGTCGCGATCTGTCAGACGGTTTTACAAGGCTTCGGCGACCACATAGGTGCTGCCGCCGATGAAGATCATGTCGTCGGCGCCGGCCAGCTCCTTGGCGCGGGCGACTGCGGCGGGAACTTCGGTGACGGTCTCGCCGTGCAGCCCGTAGATCGCGGCTTTGGCGGTAAGCTCGGCGGCAGAGAAGGCCCGTTCGGTCTTCGCCTGCGTGAAGATATAGTGGGCGTCGTGCGGCAGCAGGGGGAGGATATGGGCGAGGTCCTTGTCGCGGACGAAGCCGATCACGCAGTAGAGTTGTTTGTGGGGCGTGGCTTTGAGCTGCCGGGCGACGTAGGCGATGCCGTGAGGGTTGTGGCCTGTGTCGCAGACCGTAAGCGGCTGTTCGCCCAGCTTTTGCCAGCGGCCCATGAGCGAGGTGTTGGCTGCCGTGTCGCGCGCACCTTCGAGGAAGGCGCGGCGGGAGATGGTCAGCGGCGTCTCCTCGTGCAGGAAATCGACCGTTGCGGCTGCCGTGACCATGTTGCGGCGCTGGTAGTTGCCCCCCAGATCGAGATCGACCTCGAAGTTGCGGTTGTCGCGGGTGCGGTGCATGCAGAAGTGTTGGCGGTCGGTTCCGCAGGGGCAGGGCTCGCACGAGAACTCCTGCTCGGCGTAGATGACCTTCGACTTGTTGGCGGCGGCGGTCTGCTCGATGACCTCGTTGTAGCGGGGATCGCTCTCGCCGATGACTACCGGAATGCTCTTTTTGATGATGCCGGCCTTCTCGGCGGCGATTTTCGGCAGCGTGTCGCCCAGCAGCGCCGTGTGGTCCAGCCCCACGTTGGTGATGACGCTCACCAGCGGCACGATGATGTTCGTGGCGTCGAGACGTCCTCCGAGTCCCGTTTCGATCACGGCCACCTCGACGTCGCTCTGCGCGAAGTAGTCGAAAGCCAGCGCGGCGGTCATCTCGAAGAACGACAGCTCCAGCTCGACCATCTTGCCGTGGTGCTTGTCCACGAAGTTCACCACTTTCTGTTTGGGAATCATCTCTCCGTCCACCCGGATGCGTTCGCGGAAATCCTGCAGGTGGGGCGAGGTGAAAAGTCCCGTGCGGTAGCCCGCCTGCTGGAGCACCGATGCGATGATATGCGACACGGAACCTTTGCCGTTGGTTCCCGCCACGTGGATCGTGAAAAAGTTACGCTGGGGATTGCCTATGTGGCGGCAGAACGCGGTGATACGCTCCAATCCCGGCTTGTAGGCCGTCGCGCCTTTGGCTTCGAAGACCGGCAGCGACGAGAAGAGGAATTCGAGGGTCTGGGTGTAATTCATATCGGGTTTCGGGTTTTATTTTACGAGGTAATTTTTCTTTTTGACCCGGTAGGCGATGTAGTAAAGCACGCAGAGCAGTGTCAGGTACTCGGCAATGCGGCCCAGATAGTCGCCGTATCGGGTGTAGAAGGTGAGTTCGGAGTTGAGGGGCACGGCGGCGGAGATCACGCCCCGCTTTTCCCAGCCGAGGGTCTCCCCGATGTCGCCGCGGGCCGATATGAAGCCCGACATGCCCGTATTGGCCGAGCGGGCGATGGCGCGGCGGTGTTCGATGGCCCGCAGCCGCGAGATGGTGAACAGGTGCTTGTAACCCGGCGTGTCGCCCCACCAGCCGTCGTTCGAGATGATGGCCATGAACTGCGCTCCCCGGCGCACGAAGTCGCCGTAGAAGTCGCCGTAAAGTCCTTCGTAGCAGATGGCCGGGCCCATGCGCATGCCGGCGTGCGCGAAGGCCGTACCGTGCTGGCCCATGCCGATCTGCCCTACGACGCCGCCCAAGTCGATGACCAGAAACTGCATGAGGTCGAAGATGACCGTCGGGGTGTTTTCCACGCCGATCACCAGCTTGCCTTTGTGGTGCAGCTGCGTGCGGCCTGCGGAGTCGAGTCCCACGGCCGTGTTGAAGTCGTCGTAGTAGCCGTCGCCGTAAGGGTTGCCCACGGCCGTGCGGGGCTGCAGTCCCGCCGCGTAATAGCGGTTGGTGAAGGCGCCGGTGACGAGCAGCGCCTGCGGATGGCTGCTGCGGAGCGTGTCGGCCAGCTCCTGCCAGAACGGTCCCGGCTCGTTGTCGAACCGGGTCTCGGTGAGTCCCGGTTCCCAGTAATGTCTCGGCACGGCCGTTTCGGGGAGCAGGATGAACTGCGCTCCGGCGGGGACTTCCGTCAGCAGGTCGACGATGTTGCGCAGGCGCTGCGTTTGTGCCCCCCTGCCACTCCGCGCGGCCGTTGAATTTGTCGTAACAGTCCACGTTGGGCTGGACGACGCTCACCTCGGCCGTCCCTTCGGCGGGTTGCTGCCAGCTCCACCAGATGCCCAGCGATACGGCGGCCGGGACGAGCAGCATGCCGGCCGCCGCGGCCCAGCGGGCCGCATTGCGCCGTGCGCGGATCGCCTCGAAGAAGAGGATATTGCAGAGCAGCACCCACAGCGAACCGCCGAAGACGCCCGTATATTCGTACCACTGCACGAGCCATGTCTCGTGCGAGAATCCGTTGCCCAGAATCAGCCACGGCCACGAAAACTCGCCGACCGTGTACCAGTATTCCGTGGCGATCCAGCCTGCGACGAGCAGCGTGTAGGCCAAGGCCTTGGGGCCTTTTTTCGAAACCGTGTGAAACAACATGAAGGCGATCATGTTGAAGAACGTCGAAGCCAGCGTCGCCGCGACGGGACCCACGGGAGTTGCGTTCCATAGCCACCACACCGTCGCGACGTTCCACAGCGCGAAGGTCAGCGCGGCCCAGCCGAACATGCGCCGCCACGAACGGCGCGAAGCGTCGTACGACGAGCTGATCCATAGCAGCGGAACGAGTGCGAACGGCAGCGTGAGACCCGTTGCGCCGAGCCATCCCGGAGAGAGCAGAATGACCGATAGGATTGCCGCCGTCAGTTTACGAAACATGGTGTGTGATTTTTACGTGGGCAAAAGTAGTCAAATGACCGCATATTTCAAAATATTTCATATTTTTGCACGAACATCTAAAAACTACGGAATAAATGAAGAAATTTGCCTTTTTGTTTTGTGCGGTCGTCGCTGCGCTCTTTTTTACGGCCTGCGGATCTTCGCCGAAGGGTTACAGCGTCGTGGACGGTGTGATTGTTTTCGATGCCCCGGCCCGTGCCGAGGGCCAGCATTCGGTGCTGCGGCTGACGACCGATCCGATGCCCGTCGTGCGGGTCGGATTCATCGGGCTGGGCATGCGCGGTCCGGGCGCCGTGGAGCGTTTCACCTACCTCGACGGCGTCGAGATCAAGGCGCTCTGCGACCTCTATCCCGACCGGGTCGAAAAGTCGCAGGAGATCCTTGCCGACCGGAATCTCCCCGCAGCCGCGGCCTACAGCGGCGAGGAGGGCTGGAAAGAGCTTTGCCGGCGCGACGACATCGACCTCGTCTATATCTGCACCCCGTGGCAGCTGCATGTGCCGATGGCGGTTTACGCCATGGAGCACGGCAAGCACGTGGCCGTGGAGGTTCCCGCCGCCATGTCGCTCGAAGAGTGCTGGCAGCTGGTCGATACCGCCGAAAAGACCCAGCGCCACTGCATGATGCTCGAAAACTGCGTTTACGACTTTTTCGAGCTGACGACGCTCAATATGGCCCAGCACGGGCTGTTCGGCGAGATCATCCACACCGAAGGTTCGTACATCCACGACCTCGATCCGTTCTGGGAGCATTATCAGGGCAACTGGCGTCTCGACTTCAACCAGTCGCACCGCGGCGACGTCTACGCCACGCACGGACTCGGTCCGGCCTGCCAGCTGCTGGACATCCACCGCGGCGACAGGATGACCCGTCTGGTGTCGATGGACACCGAGTCGATCAACGGACTCAAAACCGCCAAGGAGAAGATGGGCGCCGAAACCTTCGCCAACGGCGATCAGACGCTGACGCTCATCAAGACCGAGAAGGGCCGCACGATCCTTTTGGAACACAACGTCTATACGCCCCGTCCCTACAGCCGCATGTATCAGCTTACCGGCACCGAAGGGTTCGCCAACAAATATCCGGTTCAGGGCTATGCGTTCCGTCCCGAACAGCTGGCGGGCGAGGTCCCCGACCACGAGAACCTGAGCGGACACTCGTTCATTCCCGCCGAGGCCCGGAAGACGCTTATGGAGCGTTACAAGCACCCGATCGTCCGCGACATCGAGGACAAGGCTCGTCAGGTGGGCGGCCACGGTGGCATGGACTTCATCATGGACTACCGGCTGGTTTACTGCCTGCAGCACGGTCTTCCGCTCGATCAGGACGTTTACGACGCGGCCGAATGGTCCTGCATCGGCGCGCTGACGGCGGCTTCGCTCGAACATAACAACGCGCCCGTCGCCGTTCCGGATTTCACCCGCGGCGACTGGGCCAAAATCGACGGCTATCGCCACGCCATGGCGCAGTAACGGCTGTCGGCTGAAATTGAAGAAGCGGTCCGGATTTTTTCCGGGCCGCTTTTTCGGTTGTGGCAATACCTTTGCAGCGGATCGGGAAACTTTAAAAACGATCTGTTATGAATGCTGTAAAGGAAGCTCCCGATTACCTGCACGACGAACACCTGTCTCAGGGAACCAAGACCTATCTGAATGTGTTGAACGGCGGCGGACCCGCCGTCGAGTCGCTGCCCGTGCCCGACGCGCGCCGCGTGCTGGCCGATCTGCAGGCGGCCGTTCCGGTAGATCTGTCGGGCGTCGAAGAGTCCGAACGGACCATCGAGAGCGAGGGGCGCACCCTGCGCCTGAATCTTGTGCGGCCGGAGGGAACCGGCCGGGAACGGCTGCCGGTGTTCGTCTTCGTCCACGGCGGCGGCTGGGTGCTGGGCGATTATCCGACCCACCGCAGGCTGGTGCGCGATCTGGTCGCGGAGTCGGGTTGCGCGGCGGTTTTCGTCAACTATACGCCTTCGCCCGAAGCGCGGTTTCCGCAGGCCGTCGAGGAGATTTACATTGCCGTGAAATGGGTGGCCGAAAACGGCCGTGAGATAGGTGTGGACGGCAGCCGGCTGGCTCTGGCCGGCAACAGCGTTGGCGGCAATATGTCGCTGGCGGCGGCTCTTCTGGCCAAGGATCACGGCGGACCGCAGATCCGCACGCTGGTGCTGATGTGGCCGGTGACCGACGCCGGATATGACTGGGATTCCTATGTGGAGTACGGGCGTCAGCGGTTTCTGACCGCACCTTTGATGAAGTGGATGTTCGAACAGTATGTCTCGGACCCGGCGCAGCGCGGCAGCGACCTGATGTCGCCCGTGCGGGCTTCGGCCGAACGCCTGCGGGGGCTGCCGCCTACGCTGATCGCCGTCGCCGAGAACGATATCCTGCGCGACGAGGGCGAGAAGATGGGACGTTGGCTGGACGAGGCGGGCGTCGAGGTTACGACCGTGCGCTTCAACGGCGTGATACACGATTGGGGCATGCTCAACGGATTTGCCGGACTGCATCCGACGCGGACGCTGGTGCGGCTGGCAGGAGCGGTGCTCCGCGATTATCTGAGGGAATAGCGGTTCGCCGGGAGAGGAGGAAGGACCGGCGGAAACGGCCTGAACGGAGAGTCGGCGGGACGGCTGGAAACGGCTGGCGCGGCTGAATCGAGGGATCGGCAGGAGCGGAATGCCGGCGGGAGAGGCGCTGCCGGCGGGAGAGGCGCTGCCGGCGGGAGAGGCGCTGCCGGCGGAACGGCTGAGGCGGTGGGGCGGAAACGGCGGACGGTCGTCAGCGCCGGACTCCTCCCCGCGACAAGACCTCTTCGAAGTAGGCGATCGTCTTCAGCAGTCCGTCGCGCAGCTGGATCGTCGGTTCCCAGTCGCCGAGCATTTTGTGGGCGAGGGTGATGTCGGGTTTGCGCTGCTGCGGGTCGTCCGACGGCAGGGGCATGCGGATGATTTTCGATTTGGATCCGGTGAGTTCGAGGACGATGTGCGCCAGCTCGGAGATCGTGAATTCGTTCGGGTTGCCGATATTGACCGGCCCCGTGAAGTCGTCGGGCGTGACGGTCATCATGCGGAGCATCCCTTCCACAAGATCGTCGATATACTGGAAACTGCGGGTCTGCTCGCCGTTGCCGTAGATGGTGATCTGCTCGCCGCGCAGCGCCTGCACGATGAAATTCGAAACCACGCGGCCGTCGTTGATGTCCATTTTCGGGCCGTAGGTGTTGAATATGCGGACGATTTTCACCGGAACGCCGTGTTCGCGGTAGTAGCTCATGAAGAGCGACTCGGCGCAGCGTTTGCCTTCGTCGTAGCACGAGCGCAGTCCCAGCGGGTTTACGTGTCCCCAGTAATCCTCCGGCTGGGGATGGATCAGCGGGTCGCCGTATACTTCGGAGGTCGAAGCCTGCAGGATTTTTGCGTGGTTGCGGTTGGCGATGGCGAGCATGTTCATGGCGCCTATGACCGAGGTCTGCGTCGTCTTGATCGGGTCGTGCTGGTAGTAGATCGGCGATGCCGGGCAGGCGAGGTTGTAAATCTCCTCGACTTCGGCCATATAGGGGTAGACGATGTCGTGGCGGATGACTTCGAAGTTGGGGTGTTTCAGCAAATGGCGGATGTTGCTCTTGTGTCCCGTGAAGTAGTTGTCGATGCAGATGACGTCGTTGCCCTCTTTAAGCAGGCGTTCACACAGGTGGGAACCGATGAATCCGGCACCACCGGAGATGAGTATTCGCTTCATTGGCACGAAATAGTTTTGATTAAGGCGTGTAAATGTACGATTTTTATTTTGAATAAGTTATATTTGCACGCACAAATCGTTACAAGATAACACAAAATGGGTCGAAAAGGCGTCTTTTGTCTGCTCTATTTTCTGGCTGTCGTCTTTACCGGACTGCTGCTTGCCGCCGCTGTGCTGAGCTGGCGCGCGTCGTTCGTTTCGCCGGAACAGGGCGAGTTCTGGGCTACGATCGCCCTGCTGCTGCCGGTCGTCCTGCTGGCCAATCTGGCCGCATTGGTCTGGTGGCTGATCCGCCGCAGGTGGATCGTCGCGCTGATGCCGCTGGCGGCTTTGCTTCTGAATATGGGCTACGTCTCGTCCATGATCCAGCTGCCCGACTTCAACGCGCCCGCCGGGTCGCACGACATCCGCATCGCCACGCTCAACGTAAACGGATTCCGCCAGCTAGGCCCTAAGTCCATCACCGCGGCCGCCGTGGCCGAGATGATGCGCCACGAGCAGGTCGATGTGTTATGTTTGCAGGAGTTTCTCGACGACGGCGAGTTCCCGGCCGACAGCATCGGCGCACTCTTTTCGCGCCGGATGCCCTATTTCGTTTCCGAGGGCAACGGAGCCGTCGCCAGCCGCTATCCGATCCTCGACTGCAAATACGTCCGGTTTCCCGATACCAGCAACGACTACCTGCGCGCCGACCTGCTCGTGGAGGGAGATACGCTGCGCATTTTTTCGGTGCATCTCCAGACTTCGGGCATCGCCCAGCTGCGCCGCCGCTTCCAGAAGGACTACAACCGGGAAGCCCCGGTCGATTCGATGCTCGGCGCCGTGGACCGCAACAGCCGGATTCGTGCCGCGCAGGTGCGTGAAATCCGCGCCGAGACGGATGCGTCGCCCTATCCGGTAATTCTGGCGGGCGACTTCAACGATACTCCCTCGTCATATACCTACCGCGAGATGAAGGGTGCTCTGACCGACGGTTTCCGCCGGTGCGGAAACGGGTACGGCGGCACTTTCCGCTATCTGGGCGGATTGCTGCGTATCGACTATGTCTTCTATGACGACACCTTCGAGTGCGTTCGCTATTACATGCCCTCCGAAGTGGTCAGCGACCATAAGGTCGTGATCGCAGAACTCCGGTTCAAATAGATTTCGGCTTTCGCGGCTTTCCCCGTCTCTGCATTGGTCTGTATCGGCGCGGAGTGGCGGGCGTTTGTGCGGCTGGTCTTATTGCTGGCGATGGCCGGGGTGGCGGTACGTTTGCGCCGCCGCTTTTCGGCCGGGGTGCAAAAAACAGACGCGGAGCGCGGTTCGGGCCGGGCTTCGCGTCTGCTGTTGCATATCGGTTTCGTGCGCGGAGTGCACCTCGGCGCGTTACGGTCGGGCGATGCCGCCGCTGGTGTCCTCCACGGTTTCGGACCGGGGCTGCTCCTTGGCGATCGTGAAGGTGAAGGTCGAACCCTCTCCCTCCGCCGATTCGATGGTCAGCTCGCTGCCGTTGCGCCGCGTGAGGTCCTGCACCAGTTGGAGACCCAGACCCGATCCCTCTTCGTTCTTGGTGCCGTAGGTCATGTAGTGGATTTCGGGGTTGAGCAGTTTGGGGATGTCCTCCTCCCTGATGCCCGTGCCGAAGTCGCGGACGCTGATGCGTGCGTGCGTCGGCGTCTCGCGCACCGAGATGATGATGCGTCCGCCCTCGTTGCTGTACTTGATGGCGTTGGACATCAGGTTGCGCATGATCGTCTTGACCATGTCCACGTCGCAGTTCACCGAAATCGGACCGGGAATGTCGTATTCGACGGAGATGCTCTTGACCTGCGCCACGAGGTCCGACATTTTGCTGGCGAAGACCACCACTTCGGAGATGTCCACCTCCTGAAAGACCGAATTCATGCGTCCTGTCTGGCTCTTGGTCCATTTCAGCAGGTTGTCCAGCAGCATGAAGGTGCTTTCGGTGATGTTGTTGCCCATGGTCACCATTTCGAGGTTTTCCTCGCCGATCTGCTCCGGGGTGAGGTTCATCAGGAGCATGTTGAAGACCATCTTGAGCGTCCCGATGGGCGAGCGCAGGTCGTGGGCGATGACCGAATACATCTTGTCGCGCGCATCGACCGTGGCCTGCAGTTCGTCGCGCTGCTGCATAATGGTCCGCTGCGCCGCGGCCAGATAGATATGGTGGGTTACGCGGGTGATCAGCTCTTCGTGGTTGAACGGCTTGGAGACGTAGTCGCTGGCCCCCAGCTTGAAGCCTTTGACGATGTCTTCGGGGTTGTGGAGCGCCGTGAGGAAGATCACCGGAATGTCCTGCGTGGCGGGGTCGGCCTTGAGGTGCTTGATCACTTCGTAACCGTCCAGATCGGGCATCATGATGTCGAGCAGGATCAGGTCCGGAGCCTCTTTCGACGCTTTCTCTATCGCTTCGTAACCGCCCGACGCCGTGACGATCTTGTACTTGGCGCGGCTCAGCACGGCTTTCAGCAGCATGATGTTGGTCGCGATGTCATCGACGGCGAGGATCGTGTAATCCTCCGGTTTTATGGCGATGTTTTTCATGGGGAACGACTTTTTACAATGCAAATATAGTATTATTTTTCGCTCGTTATCAAAAACTTCAGGCCCTTTTGGCTTTTTCCCAAGCGCCCCGTCCCCGATGGGTCGCGAGGTAGGCCGTGCCGCGGAACACGTTGAGGTTCATGAAGAGAAAGTAGTAGGGGATGAACAGCAGGCGGCTGCGGCGTCCGCTGCGTTCGAGCGCCCGGCCCGCGAGCGCAGCGAGGTAGAAGGCGCACTGCAGGGCCAGCGTCACGACGTAAAGCGTCGGATGCCCCGACCACAGCAGGGCGACGTTGAGCGGCAGCAGGGCGACCAGCACCACGGGCGTCAGCGTCCAGCGCAGCACCCGGTGCGAGACGTACTGGAACCAGAGCACGCCGTAGCGGAACGGATTGAGCAGTTTGCGCAGCCGCCAGACCGATTGCAGGCCGCCGGCCGCGATGCGTTTCTTGCGCTTGCCCTCCTCGCCCATGTCGGCCGAGGGCGTCTCCAGCGCGTACGCCTCCTTGCAGTAGGCGATTTTGTAACCCTGCGACGCGATCAGCATCGAGCAGACGAAATCGTCGAGCAGCGTGTCTTCGGGCAGTGTCTGCCACAGTCCGCGCCGCACGGCGAACAGTTCGCCCGCGGCTCCGACCGCAGAATAGAGCCGGTAGTCCAGCTCCTTGAGTTTCGATTCGTATTTCCAGTAGACGCCTTCGGTGGCGGCGGCTCCCGCTCCGCCTGCGTCGGCCACGCGCTTCTCGCCCGCCACGCACCCGACCTGCGGGTCCTCGAAACAGCGGACGATCTCCGTCACGGCTTCGGGATTGAGCATCGTGTTGGCGTCGGTGAAGACCACGAGCGGCGTGCGGATGTGTTCCAGCGCGCGGTTCAGCGCCGCGGTCTTGCCGCCGCGCCGTGCGTCGTGCAGAACGGTCGCGTCGGGGTAGGCCGCCAGCAGTTCGACCGTCCGGTCGGTCGAGCCGTCGGTGATCCACGTTATGCGGAGTTTGCTGGCGGGATACTCCAGCGCGCGGCAGTTGGCCATCTTTTCGGCCACGATCTCCTGTTCGTTGTAGGCGGCGATCAGCAGCGTCACTTCGGGCGCCTCGGCCGGAACTTCGTACCGGCGCGCAGGGCGCAGGGCTTCGCGGATTTTCACCAGCGTCCACAGCAGGATGCCGTAGCCGAGGTAGGTGTAGAAGACGAGGAAAACCCCCGCCCAGAAGAGTATGGCTATGGTCGTCATGCTTCGAAAAGTTCGGTTAATACCTGTTTCATCTGTCTGTCCCACGAGAGGGTGCCTTCGACCGACGCGCGGATCTGCGCCGGAGTGAGGTTCACGCCGTCGCAGAAGCGGACGAGGGCCGTGATGTCGAGCGGCGTATCGTCGGCCGGGGCCTTCATCACGTAGGGCATGCCGTCGAAGTCGCTGTCGTTCTCGGAGTAAACGAACGGGATGCCGCGTGCGGCGTATTCACGGTTTTTGAGGGTCTTGATGCGGGTAATGCCGTTGCGGTGACGGCCCAGACTGGCTATGCCCATGTCGCACCACTCGAATTCGGCGTCGAGTGCCGCACCCGAACGGGGTCCGATCACTTCGGCGTATTCGCTCAGCCCGTACTCCTCGATCGTGCGGCGGTAGCCGTCGATGAGCGACTCGATGCCGTCGCCCGCGATGCGCAGGCGGATGATGCATTGGTGGGGACCGGCGTAATAGACTTTCAGGCCCTCGATCACGCGGTCCAGACCGTGCCAGAAGTGAATGTTCGCCACGGCCAGCAGCCTGATTTCGTGGGGGCTGCCGTGCCGCTGCGTCTTGAGCGGGATGCTCCGGAAGTCGATGCCGTTGGAGATGCGGATTGTCGGCCGGCCGAAGATTTCGGGGTCGTCGGAGAAGGTCACGATGCGGTCCACCCAGCGGGCCATCCGGCGGCGGAAGGTGCGGTCGATGCGCAGTTTCAGCCTGCGCACGAAGGGTGATTGCGCGAATTCTGCGTCGTAGGGGTAGGTCGGTATTTCGAGCGCGATGCGTACGCCGAGTTTTTTGACTTTGCGCAGCCAATGGATCAGCACCGGGCTGGCGTTGTGGTCGTGGCGGATGTAGAGGAACTCCACGCCCTCGTCGCGGATGTGGCGCGTGATGTCGCCCAGCGACACCCGTTTGGCGACCTTGGCCCGCAGTCCCTGCCCGAACGTGCGGATCGCACGCCCGCCGACCATACGGCGCTGCGTGCCGTCGGCCGCGATTTCGAGGTGGCACAGCTCGACGTCGGCGCCGTTCCGGCGCAGGGCGTCGCATTGGGAGAAAATCTTCTTGCTGATGCCGCTATGGGCCGAGAAGCCGTGGAAAACGACGAATAATCCTTTCATTGAGTTATCGGTTTTTGCGGGAGAGGAGACGGAGGGCGGTTCCTTTCAGGTCGTATTCGCCGCTGAACTGGATGTAGAGCAGCCACACGGCCAGCGCCGCGGCGCCTTTCGCCGCAAGCGACACGAGCATAGGCATCGGCGGCAGCAGCCAATCGCACGGCCGCCAGCGGCAGGCAGACGAGCGCCGAGAGCAGCAGGGGCGAGAGGAAACTGCGCCAGAAGGCGCCCCACCCCGTGCGCAGCGTCAGGCAGAACAGCGCGTGATAGCACTGGATGAAGTTGATTGCGAACGAGATGCAGATGCACCACGCCACGGCTTGGGTCGTGCCGAAGGCGAAGATGCCGGTGCAGATGGCCGCCGTGTTGAGCGCTGCCGAGAAGAGGCCGCAGAAGAAGAGCATCCGCGTGGCGTTGGCCGCTTGGAAAATCGAGCCTGAGGTGGACATGACGATTTGGATGCCCACCGAGAGCGCCAGAATCCGGAATACCGGGACCGAAGGCTGCCATTGGTCGCCGAAGATGATGAGGACCAGCTCCTGCGCCGTGAACCACAGCACCACCGAGAGGGGCAGGCCGATCAGCGCCAGCAGGCGGACGACTTTGCGGTACGAGTCGGCCAGTTTGCGCAGGTCGTTCTGCATCTCCGAGAAGATCGGGTGCATGACGGGCGATACGACGTAGGCGATATTTTGCAGCGGCAGCATCATCAGGCGGTACGATTTGTCGTAGTACCCCAGCTGCGAAAGGCTCATGTAACGGCCCATCAGCAGCTTGTCGAGGTTGCGGCTGAAGTAGTTGAGCAGCTGGAACGAAAACTGGTAGGCCGAGAACGAGAACACCTTGCCGACGGCCGCCTTTCCGGGTTTGAGGTGCACCGAAAGCGGATTCTGGCGGTAGTTTATCACGAAGAGCATCAGGCTCGAAAAGACCGGATTGATCGTCAGCGCGTAAATCCCCGCCCCGGCATAGGCGGCGGCGATGGCCGCCGCGCCGCCGACGACCTGCACCGAGAGCGATCGCACGGCAGCGAATCTGAATCGCTTCTCTTTGAGTATGAGTCCGTTGGGGACGATATTCGCCGCGGCGAAAAAGAGGTTTGCGGAGAGTATGCGCAGGATGTTGCGCAGTTCGGCCGAATCGTCGTAAAACGAGGCGATCAGCCCCGATGCGGCGAAGAAGAGCAGCGCCATGACGGCTCCGGACCACAACGTGAGCGAGAAGATGCCGCCCAGATCGCGTTTGTCGAGATTCTTGTGCTGGATGACCGCCGGGCCGATGCCCAGATCGCTGAAGATGGCGAAGAAGGCGATGACCACGGTGGCGATATTCACCACGCCGAACTCTTCGGGGGTGAACAGGCGCGCCAGCACGCCCGACACCACGAGCGTCACCACGATGCCGGCGTATTTCGCGATCGAGGTGTAGAAGACGCCCGAAGCCAGCTGACGCCCTACCGTATGGGGTTGTTTATTGTCGTTTTCCGTCATAAAGTCGTTCGTAAAGCCCGCCGTACATTGCGGCGATGCGTCCGATGCCGAAGTGTTCCTGCGCATAGGCGCGGTTGCGGGCGCCTTGGTCCGTCGCCGAGAGGCGCGCGGCCCGTTCCAGCGCGATATCCACCGACCGCGGGTCGGCGGGATCGAATGCCGGGTTGCCCGTCTCGGCGAGCAGGCCGCCGATGTTGCCGCTGGCGGGACCCGTCACCACGCGTCCGAAGCTCAGCGCCAGCGGGACGTTGCCCGAATTGAGGATGTCCGTCCGCTGGATGAAAACCACGTCGGCGGCGGCGAGGTAGCAGGGCAGCTGTTCGTCGGGAATCAGCGGTTCGGGCGAGGTGATGCGGCTGTCGAAGAAGCCTTCGGCGCTATGCGCCGCGGCGTAAAGCAGGCGTCCGGCGAGCCGTTTCAGCCCTTTGAACCGCGATCCGCGCCGGGTGTAGGGCCACAGGCGCGGCGCGAGCAGGAATTTGGCCGGGTAGTGCAGTCGGCGGAACGCGCCCCATACCAGCCTGCGCTCCTCCGCGTGGCGGAACGCCCCGAAGGCCAGCACCACCAGCCGGTCGGCCGGGATGCCGAGCGCGCGGCGGCCTGCGTCGCGCGTAATGTCCATGTCGTACAGCCCTTCGTAGATGTGGTGCGGGATCATGACCTGCAGCTGCTCCGAATCCGGATGCGCCGCCGTGAATTCCCGGAGGCTGCAGTCGCCCAGATGTACGATGGCGTCGGCATATCTTTCCACTAGTCCGTAAGCCTCTGCCACGAGCGGATTGCCGTGGTGCGGCAGGGTGTTGTGACGGGTGTATATCAGCGGTATTCCGTTGTTTTTCAGCGTCTGGAGCTGCTGTTCGAGAGTATCGACGTCGGCCGGAGCCGGAGCCTTCCAGCGGAACAGCTCTTCGGGCCATTGGAGGTGTACGATGTCGTAGTCCGCGGCGTTGCTGCGGAACTCTTCGACCGAGCACACGACCTCGTATCCGCAAGCGCGGATGCCGTCGGCGAGCAGCCGCACGAAAGGGTTGTCCGAAGTGCCGGAAGCCGTATAGACGATCAGAATCTTCATGCGCCGGTTAGATTTTCACCCATGTCTGTTTTTCGGGGTCGTAGCATTTGATGACGCGCGCCGGGTTGCCCACGGCGACGCTGTAGGCGGGAATGTCCTTCGTCACGACGCTCCCGGCACCGATCTGGCAGCGTTCGCCGATCGTGACCCCCGCCACGACCACCGAATTGGCTCCGATGTGCGATTCGCGGCCGATCACCACCTCCTTGCGGACGAGCTTCTGCTCGTTCGAGTCGCGCGTGCCGTCGGCGTAGCCGTGGTTGAAGCCCGATATGAAGACGTGCTGTCCCAGTCCGGCGCGGTCGCCCATGCGCACGGGGCCGATGACCACCGACCCGATGCCGATGCGGGCCGCGTCGCCGATCAGGACGTCTCCGGCGCCGTTGTTGACGACCGCATAATCTTCGATCAGGGCGTCGCGCCCCACCTCGAACCGCCGCCACGGAAAGACGTCGAGCCGCGCATGGCGGCGGATCAGCGCACCCCGGCCCTTTTTGTGAACAAAAGGGTTTACCAGCCAGCGCACCCAGAGCCGCGGACGCGGGTGTTTGTGAGGCGAAATCAACCCGATGACGAACTTTTTCAGCCGGGGATTGTTTTTGATTTTGTCAATCATAACCACAAAGATAGCAAACTTCTGCGATATACGTAACCGTGTTGTGCGAAATCAGGAGTGTTATGGCGCAGTTTTTGGCATATTTCAATAAAATTACGGGCTTTTTTGTTTGAAAATTTGGCGGAATTGAATATATGCGCTACTTTTGTTTCTGCGACACTTTTATCGGATGATCCGACTTTTTGAATTATGAAAAAAATTCTCCTTTTCGCCGCCGCTGCACTGAGCTTTGCAGGGTGTGCCGAAGATGCGCCGACTCCCGGACCGGCAGGCGATGCCGGCAAATTCGCGGAGATGAGCGTCCCTTCCTCGTTCGGTTGGAAAACGACGGCTTCGGTCGCCTGTAATTTCACCGCTCCGCAACCCACCCGCGTATATGTGGCTGCCGGGCAAGAGGCCGAGCCTTTCGCTTCGTTTATGGTCGGCGGCGACGCCGATCCGGTGAAGCTCGACGTGCCGGCCGCGACGCGGACGCTCTATGTGAGCTGCCGGACCGAAAGCGGCGTTTCGCCGCAGGTGGCCGTGCCAGTGACTTCCGACGGCGCTTTCTGCTCCCTCGATCCGAAAGCGGCGAGCGGCACCCGCGCCGGAATCGGTAATGACGACGAAGCCAGCGTCGATGAGGGATTGATCTACATCCCCGCCCGCTGGAACGGATGGGGCACGCTGATGTTCGAGGACCTCTGGCCCGCTTACGGCGACTTCGATTTCAACGATTTCGTCGTCAACTACAAGATCCAGCTCTACATGCAGAACAAGAACAAGGTCAATGCGATGCTGATCGGCGTCCGTGTGAAGGCGGTCGGCGGTTCCATTCCCTACGATTTGTGTCTTGCGATGAAGGGCGTCAAGGGCGGCGAGATCGACCAGATCGAACCCTACAACAGCAAAAACGCTCCCGAAGCGGAGTTGGTCGCGCTCAACTCTCCGAATTACGTCAAGGAGCCGGCGGTGCTGAAGTTCCTGAACATCCGTGAAAACGCCAACCGCCCTGCGGGTGCCGCCTATGTGAATACGGAGGAAGGCTATGAGATGCCCGAAGACCGGCTTGCCGAGGCTTCGTTCATGGTCTATTTCCGCAATTCGATCGCCATCGAGAATGTGGCTTTCGATACGTTCGATTTCTTCCTGACCCGCGACCGGGAATCGGACGGCCGCCGCATAGAGATCCACCGAGGCGGTTTCGAGCCTACGCCCGCCGCGACGGCCGACTACAATGCGCTGGCCGGACAGAGCGCCTATACCGACAGAGCCGGCCGCTTCTACTATTCGAACGACGGGCTGGTCTGGGCGATCAATATTCCCTTCGACATTCAGCATGCCTACGAGAAGACCGATTTCCTGAAGGCTTATCCCCAAATGCTCGAATGGGCGCAGTCGGGCGGCGCGGTGGCGCAGGAGTGGTATCTGCACGGCGTGGAGAAGCACCTCGTGAAGAGAAAATAAGACCGCAAATACCGGAAACGGAAAAGGAAGGGCAACGCCCTTCCTTTTTTTATCGGCCGCTTCGGCCTGTTCCGCCCGCCGCTCCGCCGATTCGGGGCGGCGGGCGGGTTTGCGCTCTATCTGCCGAGCGATTCGTAAAGCGCCAGCAGCTGCCGGGCCGTCTCTTCCCAAGAGAAGAGTTTGACCCGTTCGAGTCCGTAGGCGACCTGTTCGGCGCGGAACGCCGGATCGGTTTCGAGGCGCAGCAGGGCGTCGGCGATCGCCGTCGGCGAAGTCGGATCGACGAGAATTGCTCCCGGACCGGCCACTTCGGGGATCGCCGAGGTGTTCGACGTCACCACGGGCGTGCCGCAGGCCATCGCTTCGAGCTGCGGAATTCCGAAACTCTCGCGCAGCGAGGTGTAGAGGAACGCCGATGCGCCGTTGTAGACGGCCGGGAGGTCGCCGTTGGGGATATACCCCGGCAGACGGAGCATCCCGCGCAGTTCAGGCGCGCCGATCTCGCGCAGAATCTCCTCCGCGGCCTGCTCCCTCAGGTCGGCGACCAGCAGCGGCAGGGGTTTCTCCGAGCGGCGCACGTACTCGGCGTAGGCGCGCAACGTGCCGGACGTGTTCTTCTTGGGGTCGGTGTTGCCCAGAAAGAAGATGTAGCCGGGATCGGAGAGGTATTTGCCGACGGTCCGCGCCACATCGTCCAGCGGCCGGAACCGTTCGTTGTAGCCGTTGTAGATGGCCGTGATCCGTTCGGGATCGAGACCGAGGGCCGTGCGGATGCGGTCGCATTCGAATTGCGAGACGGTGATGATCTTCCGGCACTTGGGCAGGATGCGCGGCACGACCAGCCGGCGGTAGATGCGTCCCAGCGACTGGTAGGACGACTTGTTGCGCGAAGCCTGCTTTTCGAGGAAGATGATGTCGTGCAGCGTCAGCACCAGCGGAGTGCGGCCCCATACGGGCGCCGTGTTGCTCGTGCAGTGCAGCAGGTCGGGTTTGACCCGCGCCACGGCGCGCGGCAGCGCCCACTGCTCCCAGAGCGGATAGGTCGGGCAGCGGAGCGTCTCGATATGCATGTTGGGCGTCTCCTCCAGACAGCGGTCCCCGCCTTCGCCCGTGAAGATGAAGTATTCGTTTTTCGTGTCGATCTTCTGCAGGCAGCGGATGGTTTCGAGCGCCACGAAGTCCATGCCGTGTTTGTTGGGGCGGAAGATGCGCTGTGCCTCGATTGCTATTTTCATGGTTCGGTCGGGGTGTTGGCACCGGGAGCGTTGCCGCCGGCCCCGGTGTGTTCGGTGTGGATGAATTTGTCTTTGGTGCCCCGCAGGCGGAAAAGGTTGGCTGCGGTCAGCAGGAACAGTACGGGCATGCGGCGCAAGGCGCGGCCCAGCTGCCGGTCGGTCTGCTCGTCGGGGAGCGCCAGCGCCAGCGCGAAGAGCAGCAGGAGCAGTACGATCCACCATTTTATCGAGCCGAGGGGATCGAATACGGTCATCGCGGCCGTCCAAAGCGGCACCAGCCCCATCAGCAGGATGCGCGGCGGCAGGCACCATTGCAGGAGTTTGTCGCAGTAGTCGAGGTTGCCCGCGGCGATTGCGCCCGGCAGCTGCCGGACGGCCGACCCCAGCGCGTAGAACTGCGCGGCGATCCATCTGCGCCGCTGGTTGTAGTAGGCGCCTTCGCCCTGCACCTTCTCGTCCAGCACGCGCAGGCCGTCGATGTAGTCGATGTAGATGCCCTGCCTGAGCAGCAGCGCTTCGAGTTCCTTGTCTTCGCCCGACGTGGTGCAGCGGGCGATGTTGTCGCGGAACCACTTGTATTCGAAGGCCATGCCCGAACCGATGAGCGCCGAGGAGAGTCCCAGCGCCACGTGTCCGCGGCGGAATATGGCGTTGTTGATCTCTTCGCTCGCCGCATCCAGCACGGCGGTGTCGGTGTCGCGGTTCTTGGCCGTGCGGTGGGCCTGTACGGCTTGCACGCCGCTGTCGAAGACGTCGTTGAGCCGGGCGATGAAATCTTCGCCGGCCAGATTGTCGGCGTCGAGGATCGTGACGGCTTCGGCGGCTTCGGGTCCCAGCTCTTCGACCGCGAAATTCAGCGCCTTGGCCTTGGAGCTGTTTTCGAAGGAGACCTCCAGCACGCGGATCGGCAGCGTGCGCAGTTCGGCCAGCGTTTGGGGTTTCAGCCGGTCGGCGATCACGACCACCTCGTGCAGCTGTGCGGGATACTCCTGCCGCAGGGCCGCCTGCGCCGTGCGGACGATCACCGCATCGCTTTTGTAGGCGGGAATCAGCGTCACGAACTTCCGCCGGCGTTTGGCCTGCGGATAGTCGTCCATGCTTTTGCGCGTCGAGAAGAGCGCGAAGACGAAAAGATAGAGCACCGGAAGTCCCAGTACGAAGATGAAAATCCAGTCGGCTATGTTCAGAAGAGTCGTCATGCCTGCTTGTTTTTCAGGGTGAAGAAGTCGCGTACGCCCCGGCATACGGCTTTCGCGAGGTCGCCGCGCCGGTGCGCGAGCGCCGAGACGGCGTTTTTGGGCGCCGCTATGCAGAGCTGGTAGGCGACCGAAAGCAGCCGCGCGCCGCCCCGGAGGTTGCGCCATGCGAAGAGCAGCCGGTTGCGGGTCAGGCAGTAGCTCCGCAGGGGGCTTTGTTGGCCCGTGGTCGCGCTCTCCTTGTGGAATACCGTGCAGCGGGGATCGTAGACGATGCGCCGGCCCTGTTCGCGGATGCGTACCGACCAGTCCAGCTCCTCGTAATAGAGGAAGTAGATCTCCGGCATCGGTCCGGCTTTTTCGAGCGTTTCGCGCCGGACCATCATCGCCGCGCCGTGCGCATAGGGCGTGTCGTGCGGGGTGTCGTACCGCCCGTCGTCGGGTTCCCCGAAGCCGATCAGGGCGTTGCGCAGCGTGATGCGCGTCAGGGGCGTGTAGCCCGCGAACTGAATATGCTGCGGAGGAGCGAAAAACCGGATTTTCGGACAGACCGCGCCGATCGAGCGGTCGTTGTCGAGGGTTTCGCGGAGGTAGTGCAGGGTGTCCTCGGTGACTTCGGTGTCGTTGTTCAGCAGCAGCAGATAATCGCCCGTCGCCGCCGCGAATCCGAGGTTGTTGCCGCCGGCGAACCCTAAGTTGCGTTCGCTGCGCAGCACCTTGACGTCGGGGTAGCGTTTCCGCAGCGGGGCCGCCTCGTCGCGCGCTGAGCCGTTGTCCACGATCACGATCTCCAGCGGAGTCGTGACATGCCGCCGCAGCGAGTCGATCATCGCGCAGGTGAGGCTGTAGCCGTTGTAATTGACCGATATGACCGATATCCGCCTCTCCATCATTCGTAATTTACCCGCTGAGGGGGCCGTTGTGCCGCGATCGCCTTGTCGAGAATCTCCTTGCGCGAGAGCTCGCGGTCGAAGCGCGGCGCGAGGAAGATGAAGCCCATGCTCATGTAGAGGATGGCGCCTGTGGGTATCTGGCCCAGAATCTCGTTGGCATAGGCCATGACGACGATGCCGGAGATTCCGGCCGTGAGCGCCGCCGTGAATCCTCTGAGCTGCGTGTTCCGCAGCTTGAAGACCACCAGATAGGCTCCCCGCGCCAGTATGTAGAGCAGGATGCCGATGTGCAGCAGGATGCCCACGACACCCGTTTCGACCCAGATCATCACGAACCACGAGTCGGTCGGAATCTGTGACAGCGGCGCGGTCGGGGCGAAAGTCTTGGCTTTGCCGCCGCCGTGCCCCAAGCCTGCGCCGAAGGGTTTGTCCGCCATTATTTCGCGCAGTTTGGCCTGATTTTCAAAACGGACCTTGAACGACGGATCTTCCGAGTTGAAGGCGCTGCGCGCACGCCGGACCAAGGCGTTGCCCTGCCCGATCGAGGTGAATTTCAGGAAGACGAACGCCGCGATGACGAGCAGGACGCCCAGCACGATGACTTTGATGTTGCGCGACATCATGATGAAGGCCGTGTAGCCGACGAACGGCACGGCCAGCGCGCTGCGCGTGCCCGAAATCAGCATGCCGTAGCAGGCCGCGGCGGCGACCAGCAGCAGGTATATCTTCATCCACGGATTACGGTAATAGAGCGCCGAGATCGAAAAGACGACCATCGAAAGTCCCATCGAGCCGCCGAAGTTGGCGGCGTCGCTGAAGAACGAGAAATACCGGACCCCGCTGTGGATGATGTGCGTCGAGCGTCCGCCGAGAACGAACAGCCAGTAGTTTTCGGCGGCGTTGAAGCCGAAGAACTTCTGGATGCAGGCTTTGCCCACGGCGATCAGCGTCAGGGCAGACCAGATGACGAGCATGTATTTCAGGTACTTGTATTCGTTCATCGTGAGCTGGGTGAGCACCACGATGAAGAAGAAGTAGAACGCCACGGACCTCACGGACGAGAACCATCCCGAAACCGAAACCGATTCGGGGTTCACCACTTCGAGCACGCAGTACGCCACCCAGATCGCCGCAACGACGGTCAGCCCGGAGCTGGCGCGCTTCCATTCGATGCGGTGCATCATGGCCTGCAGGCTTATTATCAGGATGTTGTAGAATATCAGCGCGTCGAGGATCATGCCGAACGGCAGGTCGTGGGCGTAACGGGTCAGCCCCATGATGAAGTAATTGATCACGAACAGTCCGAGCATCGCCAGCGCCGGATTGCGCAGCGTGACCCACAGGATGCAGAGTGCGGCGGGAATGGCGGCGACGACGGTCCCGGCGAGCAGTCCGTAGTTCAGGAAAGCCATGGCGACCACGGCCACGCCGCCGACGAGCATGCCCCCGACGATGAACCGGGGGATGCTGACGGGTGTGGTTATGCTGCCGTAGCGTTCCATTGCGGGCTTTTTTTTGAAGCGGATGGCGGGTTGCGTTTATTTGACGGCCGTGAATCCGAACTGGCTGATCTGGTAGCCCAGTCTGCGCATGCGGGTGTAGGGCGGCATCAGCCCCGTGAAGGACTGCACCACGTCGCGGCGCGCGCAGTTGAGACAGAGGGTCACGGGCGTGCGGCCCGCGAGTTTCTCGGTTTTCTCGAAAAGCAGCTGGTCCGTATCCTTCCACGTGCGGTTGGCCGGGGCGATGACGATGTTCAGCGCGGCGTTCCGCAGCAGCTCCTTGGGTACCGACTTGTCGGAGAAGGGCGGGTATTCCACCAGCACGACGTCGGCTTCGCAGAGCGGAAGGTCGCCCGGTCTGTCCTGCACGAAATCTTCGAGTTTTCCGGCGAGCAGGTAGGATTTCTGCTCGACGTCGAAGTCCTTGTTCCACGAGATCACGCGGACTTTCATGTCGGCTTCGCGCAGATAGGCGGCCACCTGTTCCGAAATCGTGCTCTTGCCGTCGCCGGCCTCGGTTCTCAGTATGTTGAGTATGTTGGGCCGTCGCGACGGCTCGAAGTAGTTGATCGCCGCGTTGCCGATATAGCGCGCCGCGATTTCGCGGTACTGCTTGGCGTAGCGCCGCTGTCCGAAACGCCCCTTTCCGGGGAAGGCTCCGATGACTCTGCCTCCGGTGATGCGCTCGGCGCGGACCTTGTCGCGCAGCGTGCGGTCGAGCAGCTCCAGCAGGATGAAGAATCCCAGCACGAAGAGGAACGTGGCGAGGAACGCCGCGGCCACGACCAGTTTGCGCTTGTTCGGCTCGGCGTTGATCGGGAGTACCGGCGGATTGATGATCTTGAGCGTCGCCGAGGTCATCTGCAGGTTCTTCTGCCGCAGGCGGGCCGTGTTGAGGGCCGTGAGGATCGAGAGGTACGACTGCTCCGAGAAGTTGATCTCGCGGCCTTTGCGCTTGAGCGTCGAACCCACGGGCGAGAAGTGGGTGTACTTGTCGTCGAGTTCGGTCTTGCGCAGTTTCATGACCGCCAGCTCGGCCCGCGATTTCTCGGCGAGCAGTACGGCGGCGAGCCACTCCCCCCCGATCGAGTTGGTCGAAAGCCCCTCTTTGGTGTACTGCTGGCTGGCGATGTTGGTCGTTATCTCCTGCAGGTTGCGGGTCTCCTCGGCCAGTTTCCTGCGCAGGTCGCCCGTATTGCTGCGACTGGCCGCTATGCTCGGACGGTCGGAGAGCGTCTCGCCGCTCTCGGTGGGCGCCGGCTGGAAAGCTTCGGCCGCCGAAATGCGCGAGTAGAGACTGCCGATCGTATGGAGCTTCTCGATGAACTGCGCATTGTTGTGGAAGGTCTGCAACCCTTCGAGTTGCTCTTCGATCGACTTGCGCAGTTTCTCGGCGCTCTCGAAGTTGAGCAGGATCTCCTCGTAGCGCAGTTCGTAGTCGCGCGACAGGGCGGCGATATGCTTGGTCTGCTCGTCGTAGTTGATCACCTTGTGCTCGACGTTGTAGTCGCGCAGCGAATCCTCCAGCTCTCGCAGGTTCTTGCCTACGCGGGCCAGCTCGGACTCGAAGTAGGCGATCACGTTGTTCGTCTCGCCGAAGCGCAGGTCGCGGTACTGCCTGACGAATTCGTCGTTGAGGATCACCAGCGTGTTGTAGACGATGTACGGGTCGTCGTTCTCGTAGCTGATTTCGAGCATGTCGCTGCTGGTGATGCGCTTGACCTTGATCTGGCTCAGCGCCTGATAGCTGTAGTAGGGCGGGTTCCAGTGGAACATGCCGTATACGTGGTTGTCGTGGTCGGCCTCCTCGAATCTGCGCAGGTTTTCGAGCGTCTTTTCCTCGGAGGTGCGGTCCACGAGGTCCATGACCTCTTTGGGGGTCCGGTTCAGCAGGTACCGGGAGGTGCGGGCCGTCAGGTACTGGTTGTCGTTGTCCGGATCGAGGTGCGTGAGTCCCTGCGCGTAAAGGCGCATCGAGACGTTCTTGAGCGTGGTCTGCGACAGGATGATGTTGATCAGGTTGTCCATCGCGTTGTTGATGATGTTCCAGTCCTGACGCGTGCCTTCGGTGGTGGTGATGTCGTAGCCCGAAACGATGCCCGTGTAGACGGTCGTCATGGACTTGTAGTTGCGGGGCTGGGCGCCCATTTTGAAGAAGACGGCCAGCGCCACGATTATCGGAGCGAGGATCAGCCACCACTTGATGCGGTAGAGAAACCGGGCGGTATAAGCGATGTAATTCATGGACTATTCGGTTTTAGGGGCTTGGGCGTCGGTTGCGGGGGCCGGTTGGCTGATGATCGGGGTCCGGGTGAGCACTTCGAGCGTCAGCAGGGCGTTGTTCAGGCTCCGGCGGACCTCTTCATACTCGCGGATGGCCACGTTTTCGATGTTTTTCTGGCGGCTCAGCGTCTGGGCGTCGAGTTTGCCGTTGATGAAGTCGGCTTCGCTCAGGCGGTACTGCGCCTGCGCCGTGACCATGGCTTCGACGGCGCTCCGCAGGACCGAAAGCTGCTGGACGGCCAGCGTGTATTGCTGGATGACCTTGATGCGCTGCTCTTCGAGCCAGCGTTCCGTGTCCAGCTCGACCTGTTCGATGCGCCGTTTCTGCTGCTTGATCTTGTTGCGGCGGTTGAATATCTCGTCGATCGGCAGCGAGAACGACGCTCCGACGTTCCACCAGCTCTGCTCGCGGCCCGTGGTGGTCGTGGTCCAGATCTGGTTGCTGTTGTCCTGATAGTTCTGGTTGTAGATGTCCGACGAGCCGTAATTGTAGTTGGCGTTGATCTTGAAGTAGTGCTGCCAGTTGCGGCGCACGTTCTTCAGTTCGCGCTCTTGTATCTCGACGGCTTTGTTGTAATACTCCACCTGCGGCGTATTGCGTGCGTTTTCGAGCAGCTGGTGCAGCGGCGGCAGTTGCAGGCCGATGTAGTCGTCAGGCGAAAGCTGCAGGTCGCTGTATTCGAATTCGAAGTCGGGGGAGTTGCCCTGTGCCGTCGCGGCGACGGCAGCCAGCAGCAGCCATAGTGTGAAGACCGCTCTTTTCATAGTTGCTGTTTTTATACGTTTTCTTTCTGTATGAACGCCGTGAGTGTGCGCAGAATTATCTTCAGGTCGAACCACGGCGACATTTTGCGGGCGTACTCGATGTCGAGCTGCTTGCGCTGTTCGGGCGAGAGCTTGCCCGCCTGTCCGCGTTTCTCGACCTGCCACAGGCCCGTGAGGCCAGAGGGGCACATGAAACGTTCGATATATTCGTCGCTCGTGAGGCGTTCGGCTTCGTAGAGCGGCAGCGGGCGGTTGCCCACCACCGACATGTCGCCCCGCAGGATGTTGAAGAGCTGCGGCAGCTCGTCGATGCTGTATTTGCGCAGGAAGCGGCCCAGACGGGTGATGCGGGGATCGTTCTCGATCTTCACGAAGGCGTTTTCCTGCTCGGTCTCGACCTTGTGGTGGTGGGTCTCTTCGGCGATCACGAAGTCGTCCGCATACAGCATCCCGTTTTGGGTGTCTTCCAGCAGTCTGCGCATCTCTTCTTCGCCGAGGACCATTTTCCCCGAATCGGCCTCCTGCGGCTGGGCGGCGTACTGGTTCAGTTCGCCCAGCTCTTTGAGCCGCCGGTCGGCGTCGGTGCGCATCGAGCGGAATTTCAGGAAGTCGAAAATCCGGTAGTTGCTGCCGACGCGCTTCGATTTGTAGACCACCGGTCCGGGGCTATCGAGTTTGATGGCTGCCGCCACGACGATCAGCAGCGGCGAGAGCAGGAGGATCGCCGAGAGCGATGCCGCGATGTCGAAGGCCCGTTTCCAGAGCGGCATGCGGAAAATCTGCACTTCGGGGCTGTTTTGCGCTGCGGGTTTGTGCGTGAAGGCGTAGTCGCCCATGAATTGCAGCATGCGCAGGAAATCCTTCCGCGGCATGTCTCCCGCAATGGCGCTGTTCACCCCTGCGCGCAGGTATTCGCGGCGTTCCCTTTCGGTCAGTTCCCGCGAGGTGATGAGCACGATGCCCCCGCCCGGCCACGAATTGAGGAGCCGGATATCGGAGAGGTCGGCGGCCGGGTCGCGCTGTTCGTAGAGGATGAACGCATGATCCGTCCTGAGCGACGTCAGCGTGCGCATCGCCGAGCCGATGTCCCCCACGACGTACATCCTGCCTTCGACCATTTCCGAGAAGCGGGCCGTGTGGCTGCCTTTGCCTTTGATGTAGATGACGGGGTATTTCAATCGAGAATCTTTTTAATGCGTATTTTGAGCTCCTGCGGGTTGAACGGTTTGACGATGTAGTCCTCCGCGCCCTCTTCCAGCAGGCGGATGCGTTCCGAGGTACTGTCCTCGCTCGAAAGCATCACGACCGGGATCTGCTTGAACAATTCGTTGTGTTTGAGGTATTCCAGAAATTCGTCGCCGCGCATTTCGGGCATGCGGATGTCCGAGATGATCAGGTCCGGCATGTGGCCGGCGAGCAGCCGTTTGATGGCGTGCAGCGGATTCTGCACGTAATGGCAGTCGTAATCCGCTTGGAGGTATGCGTAAAGAATTTTGGCGATCTGCTCCTTGTCGTCTACGATCAGTATTTGTTTCTTGTTCATGTCGGTTCGTTCGTTGCCGTGGGTGTGTCGCAGCTATGTCTCTCCGCTTCCGGTGCGTGCCGCAGGGGGCATGCGGGCCGCCTGCGGAGGGTCTGGCCTGAGTTTCGACAGTAAATGTAGTAAATATTCGCTATGAGTCACTTTTTCCCGTTGCAAATATCGGAAAAATATTTGTCATTCTAAACTTTTGAGGTAATTTATAACGCAAAAACGCCCGGCTTCTCCTGCTCCGGGACTGCGATGATATTAATTTTTTCCGGAAATACTATGGTGTTAATCAAAAAAAATGGTAGTTTTGTGCAATTGTCCGGACTTCCCACGGCCGGACGGTTTTGTTAAACCGATGAAGCGATGGAGTGTAACGAATGCGTAAATTCCGACGACGGCCGTCCCCGGTTACTCGTTGCCGAGGATAATCCGAGTAATTTCAAACTGGTAGAAGTGCTACTGCGTCGTGATTACGAACTGGTGCATGCATGGGACGGCCGGCAGGCCGTCGATATGTTCGCCGAAGTACACCCCGATCTGGTATTGATGGATATCAACATGCCCGTCATGGATGGTTATGACGCGCTGCGGCTTATCCGCGAGCGTGCTCCCGACATTCCCGTTATCGCACTTACGGCCTATGCTTTCGAAACCGATCGTCAGCGTATGTTTCAGGCCGGATTCAACGAATGCTTGGCCAAGCCGTTGCGTGCGGACGAGCTTCGCAGCCGTATCGCTTCGCTGCTTTCGCGGTAAAAGAAAAAACTATGACCGGTAATCGAGCGATAAAACACTGGACGCTGCTGCTCCTGAGTTGCTGCATTCTGCTGCCCTCGCTGCTTCGGGCCGAGGAGGCCCGCGGACGGGAGAGCATTCTGATCATTTCGTCCTACAATCCCGACACGCGCCGCATGTCGAGTTTCATCACGGAATTCGAACGTCAGGTCGTGGCGTCGGGCGTGCCGTGCGATATTTACGTCGAGACGCTCGAATGCAAGAGCATCAACGACGCGCCCCTCTGGATTTCGCAGACCGACAACCTGATAACCCGTTACGAATCCAAAGGGGGCCTGCGGGCCATCGTGCTGCTGGGGCAGGAGGCGTGGGCGTCGTTCGTCTCGCTGGGACGCATTCCCAAGGAGGTGATGTGCTTCAGCTGTTTCGTCAGTTCGAACGGCATCGTGCTGCCGCCGCCGGCCGACAGCACCGGCGTCTGGATGCCCCCGTCGATCAACTATATGAATATGGTGGACAGCCTGCACAACGTGGGCGGCCTGCTCAACAAATACGACGTGCGCCGCAACATCGAGCTGATCCGTACGCTCTATCCCGAAGTCGAGAACATCGCCTTTATCTCGGACAACACCTACGGCGGCATCTCGCTGCAGGCGCTCGTGCGTGAGGAGATGGAGAATTATCCCGACCTGAATCTTGTGCTGGTGGACAGCCGTGACGGCGACGAGGCTTCGCATGCGGCCTATGCGTCGCTTTCTCCCCGGTCGGCCGTGATGCTGGGCACGTGGCGCGTGGGCAGCGACAGCGAATACCTCATGCAGCGTTCGCTCAACGATCTGGTGCAGCTCAACCCCCGTCTTCCGGTCTTCTCGATCACCCGCACGGGCATCGGCGACGTGGCTGTGGGCGGCTTCGTGCCCAACTACGAGAACGGGGCCAACGTCATCGCCGCCCAGATCAAGGAGTACTATAAGACCGGCAGCTTGGGCGGTGTGCACTTCCACCTCTCGGACGGCGAATATGTCTTCGACTCGCGCAAGCTCAAGGAGCTGAAGATCGCCGAATACGCCTTGCCGAAGGGCAGCGTTATCGAGGATACGGTCGCCGCCAAGCTTTCGAAGTATTCGCACTATATCGAACTGCTCGTGGCCGGAATCGTGCTGCTGGTGCTGCTGCTGATCTTCGTGGCGTTCCTGTTCCTGCGTACGCGGCGCCTCAAGCGCACGCTCGAAGAGCGCGAAGGCCAGCTGGTGATCGCCCGCGAGAAAGCCGAGGAGTCCGATATGCTCAAATCGGCCTTTCTGGCCAATATGAGCCATGAGATACGTACTCCGCTGAACGCCATCGTCGGCTTCTTGTCGCTCATGCAGGGCGAGGAACTCTCGCAGGAGGAGCGCGCCGAATACTGCGCCATCGTGGTCAACAATTCCGAAATGCTGTTGACGCTGCTGAACGACATCCTCGATATCTCGTCGCTCGAATGCGGCAAGATCAGGTTCAACTACTCTGCGGAGGAGATCGTGCAGATTTGTCAGCATATCCTCATGACCACGGCCCATACCTGTCAGCCGGGGGTCGAGGGGCGTCTCGAATGCGCCGTCGATTCGTACATGCTCACTACCGACGTCCACCGCCTGTCGCAGATACTTATCAACCTGCTGACCAATGCGGCGAAGTTCACCTCCGAAGGCAGCATCACCCTCGGCGTGGAGATATGCTCCGAACAGAACGAGGTGCTTTTCTCGGTGACCGACACCGGTCCCGGCATTCCGCTCGACAAGCAGGAGATGATCTTCAACCGCTTCGAGAAACTCGACGGCAACAAGAAGAAGGGTACCGGACTGGGACTGGCCATCTGCCGTCAGATCGCCATGATCTTCGGCGGCCGCATCTGGGTCGATCCGACCTATACGGGCGGCGCCCGCTTTATCTTCGCCCATCCCATCGGAATCCGACTCCCTGAGGATCGGGAGCACCGTGAGGGGGGGGGGATTTGAGCCTTCGGGAGACGTCAAAGACCCTCCGTGTAGCCGATGACGGCAGTCTGGTTCGAACCTGCCGGTAAGCTGTGAAAAGGGCTGCTGCGGCAGTCTCTTCCGCCCGAAATGTAATCTGAAAGGACCCCGGCGGGTCCTTTTTTTTGTCGCCGGAGATGCGGCCGAAGTTCCGCCGCGGCCGGAATGTGCCCTGCAGGGCTTCTGCGCAGGGATTTTCGCGTCCTTCTCCGGACCGGACGTTGTGGAATTATTCTACATCCGTGTGGAATTATTCTACACAATTTTGCATATCTTTGAGCCGCATTTGGACGGTATTTTGCTGTTAATAAATGTCTTAAACATACGGGTGCATCTTGGCGCAAGGATTGAACGATTGCTCTGTACCCTCATTTTATAAACACTCTATGAAATTTGATAAGTTGAAACCCGATTTGCAGAATCTGAATCTGGCCGGCGTGAAGAAGGCAGCTTCGCGTGCGGCCCGTGTCCGCGTGAAGCTGAGCCGCAGGCAGTGGATCGCGATAGCCTGCGCCGCGATCGTCGCGGGCGTACTGCTTGTGGTGCTGCTCCGGCCGCGGCCTGCGTCGGTCACGCTTCCGGTCGTGGCCGTGGAACCCGTTGCGACGGAAGACGTCAATATTTACGGCGATTACGTGGGCCGCATCCGCGCCCAGCAGTTCGTCGAAATCCGCGCCCGCGTCGAGGGCTACCTCGAAAAGATGCTCTTCGCCGAAGGCACCTATATTAAAAAAGGTCAGACGCTTTTCGTGATCGACCCGCTCGTCTACCGGGCGCGCGTGGACAAGGCCAAGGCGCAGCTCAACAAGGCGCGCGCACAGGCCCTCAAAGCCAAGCGCGACCTCGACCGTATCCGTCCGCTCTACCAGCAGAGCGCAGCCAGCCAGCTCGAACTGGACAACGCCATCGCTTCGTACGAGAGCGCCGCGGCCGACGTGGTGGTGGGCGAGGCCGACCTCACGCAGGCCGAAATGACGCTGGGCTATACCAATGTCAAGTCGCCCATCGCGGGGTATATCTCCGAGCGCAACGCCGACATCGGAACGCTCGTGGGACCGAACGGCAAATCGCTGCTGGCGACGGTGGTGAAGAGCGATACGGTGCGCGTCGATTTCAGCATGACGGCGCTGGACTACCTGCGCAGCAAAGCCCGCAACGTCAATCTCGGACACCGCGATACGGCCCGTAAATGGGACCCCTATATCACCGTGACGCTGGCCGACGGCTCCGAATACCCCTACCGGGGACTGGTCGATTTCGCCGATCCGCAGGTCGATCCCCAGACGGGTACCTTCTCCGTCCGCGCCGAGATGTCCAATCCCGACCATATCCTGCTGCCGGGCCAGTTCACCAAGGTGCGGCTGCTGCTCGACGTGCGTGAGGACGCCGTGGTCGTGCCGTCGAAGGCCGTGGTGATCGAGAAGGGCGGGGCCTACATCTTCGTGGTGCGTCCCGACAGCATCGTCGAGAAGCGTTTCATCGAAACGGGACCCGAAATCGGACAGAACATCGTCGTCGAGCGCGGACTGGTGTCAGGCGAAGACATCGTCGTGGAGGGATACCACAAGCTCCAGCACGGCATGAAAGTCGAACCGGTCGTTACGCGGCGCGAGGAGGAGACCGAAAATCAGCAGTAACCTATGAAAGCGGACTTTTTTATCGACCGGCCCGTCTTTTCGACGGTGCTGTCCATCATCATCGTGATCGTCGGCGGCATCGGCCTCGCCCTGCTGCCCGTCGATCAGTACCCTCAGATCGTGCCGCCCGTGGTCCGCATCTCGGCCTCCTATCCGGGCGCCGACGCGCAGACCGTGACGCAGGCCGTGGCCACGCCCATCGAGCAGGAGCTGAACGGCACGCCCGGCATGATCTATATGGAGTCGTCAAGCTCCAATTCGGGCGGTTTTTCCGCCACGGTGACCTTCGATATCTCGACCGATCCCGATCTGGCGGCCGTGGATATTCAGAACCGTCTGAAGAAGGCCGAAGCGCGTCTTCCGGCCGAGGTGGTGCAGAACGGCATCTCGGTCGAGAAGCAGGCGGCCAGCAAGCTGATGACCATCACGCTGCTGTCATCCGACCCCAAGTTCGACGAAATCTACCTGAGCAACTACGCCACGCTCAACGTGCTGGACATGCTGCGCCGCGTGCCCGGCGTGGGCAGCGTCTCGAACGTCGGCAGCCGCTATTACGCCATGCAGATATGGGTCATGCCCGACAAGCTGGCCGACCTCGGCCTGACGGTCAAGGATTTGCAGAACGCGCTCAAGGACCAGAACCGCGAATCGGCGGCCGGTGTGCTGGGGCAGGCTCCCATGAACGGCATCGACGTGACGATTCCGATCACGGCGCAGGGCCGTCTGTCATCGGTCAGCGAATTCGAGGATATCGTCGTGCGGGCCAATCCCGACGGTTCGATCATCCGTCTGAAGGACGTGGCGCGCATTTCGCTCGAAGCCTCCTCCTACAGCACCGAGAGCGGTATCAACGGCGGGAACGCCGCCGTCTTGAATATCAACATGCTTCCCGGCGCCAACGCCATGGAGGTCGCCGCTTCGGTCAAGAAGGTCATGGAGGAGATCCGCGCGAATTTCCCGGAGGGAATCAGCTATGAGATTCCGTTCGACATGACCACCTACATTTCCGAGTCGATCCACCACGTCTACCGGACGCTTTTCGAAGCGCTGCTGCTGGTGATTCTGGTGGTCTTCCTTTCGCTCCAGAGCTGGCGCGCGACGCTCATCCCGATCGTGGCGGTGCCCATTTCGCTGATCGGCACCTTCGGCGTGATGCTCGTCTTCGGCTTCTCGCTCAACATGCTGACGCTGCTGGGACTGATTCTCGCCATCGGCATCGTGGTGGACGACGCCATCGTGGTGGTCGAGAACGTGGACCGCATCATGAACGAGGAGCGCCTTTCGCCGTACGAGGCGACCAAAAAGGCGATGGGCAGCCTGAGCGGCGCCCTGATCGCCATGTCGCTCGTGTTGTGCGCCGTGTTCGTCCCGGTGAGCTTCCTTGCGGGAATCACGGGCCAGCTCTACCGCCAGTTCACCATTACGATCGCCGTGTCGGTGATCATTTCGACGGTCGTGGCGCTGACGCTCAGCCCCGTGATGTGTTCGCTTTTCCTCAAACCCGAAAGCGGGGAAAAGAAAAACCGGATTTTCCGCCGCATCAATCTCGGACTGGCGACGGGCAACAGATTCTACGGCCGGATGATTCGAGGGGCGCTGAAGCACTCGCGGCGCATGCTGGCCGCCTTCGGCATCGTGCTGGTCGGCATCTGGCTGATGAACCGTCTGGTGCCCCAGAGCTTCATGCCGCAGGAGGATCAGGGCTATTTCACCGTGGAGCTGGAGCTGCCCGAAGGGGCGACTATCGAGCGTACGCGCGAGGTGACCGACCGGGCCGTCGAGTTTCTGATGAACGATCCCGACGTGGAGTACGTGCTCAACGTGACGGGTTCGAGTCCCCGCGTGGGCACCAATCAGGCGCGCAGCCAGCTGACCGTGATCCTCAAACCGTGGGGCGACCGCGATTCGGATGGCCTGAGCGAGGTGATGCAGCGCGTGCGCGCCGAGATGTCGCGCTATCCCGAAAGCCGGGTCTACCTGTCGCGTCCGGCCGTGATTCCCGGTCTGGGCAATTCGGGCGGTTTCGAGATGGTGCTCGAAGCGCGCGGCAATACGACCTACGCCGAGCTGCAGCGCGCCGTCGATACGCTGATGTACTATGCCGCGCAGCGGCCCGAACTCACGGGGCTTTCGTCGTCGATGCAGGGCGATATTCCGCAGCTCTATTTCGACGTGGACCGCGACAAGGCGCAGCTGCTGGGCGTTTCGATGTCGGACATTTTCTCCACGATGAAGGCCTTTACGGGGTCGATCTACGTCAATGACTTCAACATGTTCAACCGCATCTACCGCGTTTACATTCAGGCCGAGGCTCCCTACCGCGCCCAGCGCGACAACCTGAACCTCTTCTTCGTGCGCGGGGCGGGCGGGGTGATGATTCCCATCACGGCGCTCGGCACGACGCATTATACGACGGGTGCGGGCAACATCAAGCGCTTCAACATGTTCAACTCGGCGACCATTTCGGGCGAAGCGGCCCACGGCTACAGTTCGGGGCAGGCGATGGACGTGCTGGAGAGCATCGTCCGCAAGCACCTCCCGGCGTCGGTCGGCGTCGAGTGGAGCGGACTCTCCTATCAGGAGAAGCACGTGGGCGGACAGACCGGGCTGGTGCTGGCGCTGGCCTTCCTCTTCGTCTTCCTGTTCCTCGCCGCGCAGTACGAAAGCTGGTCGGTGCCCGTGGCGGTCATCCTGTCGCTTCCCGTGGCCGGCATCGGCGCCTATCTGGGCATCTGGATCTGCGGGCTGGAGAACAACATCTATTTCCAGATCGGACTGGTGATGCTTGTGGGGCTGGTGGCCAAGAACGCCATCCTGATCGTGGAGTTCGCCAAGGAGGAGATCGAGAAGGGACGCGACGCCGTCTCTGCGGCCCTTACCGCGGCGCATCTGCGCTTCCGCCCGATCGTGATGACCTCGCTGGCCTTCATCCTCGGCCTACTGCCGCTGGTCTTCGCTTCGGGACCGGGTTCGGCCAGCCGTCAGGGCATCGGCACGGGCGTCTTCTTCGGCATGCTGGTCGCCATTACCGTCGGCATTGTCTTCGTGCCCTTCTTCTTCGTGTGGATTTACAGGATCAAAGCAAAACTGAAACGATGAAACGACTTACGATAATCATTCTGCTGGCCGCAGCGGCCGGAATGGTCTCCTGCTCGGCCGTGCGGCACTGCAAGGCGCCCGACGTCGATCTGCCGGAGCGCATCGCCGGGGAGGATTCCGACTCCCTGACCGTTGCCGACGTGCAGTGGTGGCGGTTCTACGGCGATTCGACCCTCTGCCAAATCATCGAACGCACGCTGGACAACAACCGGGACATGCTCGCCGCCGCCGCGCGCGTGGAGCGCCTGCGGGAGCTGTACCGGGTGAGCCGGGCCGAACGCCTGCCGTCGGTCACGGGAACCGCTTACGGCGACTACGAGACCAACGACTACGCCGGTGAAAAATCGAGCCGCGACCCCGGATTCGGGGCCAAAGTCACGCTCAGCTGGGAGCTGGATTTGTGGGGCAACCTGCGCTGGGCCAAACGCAAAGGGGGCGCCGAATACCTCGCTTCGGTCGAGGACCGGCGGGCGATGCGCATGACGCTGGTGGCGTCCGTCGCCGCGGCCTACTTCAACCTCATCGCGCTGGATAACGAGCTGTCGATCGTGCGGCGTACGCTCATTACGCGCAGCGAGGGACTCTATCAGGTGCAGCTGCGGTTCGAGGGCGGTCTCACCTCCGAAATGGTCTATCAGCAGGCGAAGGTGGAGTACGCCTCGACGGCCGCGCTGATTCCGGACCTCGAACGCAAAATCAAGATCATGGAGAACGGCATCCTGCTGCTCATGGGTGAAAATCCCGACCGGCGGGTGGTGCGCGGCAAGATGAATACCGATGCCGAATTCGCTGACAGCCTGCCCGTCGGACTGCCCTCCGGGCTGTTGCAGCGCCGTCCCGACGTCCGGTCTTCCGAGCAGCGGCTCCGTGCGGCGATGGCTTCGGCGGGCATGGCCTACGCCGACCGGTTTCCGCGCCTGACGTTCAATCTGACGGGCGGTCTCGAAAACGACGCCCTGAGCGGATTTTTCCGTTCGCCTTTCTCGTATGTCGCCGGGACGCTCGCTTCGCCGATCTTCGGTTTCGGCCGCAAGCAGGCCCGCTACCGCGCCGCGCTGGCGGCCTACGACGAAGCGCGTCTGGCCTACGAGCAGAAAGTCCTGACGGTCTTCAAGGAGGCCGACGACGCCGTGGTCACCTATCGCAGCGCCCGCAAAACGGCGGCCTTGAAGCTGAATCTGCGCGATGCGGCGAGCAAATACGTCGAGCTGGCGCACCTGCAATACCGTGCCGGAAGCACCAATTACATCGACGTGCTGGACGCCCAGCGGCGCTATTTCGACGCCCAGATCGGCCTGAGCAACTCCGTGCGCGACGAGCATCTGGCGCTGGTGCAGCTCTACAAGGCGTTGGGCGGCGGCTGGACCGAATGACTTGGCGTTACAGATATGGACGAGGGGCGTAGTCATAGACCTGCGCCCCTTCGTCTGTTTTCTGTCGTGTCACCGGTGTTTCCCGGTCTGCAGCCGGTCGTGTCCCGCGATCGGCCATGTGCTCCATAGCCGGTCATGCACTCTGCGATTGGCCGTACGCTCCGGGATTCGCCGGCCTTGGGCATCGAAAAAGCCGCAGGAACCTGTCGAAACAGACTCTTGCGGCCGGATTGTGGAATTATATTTCCGGTTTAGAACCGTCTTTTGCCGTAACCGTCGCGGTTGTAGCCACCGCCGCCGCGGTTGCCTCCGTAACCGCCGCCGTTGCCGTGTTCGGTCTTGGGGCGGGCTACGTTTACGATGATCGTCATGCCCTCGAAATCGGTGCCGTTCAGGGCGTCGATGGCGCTCTGACCTTGGCCCTCGTCGGGCATCTCGACAAAGCCGAAACCGCGCGAACGTCCGGTCTCCCGGTCTGTGATGATGTTAGCCGAAGATACCTCTCCGTACTGTGCGAAAAGTGCCTGCAAACTCTCGCCTGTCGTGCGGAAGTTCAGTTTTGAAACGTAAATGTTCATCTGTCTTTTGATTATGTGAAATGATGCTTGTTTATTTTGCGTATGCTATGTTGACCGCATTGAGTCCCCGCTGACCGCGTTCCGTCTCGAAGGTCACCAGCGCGCCTTCGGCGATGTCGGCCGGTGCGTTGCTGATGTGGAAGAAATATTTCTCCGTACTGTCGAGATCCTTGATGAAACCGTAGCCTTTGTCGGTGTTGAAATGTTCCACACGTCCCCGCAGTGCGACCGGCTCCAGCTCCTCCTTTTTGGGGACGGATACCGCGATGGTCTCCGCATCGACCTTCGGGTTGCTGCTCATGTCGGGCGGCGTGTCGGTAATCATGCCGTTCGCATCGACATACGCGATCATGTCGTCGAGCGAGCTGCCGCCCCTGTTGGCTTTGCGTTCCTCTTTGCGCTGTTGCTTCTCTAACTTCTTGCCTTGTTTTTTCTTCTCTAATTCTCTTTTGCTGAATGAAATCGCCATTAATTATATGATTAAAATGTGTTTGTTCCAAGCTTTCGCCGCCGTTGCCGCACGCCGCCGGATATGCTCCGTGCCGCGCTGCTGCTGGAGAGAGTCGGTATTCGAACAAAAAAAGTCGGTTTTGAAGGCTGAATCAGCGATGGAGAAGACCTGCTAAAGATAAGCGGGACAGTGCATTGCCAAGAAAGTTACAATATGAACTCGATTGTCCGGGTTGACAAAGATAGGCATTATAATCGGAATATCTGCATTTATTTGCAGATATTTCGCTGCCGGTGCATTTCGGCGCTTTGGGCGGGACTTCTCCGATAAAAAAAAGCCACCGCAAAAGCGGTGGCTTGAGCCGAAACCGGGACTTGAACCCGGGACCTCTTCATTACGAGTGAAACGCTCTACCAACTGAGCTATTTCGGCTTGCCGGGAACATTAAGTTCCCTTTGGGACTGCAAATATCTGAAAAATATTTTTTTCAAACAACAATTTTTCAAAAATTCTCACATTTCTTACTATATTCGCGCAAAACTAACCCGATAATGATCACTTTTCTGGTGTGCCTTGCGCTGCTGGTGGCGGCGTATTTTACATACGGACGTTATCTGGAGCGTCTTTGCGGGGCCGATGCAGGGCGTCCCGTGCCTTCGGCCGTGTCGTTCGACGGCGTGGACTATATTCCGATGCCGATGTGGAAGACTTTCCTCGTTCAACTGCTCAATATCGCCGGTCTGGGGCCGATTTTCGGCGCCGTGCTGGGCGCGGCCTACGGTCCCGTGGCGTTTCTCTGGATTACGTTCGGCGGGATTTTCATGGGGGCCGCCCATGACTTTATCGCCGGCATGATCTCCCTGCGCAATAACGGCGCGAGCCTTCCGGAGACGGTCGGCACCTATCTGGGCAACGGCGTCAAACAGCTGATGCGCGTCTTTTCGGTCGGATTGATGGTGCTCGTGGGCGCGGTGTTCCTCTCGCAGCCCGCTTCGCTGATCGCCAACCGCATCGACGCTCCGGCGCTTTCGGGAATCGCCTTTGGCGATTTTTCGTGGCTGCTGCTGATCGTTCTGGGCGTCATTCTCGTTTATTATATCGTGGCGACCCTGCTGCCGGTCGATAAGATTATCGGACGCATCTATCCGGTTTTCGGCTGTGCGCTGCTTTTCATGGCGCTGGGAATCCTTGCTGTGCTGCTTTTCAGCGGGAAATACACGATTCCCGAATTCACCTCTTTCCGGAACCAGATCGCCGATACGGCGCGGTTTCCGATCGTGCCGATGCTCTTTACGACCATCGCCTGCGGCGCGATTTCGGGATTTCACGCCACGCAGTCGCCGCTGATGGCCCGCTGTCTTGGCTCCGAGCGTCAGGCCCGACCCGTGTTTTACGGCGCCATGATCTCCGAGAGCATCATCGCCCTGATCTGGGCGGCTGTCGCCATGGCGTTCTGGAACGGCGTCGGAGGGCTGAACGCCGCGATCGCCGAATACGGCGGACAGGCGGCCGTGATGGTTGATGCGATCGCCCGCGACACGCTGGGCGAGGTGCTGGCCGGGTTCGTGATTTTCGGTGTCGTGGCCTGCGCGATCACTTCGGGCGACACGGCCTTCCGCTCGGCGCGGCTGATCGTCGCCGACTTTATGGGCGTCGAGCAGCGGAGCCTGCGCAAACGCATCTACATCAGCGTTCCGCTCTTCGCCGCAGGTCTCGTAATCATATTCTGTCTGCCTTTTCAGACGATGTGGAGCTATTTCGCGTGGATGAACCAGACGCTGGCGATGGTCACGTTGTGGATGATTACAGCCTTCCTGAACCGGCACGGCCGCAACCGCTGGGTGGGGCTGATTCCGGCGACGGTCATGACCTACGTATGCTCGTCCTATGTCTTCGTCTCTCCGCTCATGTGCGGCATGCGCGACCGTGCGGCGGCCTACCTGCTGGGCGGGGCGGTGACACTCGTATTGTTGATAATTCTAATTTTTAAAATGCGGCGCGATGCAAAATCCCTGCCTTAACCCGACTGCCGACCAGACCTACGAGGTAATCGGCGAGGGACCCTATAATTTTGCCAAAGTACTGGCCCGTACCCGCGAAATGGAGCGTGCCGGAAATGTCGAGGAAGCCTGCAACGAGCGGTTTCAGGCCTTTCAGCGTTTTGCCGAGCTGGTGCCGGAGGACGAAGAGGTGAATCTCGAATGGAACCACCGCAATTCGCGCGCGGCCCTCGAACTGATTCGGGCGTCGGCCATCGACCATTTTCTGATCAACGACTTCGAAATGTCGGCGGCGCTGCTCGAATTGCTGCTCGAACTGGACCCCGAAGACCATCTGGAGGGGAGTGAACTGCTGGCTTTCGATTATCTGGCCATGGACGAGCAGGAGTTGTTCGACGAGGTGATCAACGACGTGTCGGACAAGTATGCCAGCCGCGAAATCCTGCTGCTATGGTCGGCGTTCCGCCGCGGCGGGAAGCTGCCCGAAGGGGAGTTGCAGCGCTTCAAAACCCGCTTTGCGCCCTATTTCGCCGAATTTACGGCCGAGGAACATCCCGCCGACGAGACTTACCTGCGCGATATCGAGAGCGAACGCCCCTCGCTTCGGGCGCAGGCCCGCGAATTGTGGTTGCAGACCGAAAACCTATGGTGTCTCTGGCCCGGATTCATCGGGGCGCTGCGCGCGGCGCGCTGACGGACGTCAGGAGCTGAGGCGTCGCAGGGTGTGACGGCGGGTGACGGCATTGCAGGGACGGAGACGTCGCAGGCCCCGCCCCTCCGGCCGCATGATCTCCGGCGCTATTTCTTGTGGCGTTCCAGATAGATCGAATAGAGCCTGAAATGCTCTTCGATCGCCTTTTTGTACCCTCTCAGGTCGCGGTTTTCGATGTATTTCAGCAGGTCGCGGTGCGTCACCAGCGCACCGGCCCGCTCCAGCTCCTTTTCGATCGGTTCCAGAAAGTCGCGGTACTTCTCCTTGACGAAATCCAGCACGGGATAGATGATGTTCTGAAATTCGGTGATGATCTTGTTTCCCGTGATTTCATAGAGTTTGGTGTGGAAGCGGTGTTCGCTGACCGGGGCGTATTTGTTGTTGCCGATGACCTGACTCATCTCGACGATCTCCTTCAGTTCGGCGACGTCGGCGTCGGTGAGGTTGCGGAAGATGTTGTCGCTGATGCCGATTTCGAGCGCCACGCGGAATTCGAGGATGTCGCAGAGCGTCGATTCGTTCATCAGCAGCGGATTGATGCACCGCTTCATACCGCCGAGCAGCGACGGCTCGCCCAGCACCATGCCTTTCTTGGTGCGCGAGACGATCATGCCGGTCATCTTGAAGCGGCTCAGCGCTTCGCGCAGCACGGCCCGGCCGACGCCCAGCGACGCTGCGAGTTCCATCTCGTTCGGAATGCTGCATCCGGGGCGCAGACCCTGTTCCTTGAAGTAGGAGATCAGACTCTCCTCGACGCTGTCTACGAGCGTGGTGTTGTGGTTGGCTAACTTCAGTTCTTCCATGCGCGGGTGTCTCTTTGCCGGCGGGGCTTGTGCGGCTATTCGGTCTCTTTCCGGTTTCGGACCAGCTCCTTGAAGCAGTGGCGGCAGATCGCCTCGTAGGAGTCGGTTTCGCCCAGCATGACCAGCTTTTCGTCTTGCGTAAGGCGGTGCGAATGGTGCGCGAGGTTGCCGCAGCGGACGCAGATGGCGTGGACCTTGGTGACGTATTCGGCCGTGGCCATCAGCGCCGGCATCGGGCCGAAGGGCTTGCCGGTGTAGTCCATGTCGAGTCCCGCGACGATGACCCGCACGCCGCTGTCGGCCAGCTCGCGGCAGACCTCGATGATGCCGTCGTCGAAGAACTGCGCCTCGTCGATGCCCACGATATCGACGTCGGAGGTCATCAGCAGGATGTTCCGGGCCGAGTCGACCGGCGTGGAGCGGATGGCGTTGGCGTCGTGCGAGACGACCTCCTCTTCCGAATAGCGCACGTCGATGCGGGGTTTGAAGATTTCAACCTTCTGGTTGGCGAATTTGGCGCGTTTGAGACGGCGTATCAGCTCTTCGGTCTTGCCTGAGAACATCGAGCCGCAGATTACTTCGATCCAGCCTTTGCGGCTGGCGTTTTCCAAGAACATAAATCAGAGTATCGTTTGTTTCGGTTTGTTATTCGCACTCGTCGAGGCGGGTGATGCGGGCGCCGAGGGCGTTCAGGCGGCCGTCGATGTCGCGGTAGCCGCGGTCGATCTGGTCGATGTTCTGGATCGTCGAGACCCCCTCGGCCGACATGGCGGCGATCAGCAGCGCCACGCCCGCGCGGATGTCGGGCGAAGTCATGCGCGTAGCGCGCAGGCGTATGCGGTGGTCGTGGCCGATGACCGTGGCGCGGTGCGGGTCGCAGAGGATGATCTGCGCCCCCATGTCGATCAGCTTGTCGACGAAGAACAGACGGCTTTCGAACATTTTCTGATGAATCAGCACGGCGCCCTTGGCCTGCGTCGCCACCACGAGGAAGATCGACAGCAGGTCGGGCGTGAGTCCCGGCCACGGGGCGTCGGCGATGTTCATGATCGAGCCGTCGAGGAAGGTCTCGATCGAGTAGTGGTCCTGCCGGGGAATATGGATGTCGTCGCCCTGCTGTTCGAAGCGGATGCCCATGCGGGCAAACTGCGCCGGGATGATGCCGAGGTTCTCGAACGAGACGTTCTTGACGGTCAGCTCCGACTGGTTCATGGCGGCCATGCCGATGAAACTGCCCACCTCGATCATGTCGGGCAGCAGCGTGTGCTCCGTGCCTCCGAGCGAATCGACGCCCTCGATGGTCAGCAGGTTCGACGCGATGCCCGAAATGCGCGCTCCCATGCGGTTGAGCATCTTGCACAGCTGCTGCAGGTAGGGTTCGCAGGCGGCGTTGTAGATCGTCGTCGAGCCTTTGGCCAAGACTGCGGCCATGACGATGTTGGCGGTACCCGTCACCGAAGCCTCGTCCAGCAGCATGTAGGTGCCCTTCAGCTCTTTGCCTTCGACCATGAAGAACTCGTCGGCGATGTCGAAGTTGAATTTCGCGCCGAGCTTCTGGAATCCGATGAAGTGGGTGTCGAGCCTGCGGCGGCCGATCTTGTCGCCGCCCGGCTTGGGGATGTAGCCCACGCCGAAGCGGGCCAGCATCGGGCCGATGAGCATCACCGAACCCCGCAGGCGCGTGCAGCGCCGGCGGTAGTCCTCCGTGCGCAGGTATTCGAAGTCGATCTCCTTGGCGCAGAAGCTGTAGGTGTCTTCGGCGAGCTGTTCGACCTCGACGCCCATGCGGCGCAGCAGCTCGATGAGCTGCATGACGTCCAGAATCCGGGGGATATTGTGCACCGTGACCCGTTCGGGAGTCAGCAGCGTGGCGCAGAGTATCTGCAACGCCTCGTTTTTGGCGCCTTGGGGCGTAATGCTACCGTGAAGGCGGTGGCCTCCTTCGACTTTGAAAATTGCCATATGCGTGATAATTAACTGCGGGACCGTGTTTCCCGCCGGATTCCGCTCCCGGCGGCGCAGCCGCAGGATGTGCCGTCGGCGGGCTTTCGTCCCTCCTCTTCTTGACAAAGTTAAAAAGATTTCGTGCTTTTTGCCCGGCTTTTTGAATTATTTTCGTGAAAAATTTTTGCGGATAACTTTTTTGTTGTACTTTTGCAATCCGTAAAAATGTCTGAAACAATAAAAAGTATATAGCTATGGCAATGAAGAGAACTTACCAGCCCTCGCGCCGGAAAAGAATCAACAAGCACGGTTTCCGCAGCCGTATGGAGACGGCGAACGGTCGTAAGGTGCTGGCTGCACGTCGCGCGAAAGGTCGCAAGAAGCTGACCGTATCGGACGAATCGACGTTCAAGTACGCTTAGTTCCCCGTTAGGAAAGAGTGAAAGCCGACGCAAAGTCGGCTTTTTTTGTTTATCTTTACCGCCGGCCGCCGGCCTGATGCCGGAAACTCGTTGCGGGGTCTCTCCGCGGGAAACTGCGGGCGGCGCAAACCGTAAAACCGTTGAAGATGCTTACTATCAGACGAGCTGTGGAGACCGACTGCGGACTGATCCGCAGTCTGGCCGACGAGGTGTTTCCGGCGACTTACCGCGAAATTATCACCTCGTCGCAAATGGATTACATGATGAAGTGGATGTATGCGCCCGAAGTCTTGCGGCGTGAGATGCGCACCGGGGTTGCGTGGTTCATCGCCTCGTCCGACGGCGAACCGTGCGGGTACCTTTCGGTGCAGCAGGAGGCCGAAGAGTTGTTCCATTTGCAGAAAATCTACGTGCTGCCCCGTTTTCAGGGTCTCGGCGTCGGGGAATTCCTGTTCCGCCATGCTGTGGAATATGTTCGTTCGGTGCATCCCGCGCCCTGCAGGATGGAGCTGAACGTAAACCGCAGCAACCGTGCAGTGCGTTTTTACGAGAAGATGGGCATGCGCAAGCTCCGCGAAGGCGATTTCCCGATCGGCGACGGCTATTACATGAACGATTACATCATGGGGCTGGAGATCGAATAGCCGCTCCGTATGTGTCGGAGAGGGGGGCTTTTCGCCGGATGATATAAAAGGATGTCTGAAAAGACATCCTTTTTTAAGGTCGGACCGATCTCGTTTGCCGGTCGCCGTGTGCCGTACTGCCGGCGGGTCCTGCACTGCCGCCGCATGGCGCAGGTAATTCCGTTGTTATTTCCCTTCGGCCGTTTTGAACAGATCGACTTCGCCGCGTTCGACCTTGCCGTGCATGTCGGCCAGTTCGGCGATCACCGGAGAGATGAATTCGAGCGTGTCGGCGACGGCCGACTTTTCGCCCTCGCCCTTGATGCGGTAGAGCATAGCGGCGTACAAGGCCCTGAAGCACAACTCCGTGTCGTTCATGCCCGGATTGCCCAGCACGGCGCGCAGGCGCGGCAGTTCGGGTTCGAGACGGGCGTATGTCCTGCGGTAGTGCTCGCCGACGGGGAGCTTCATCAGCTGCAGGTGCAGGTCGTGCAGGTCGCCGATCAGGTGGAGCGTATGCTCCAGATGCCCTTTTTCGTCCTTGCCCTCCTGATGCAGCAGGTTGGCGATGTCCATGTACCAGAGCAGGAATACGTGCTTCTGCTCGTCGGCAATGTCCTTGCGGGGGGCTATGAGCGTCGAGAAGATCGCTTCGGGGCTGAATTGCAGCGCCCGCAGCAGGTCCTCCAGCTGCCAGAGGTAGAGGATGTATTCGGCGATGTTTTCCCGGCGTTTGGCTTGTGCTATGTCCATGCTGATCCGCGCTTATTTGGTCGGTTTGATCCACCGCTGCGGCGCGCCCGCACGGTGTTTGAGAAAGTACTGCTGCGATTTCAGGAGGTTGCGCGACTGCAGCACCATGTTCTTGGTCTCGGTCAGGATCGTCAGGTAGAGCATCGACGCCTTGGTGTTCGACCGGGCTTCGTTGATGCGCCCAAGCTCCGATTTGATGGCCTCGGCGATCGACTCGAACAGCTGGTCGCGTAGCGCCAGCACCATCTCGATCTCCGTGAAGTCGCCGTCGCGCAGCATCTGGTTGATGTGACGGTAGATCGACTCCACGTCGTCGTTGATCGACATCAGGTCCTTGGCCTGCTCCTTCGACAGTCCTTCGTGGTTGTTGTCGATATGTTCGAACGCAGGGCGCGTGATGTGCATCAGCGCCTTGGTCATTTCGTTGAGGTAATCCACCACCTGCACGTAGTAGTGGGCCGTGTTCACGTCGCCGCTCTGCAACTTCTTGAGCGTGGGCAGCAGCGTGTATTTGCGTTCGCGCGACTGGTAGAAGAGGTCGTTCGACTCCTTGACCATGTCGCGCAGCACCTTGCGGTTCTCCTTGAAGACGGCGATCAGCGTGCGGTCGTAAATCTTCGTGGCGCACTCCATCGTGTGGCAGACCTCTTCGCGCAGGTTGGCGATGATGTCCTCGTTGGTGCGCGTGTCGGCGTTGGCCGCCGTGGGGGAGGCGGATTTGCCTTTTTTCAGGAAGTTGCTGTGGATGAGCATGTAGCCGCACAAGAGGGTGACGATGACGAATGCGACGGTTCCGCCGTAGATCAGGGCCAGCCCCACGACGAATGCGATCAGGAATCCGCCCAACGCCGTGATGAACCAGCCGGCGACGACGGTCATGACACCCGAAATGCGGTATACGGCGCTTTCGCGGCCCCATGCGCGGTCGGCGAGCGACGAACCCATGGCCACCATGAAGCAGACGTAAGTCGTCGAGAGGGGCAGTTTGAGCGACGTGGCGATGGCGATCAGCATGGCCGAGGTCGTGAGGTTTACCGTGGCGCGGATCATGTCGTACGGCGCGCCGCTGTGTTCGATGTCCTCGTATTCGAAGCGGCGCGAAATGGCGGCCCGCACGCGCGGCGGGATGACCCGTTCGATGCCGGCGTTGATGTTGAGCGCCGCGCGGACGATCGTGCGCGAGAGGACCGACGAACCGTACTGCTCGGTGCCTTCGTCGCCCTGCGCCGAGAGCGACAGCTCGGTTTCGGTGACGTGCATGGCCTTTTTCGAGGTCCAGAGCGTGAGTATCATGATGGCGCCCGCGGCCAGCAGGATCAGGAAGTTGGCCGGAACGTTGTCGTTCAGCACGCCCATCAGCATTTGGGAATCGCCGCTGTGCCGGGCGATCGAGTAGGCGTCGAATCCGGCGACGGGTACGCCGATGAAGTTCACCAAGTCGTTGCCCGCGAAGGCCAGCGCCAAGGCGAAGGTGCCCGAAAGGATCGTGATGCGCAGGATGTTGATCTTGAACCGCTGTATGAAGAAGAGCAGCAGTGAGCAGACGACCCAGCAGATCAGGAGCGACAGCAGCAGGTGATTGTCCACCATCGTGACGAAATCGTGTCCCGCCAGAATGGATTTAAGCCCTTTGAAGACGGCAAAGTAGACGATCGCCGTCAGCGAGGCGCCGCACCACATCGACCCGAAGCGGCGGAACGGAAGCGTGTAGCGGAACGAGAAGATCGTGCGCGAGACGTACATGACGAAGGTTCCGCAGGTGAAGGCGATGACCACCGACAGGAGGATCGCCGAGACGATGCCCATGGCGCGGGAGGTGTTGATGAACTGTCCCAGCGCGCCGACGCCGAGATCGGGGGTGTTCGAGATTTTGTAGATCGACACGGCGATGGCCGATCCGAGCAGGCAGAAGATCAGCGATACGGTGGTCGAGGTAGGCAGTCCCCACGAATTGTAGAGGTCCAGCAGGATGATGTTGGCGAACATCACGCCCAGATAGAGCATCATCACTTCGTGAAAGGTGAAGAGTCCGGGGTTGAACATGCCGCTGCGGGCCACCTCCATCATGCCGCTCGACGTTACTACGCCGATGATGATGCCGATCGAAGCGACGAGCAGGATGGTGCGCATGGGTGCGGCTTTGGAGCCGATGGCGGAGTTGAGGAAATTGACTGCGTCGTTGGTGACGCCGACAAAAAGACCGGATATGGCGAGAATGCCCAGAATGCCTACAATGACAGTGTAGATTTCACTCATGTTAGGGTTTAGTGCAAATTGTGAACAAATTTACGCCATTTTTCCCGATGAAACGGTTTTGCCGCCGAATATTAACATTAATTTAACATGGAGTTTCGCGGATGCGGCGCTTTCGGATAGCAGCCGGACGCTGCGTCCGGCGCGTCGTTCCATGAAAAAAGGCAGGATCAACAAGATCCTGCCCTTTCTCTTCGGGTGGTGCCGTCGCTCCTGCCCTTGCTTTTCGGCCGGGGCCTACTCTTCGTCGGTGTCGGTGTAGGCCTTCAGCAGCTTGTCCTGCACGTCGGCCGGAACCTGCTCGTAGGAAGAGAATTTCATCGAGTAGGTCGCCGACCCCGACGTGAGCGACGAAAGGGTCGTCGAATAACGGTACAGCTCGGCCAGCGGAACCGTGGCGTTCAGGCGGTCGAAGCCCTTGTCGGACTCCATGCCGGCGATCATCGCGCGGCGGTTCTGCAGATCCGACATCACGGCGCCCATGTAGTCGCTCGGCACGAGGACCTCGACGTTGTAGATCGGCTCCATGATCTTGGGTCCCGCGTTGCGGAATGCCTCCTTGAAGGCGTTGCGCGCCGCCAGCTTGAACGAGATTTCGTTCGAATCCACCGGGTGCATCTTGCCGTCGTAGATCACTACGCGGATGTCGCGGGCGTAGGAACCCGTCAGCGGGCCTTCGTCCATCTTCTCCATGATGCCCTTGAGGATGGCGGGCATGAAGCGCGCGTCGATGGCGCCGCCCACGATCGCCGAGTAGAACTGCAGCTTGCCGCCCCACGGCAGGTCGTATTCCTCCTTGGTCTTGGGGTTGACGACCATGTCGCCCTTGCCGGGAACCTTGTAGTTCTTGGGTTCGGGCATGCCTTCGTAGTAAGGCTCGATGATCATGTGCACCTCACCGAACTGGCCTGCGCCGCCCGACTGCTTCTTGTGGCGGTAGTCGGCCTGCGCCACCTTGGTGATGGTCTCGCGGTAGGGAATCTTCGGCGCGATATAGTCGTACTGGAGGCGGTTTTCCTTTTCGATACGCGTGCGGAGGATATTGAGATGATGCTCGCCCTGACCCTGTATGATGGTTTGTTTCAGCTCCTTGGAGTATTCGACCAGAATCGTCGGGTCCTCGAATTTGGCGTCGTTGAGCACCTTGCCCAGCTTCTCCTCGTCGCCCTGCTCCTTGGCCTTGACGGCGGCGCGGTAGCGTGGTTCGGGGAATACGATCGGTTCGACGGTCACCGGCGCCGACGGCGCCGCGAGCGTGTCGTTGGTGCGCGTGCCCTTGAGTTTGACGGTGCAGCCGATGTCGCCCGCCATGAGTTCGGTGACTTTGATGCGGTTCCTGCCCGCCACGGCGAAGAGCTGCGACACTTTCTCCTTATTGCCCGTGCGGGTGTTCACCAGCTCGGTGCCCTCGGCGATACGGCCGCGGATCACGCGGAAATAGGTGATCTCGCCGATATGCTGTTCGACCTGACTCTTGAATACGAAAGCCACGGCGGGCGCCGTCTCGTCGGCCGCGATCTCTTCGCCGTCGGTCGAGAGGAAGTTCGGGGCCTTCAGCGGGCCGGGAGCGACGTTGATGATGAACTCCATCAGACGCTTGGTGCCGATGTCGCGCTTGCCGCTGGTGCAGAAGATCGGCATCACCTCGCGTTTCGAGAGGCCGATTTTCAGACCCGCGCGGATGTCGTCCTGCGTGAGCGTGCCTTTGTCGAAGTACAGTTCCATGAGGGCTTCGTCGTGTTCGGCGGCCATCTCGACCAGCTCCTTGTTCAGCTCCTGAGCCTTGTCCAGCTCTTCGGCGGGAATTTCCAGCTCCTCGCGGTGGCCGTCGTTGTCCTTGAAACGGTACATCTTCATCAGCAGTACGTCGATGAAGGCGTTGAATTCGGGACCCTGATTGACCGGGTACTGCACGATGACGGGCTTCACGCGCGACGAGGCGCGGATCGACTCGACGGCGGCCTCGAAATTGGCCTTGTCGGCGTCGAGCTGGTTCACCACGCCGATCACGGGTTTCTGCAGCAGACGGGCGTAGCGGGCCTGAATTTCGCTGCCGACCTCCCAGCCGTTCTGGGCGTTGAACAGGAATACGCCCACGTCGCCCACCTTGAACGCCGAGAAGAGACTTCCGCAGAAGTCGTCCGAGCCGGGGCAGTCGATGATGTTCAACTTGCGGTCCATGAATTCGGTGAAGAGGATGGTCGAATAGATCGAGCGCTTGTATTCATGCTCGATATCCGTGTTGTCCGAGAGCGTGTTGTTCGTCTCGATACTACCCCTGCGGTCGATGACCTTACCCTCGAAGGCCATCGCTTCGGCAAGGGTAGTTTTCCCCGTGCCGGGCGCGCCGATGAGTACGATGTTCTTGATCTCTTTAGCTGAATAATTTTTCATATTCCCGTGTGGTTTTAAGGTTTTCGGGTGGTTCGGGGCGTCGCCGGAGGTGTTCCCGCGGGGCGTATTCCCGGTTGCGGAAGGCGCCCTTTCCGGGATTTTCCGGTTAGCCGACTATAAATATACAAAAAAAACGGGATAACCAAACCGGGGCATGAAAAAATCGCCCTCAGGAGGCGATTTTTCGGTCTAAAAAAGGAATGTCGAGCCACGTGAGCTTTTTCCACAGCCACTCGACGGGGCCGTGCGAATGGCGGCGCAGCCATATCCGGCAGAAGGCGTATTGTACGAGGATGATGCCCACGCCCGCGAGTGTGCCGTAGATCACGTCCACGTGGCGGTAAAGCCCCATGCCCCAGTTGTAGAAGAGCGCCGTTCCGAGCAGCGATTGCAGCAGGTAGTTGGTCAGGCTCATGCGGCCGAAGAAGGTCATGCCGTGCAGCGCCCGCCGGAATCCCGGCAGTCCGTACCACAGCAGGACCACCGCCGCGACGATGGCCGTCGCCGTCATCAGGTTGCGCATCGCCTCGAACGGCACGAGCCATGTTCCGAGAATGCCGGCAGCCAGCAGCCCGCCCCAGATGCGCCGGTTGCGGCCTTCGTCGTAGAAGAGCCGGTAACGGCCCGCCAGCATGCCCAGCACGAACATCAGCAGCGTCTGCGTGGCGCGGCCGTGTTCCAATCCCCATGCGAACGAGCTGATCGGCCCGTAGGCGAGGCTCGCGCGGGCGCTCTGGGCGAAGGTTCCCGTGGCGAGGGTCGGATAGAGGGTCTCCATGCCTTCGATGCCGCGCAGCGAGAGCGTATGGCCGCTGAGGTGCTGGTAGAGTTCGAGCGGCTGGATGAAGAGCAGCGCCGCTATGACCCACACCCAGCGGTTCGGGAGTTTGCCGATGGGAATCATAAACAGTCCGAAAACGGCGTAATAGGTCAGCACGTCGCCGTTGTAGATCGCGGCGTTGATCAGTCCGATGCCGAACAGCAGTATCATGCGCCATGCGAACCGCAGCGAGAAGTCGTTGCCCCGCTGCGCCTGATTGTCGCTCTGGATGAAGAAACTTAGTCCGAACAGCAGTGCGAAGATGGCGTACATCTTGCCCGAAAGCAGGAATCCCAGCGCGCCGGCCACGGTTTGTTCCCAACCTCCGAATCCGGCGCGGATGTAATCCAGCCCGCTCCAATAGAGGTTGAAGTGCTCGCGGGCGTGGAACAGGATAATTCCCGCCACGGCGATGCCGCGCAGGGCGTCCGCCACTTCGATGCGGGTGTTGGGCAGGTTGGTCGTGCGGTACATTTTCGTTGGTCAGGAGTTAAAAGCGCAGGCAATCCCCGTCAGCGCTTCGACGGCCCGGCGGCCTTCGTCGCCCAGCGAGAGCGAATAGTCGTTGACGAAAAGTGCGATATGCGCGTCGATCACGGCGTCGTCGAGTTCCTGTGCGTGTTCCTTGATATATGCGCGCGACGCTTCGGGGTGCGCGAAGGCGTATTCGATGCTCTGGCGGATGAGGGTCTCGACCTGCCGTCGCACCGCTTCGGGCAGGCTCCGTTTGGCCGCGATGCCGCCCAGCGGCAGGGGAAGCGCGGTCGTCTGTTCCCACAGCTGTCCGAGGTCGGCGACCAGTTCCAACTGCCGCTGCCGGTAGACGAAACGCCCTTCGTGGATCAGCACTCCGGCGTCGAAGTCGCCCCGCTCCACGGCGGCGGCGATCTGCGAGAAGAGCAGGGACGTGCGCTCCGTAATCCGGGGGAAAAGGCGCATCATCAGGGCATTGGCCGTGGTGTGGACTCCCGGTACGGCCACGCGGCGGATCGGCGACCGGTCCCCTGCGCGGCGTACCAGCAGCGGTCCGTTGCCGCGTCCGAGCGCCGCGCCGCTGTCCAGCAGCGTGTAGCGGTCCGCAACGGCGGGCAGCACGGCGCAGCTTATCTTGCTCACGTCGGCCTCTCCGGCCTGCACCCCGCGGTTGAGCGCCTCGATGTCGCGGTATTCGACGTCGAAATGCAATCCGCCCGTGTCGATGCGTCCGTTCAGGAGCGCGTCGAACATGAAAGTGTCGTTGGGGCAGGGCGATATGCGCAGGCGGAGCGTCACCGTTTCTGCGCTTCGGTGATGTTGCGCGCGTTCTCCTGATCGCGGTTGCGGTTGCGCCTGCCGCCGTAGCGGCCCAGCAGCCAGCCCGCCGCGAAGGTCAGCGTGAGGACGATGATGTCGATAAATACGTTGGCCAGCCAGCGCTGGATGGCAGGGGCGAACTGCCAGATCAGAATGAAGACGACCAGTATCAGGATCAGTCCCGCCCAAAGTGTCCATTTTTTATTCATCGTTTCCGAATATTTGGGTTAATGTTGCGGTAAGGTTTTCGACGGCCAGCCCTACGGCCCATTGGTCGAAGGGTTCGCCGACATAGTTCGACACGGCGCGAATCTGGCAGCAGGCGACGCCCAGCGCTTCGCATACGGCGAAAAAGGGCGCGCCCTCCATGTTCTCGATCTCAGGCAGCGCGCTTTGCCCGTCCGTGCCGTCGATTCCGGGCAGCGAGCCTTGTCCGTCCGTGCCGTTCGTGTCGCCGATCGCGGACTGCATGTCCGAGGGCTGTTCCGGGCTGTCCGCCCTCTCTTCGGTAGGTTGCAGCGTCTGTCCGGCCGGGGCCGAAACTGCGTCGCCGGACTTCGTTTCCGGCTCCGGAATCCCGTACCCTGTTTCCCGGAACTCCTGCTCCTGTTCCTGCTTCCGCCCCGTCTCCCGCAGGCCGTCTCCCGAACGGTTTACCGTAACGCCCGCCGCGAGAGGCAGTCCCAGATCGGGTCCCGAAGTTTCGTATTCGCGGGCGTAACGTGCCGGAATCCCGGCGATCCGCTCGGAGACCACTTCGACCACCTCGCCGCGCTGCAGGCTCCGGTCGTACGCCCCCGCGATGCCTGCGAGCACGACCAGCTGGGGCTTGCGGGCTTTCACGGCCCGGATCGTCGCGGCCGCGATCTCCGCCGCGCCGACTCCGGCCACGAAGACCGGATCGCGGGGCTGGGTGAGGATGAACGCCTTGGCCTCCTCGATGGTGGGGAAAATGAAAATCCGCTTCACGTTACCGGCCCACTGCGGCTTCGAGTTCCTCGACCGTGATCGGAATTTTCCTGTCACCCAGCATGCGGCTGCCCTCTTCGGTGACCAGAATGTCGTCCTCGATGCGGATGCCGCCGAAGTCGCGGTACGCCTCCAGCGCGTCGTAATCGACGATGCCCTTGTAGAGACCCTCTGCGCGGCACTTGTCGATCAGCGCCGGGATGAAGTAGAGTCCCGGTTCGTCGGTCATCACCGTCCCCGGTTCGATGCGCCATGCCGCGCGGTAGATGCAGGTTCCCGACTTGGCGGCGCGGTCGGCGATCGTCGAGAAGTCGAAACTCCGCTCGCCCATCGCCTCGCAGTCGTGTACGTCCATGCCCAGCCCGTGTCCCAGTCCGTGGGGCATGAGCATCGTCATGGCGCCCGAAGCCACGGCATCGGCGGCCGTGCCCTTGAGCAGTCCCAGCGCCACCAGCCCTTCGGCCAGCGTCATGTAGGCGGCGTTGTGTATCTCGGTGTACATCATATGCGGCTTGACGATGCGCGCCACATGGTCGTGTGCCGCCAGTACGACGTTGTAAATCTCCTTCTGCTTCTGCGTGAACCGGCCGCTGACGGGGTAGGTGCGCGTGTGGTCCGAGCAGTAGCCGTCCACGGTCTCGCAGCCTGCGTCGCACAACAGCAGCCGCCCCTGCTCCAATACGCCGTCGGCGTTGAGGTTGTGGAGCGTCTCGCCGTGCTGCGAGACGATCGAGGGGAATGACAGGCCCGAACCGCTGGATTTGGCGATGCCCTCGATGGCGCCCGCAATCTCGCGCTCGATCACACCGGGGTGGCACATATGCATCGCCAGCGTGTGCATATGGTAGCCTATCAGGAACGCGCGTTCCATCGCCTCGACCTCCTCGGCGCTCTTCTTCTCGCGCATTTCGGCCACGGCGAACATCAGTTCGACCGACTTGTAGTCGTGCAGCAGTTCGGGCTTGATGCCGAGCAGCGCCGACAGCTGGAGCTTCGTCTCGCCGCGGTAGGGCGGCAGGTAGTGGATCTTGCGGCCCAGCGAAACGGCTTTGCGGAGCCGCTTTTCAAGTTCGGCCATGGGGAACGTCGCCGTGACGCCGACTTCGGCGCCCAGTTCGCGCAGCGTGGGCTGCGGACCGGTCCAGATGATGTCCTCGACCGTGAAATCGTCGCCGTACAGCGCCTCTTCGCCCGTGTCGGCGTCGATCAGGCCCGCCAGCGACGGGGTGTTCAGCCCGAAGTAGTAGCGGAACGACGAATCCTGCCGGAAATAGTAGGCGTTGTTCGGATAGTTGTTGGGCGAAAGGGAGTTGCCCGGCAGCAGGATGATCCCTGAGCCGATCTTCGTACGCAGCATGTTGCGGCGCGCAGCGTAGGTCTTAGCTGAAAACATAGTATGGCGTTTTAATTTGCATTCCGTTTGCGGCGCCTGCGGCCCGTCGGCGCAGGGCTTGTGCGGCGGCACATTCTCCACCTCTTACAAAAATAGTAAAAATATGACAAGCCCGCGCCCTGCGGCGGCTATTTTTTGCGGAAAGGCTTCTGCGGAGGGTGCGGACGGGGGTAAATGTCCGGCGGGGCGGGCCTGCGGTCAGAATTCGACGCTTGCGCCCGCATCGTTGACCGTGACGGCGACCTCGCGGCCCATGTAGAGGGCGACGTTGGGGTCTTCGTGGCCTGCGGGGATGCCGAATACGACCGGAATCCCCAGCGGACGGACATAGGCTGCGATGATGTCGCAGGGGTCCCAGACGCCGAAGTGCTTCTGTCCCAGCATGTCCGTAAAATGCCCCACGAGAACGGCCTTGCATTTGGCCAGTATTCCGCTCCGCTCCAGCTGCTGCATCATGCGGTCGAGCCGGTACATCTGTTCGCCGATCTCCTCGATGAACAGCACCATCGGGGTGTCGAAGTCGGGCTGTTCGGGCGTGCCGATCGCCGAACAGAGCAGCGAGAGATTGCCGCCCGCGAGCCGTCCGCGGGCCGTGCCGGAGACGTTGAGCGGGTGTGCGGCGGCGTCGATGCGCGTCCAGCGGCCGAAAAGCGCGCTGCGCAACGATTCGTCCGAGACGATCGCTTCGGGTTTTTCATCGGCGCCGAAGCGGAACTTGCCCGGCATCGTGGCGTGAAGGCTTTCGACGCCCAACCGCCCCAGCGCCATGTGGAGCATGGTGACGTCGCTGAATCCGACGATCCACTTGGGATGTTCGCGCAGCGGCGTGAGGTCGAGCAGCGGGAGCAGGCGCACCGATCCGTAGCCGCCCTGATAGCTGACGACGGCTTTCACGCCGGGATCGTCGATCATGGCCTGCAGGTCTGCGGCGCGCCGGGCGTCGGTCCCGGCGAAATAGGGCTGTTCGCGGTCGGCGTAGTGCGCTCCGAATTTCACTTTCAGGCCCCACTCTTCGAAGCGTTCCCGGACTTTGGCCGTGTCGGCCTTCTCCTTGAGTTTGCGCGCCGGGGTGACGATGCCTATGGTGTCACCCGGCCGCAGGTAGGGCGGGCGGACGAAAGGCGCGTCGGATTTTTGGGCGGAGAGCGCGTCGGATTGCCGGAGGGAAAGGGTGTCGGGCTGTAGAAGGGTGTCCGTATCGGGGTGGCGGGCGGCGAGGTTTGCAGAGCAGAGCAGGAGGGCGGCGAGCAGGAACGGATATTTCATGTCGGATCTGTATTCGGGGTGTAGAGTGATGTTTGTTTCGGTTCTTCGGGGTTTCGGGCGGGGATGCCTCCGGTTATTTTCTGCGCCGGGTCAGTCCTTCGGGCAGCGGCAGCCGGATGCGGGTGATGCTGACGACGGCGCCCGTCAGGGCGAAACCTCCCGCGAGCAGGAGCGCCGTATGGGTACTGTTTTCGGGGACGATGTGGAACAGGAGGGCCATCAGCGCGGCGCCCGTGGTTTGGCCGACCAGACGCGCCGTGGCGAGCATGCCGCTGGCGCTTCCGCTGCGCTGGGGCGGGGCCGAGGCGATCAGTATGCTGTTGTTGGGCGACTGGAACAGTCCGAATCCCGCGCCGCAGAGCACCAGCCGCCATGCGATGTCGAAAGGCGCCGGATCATCGGGCAGGAAGGCCAGCAGGAACAGTCCCGCGGCCATGGCCGTAAGTCCCGTGCCGCCCAAAAATCCGGCGTGGACGCGCTCGACGAGGATGCCGGCGATCGGGGCCACGACCATGATCACGGCGGGCCATGCGGTCATCAGCAGTCCCGTGGCTACTTCGTCGTAGCCGAATTCGTGTTGCAGGTAGAAGGGCAGGGCCACCATGGCGAGCATCTGTCCCAGAAACGAGCAGATCGACGTTAAGACCGAGACCGAAAAGATCGGGATGCGCAGCAGGTCGAACGGCAGCAGCGGATAGGGTTCGCGCAGCTGGCTGCGGATGAAGAAGAAGCCGACGACGAGCAGTGCGGCGATGCCGGCCGAGAGGATGCGCGGATCGAGACCGTGCGAGAATCCCTCGACCGAAGCCATCAGCAGCCCGAACGTGAGTGCGTTCATCACGGCGTCGCGCCAGTCGAAGCGGTGGGTGCCGACCCGCACGGGGTTGTCGGGCAGGAAGCGGCGGCTCAGCGACAGGGCGACAAGCCCGACGGGAATGTTCACGGCGAAGAGCCACGGCCAGTGGGCGATCGAAAGGATGCCTGCGGCGATGGTCGGGCCTGCGACCGACGACACGGCGACGACCGTGGCGTTGAGACCCAGCCCGCGGCCCAGCTGCGCCTTGGGGTAGATGATGCGGATGAGCGTGGTGTTGACCGACGTGACGGCCGCGGCGCCGAAGCCCTGCATGACGCGCGCCAGCACCAGCGTGGCGAGCGACGAGGAGAGTGCGCAGCCCACCGAAGCCACCGTGAAGAGCATCAGCCCGCCGATGTAGACCTTGCGGTAGCCGACCAGCTCGCCCAGCGCCGAGAACGACAGCAGCGAGACCATGATGGCCAGCTGGTAGGCGTTGACGATCCAGATCGAGTCGGCGGACGAAATCCCCAGCTCCTGCCCGATGGTCGGCAGGGCGACGTTGGCGATGGCGCTGTCAAGCATCGACAGTCCGACGCCGAACGCCACGGCCAGAATGGCCCACAAGCGGCGGGGCATCGGCAATCCGTCCGCAGGCGGCGCTATGTAGGGAATGGTGCTCACGGAGTGCAAAGGTAATACATGCCGTCCGCAAATCAAAACGGGTGCCGGGCTTGCATGAAAACGGAGACCCGGAAATTTCCGGGCCTCCCTCTCACAACTATGAATTTGAACTTTTTACTTTAAAAAACGGTATGGTAGTATGCTTGTGGCTGGTTGTGATTCCGGTTTATCTGCGGTCGCTCTCCGGCACGATCCCGCCCTGCGGTTCGACGCCCTTGAGGTATTTGGCGAGGAACTTCTCCATCGCGCGGTAGAAGTCGAAACGGTTCTCCTCGTTGTGGAAGCCGTGGCCTTCGTTGTCCTTGACCATGTAGTCCACATGCACGCCGCGGCTGCGCAGCGCTTCGACCATCTGGTTGCTCTCGTTGATGTTCACGCGGGGGTCGTTGGCGCCCTGCACCACCAGCAGCGGGGTCTTGATGCGCTCGGCGTTGAGGGCCGGCGAATTCTCGCGCAGCATCTCGGCGTCCTTTTCGGGGTTGCCGACCATCTCGTACATCATGTCGAGCATCGGTTTCCAGTAGGGCGGAATGGTTTCGAGGAACGAGAAGAGGTTCGACACACCTACGTAGTCGATGGCGCAGGCGTAGAGGTCGGGATCCTTCACGATGCCCTGCAGCGTGGCGTAGCCGCCGTAACTGCCGCCGTAGATGGCGATCTTCGCGGGATCGGCGATGCCTTTGCCGATCAGCCAGTTCACGCCGTCCGTGATGTCGTCCTGCATGCTCTGGCCCCACTTGCCGTAGGCGATTTCGGTGAATTTGCGTCCGAAGCCCGTCGAACCGCGGAAGTTCATCTGCAGCACGGCGTAGCCGCGGTTGGCGAGGAACTGCGCTTCGGGGTTGAAGCCCCAGTAGTCGCGGGCCCAAGGTCCGCCGTGGGGATTCACGACCACGGGCAGGTTCTTGGCGTTGTGCACGGTCTTGCCCACGGGCAGCGTCAGGTAGCCCTCGATCTCCAGACCGTCGCGCGAAGTGTAGTTGATAGGGATCATCTCGGCCATCTGCTCCTCTTCGATCCACGGCGCGAGGTCGGCCAGCTTGGTCATCGTGTCGGCCTCGACGTCGTAGAGGTAATAGGTGCCCATCGTGCGGTCGCCGCCTGCATAGACGATGTATTTGTCCTCGGCCTTGTTCGAGCCGGCGATGCCGATGGCATAGCCGCGCAGGTGCTTCTCCATGCGGCCGAACATCTCGCCCGTCGCCTTGTCGAAGAAGTGGCGCGCGGTGCCTTTGTGGCCGGTGTAGGAGACGCCGAGCAGTTTCTTCTGCGCGTCGCTGTACCAGATGTTGTCCAAGTCGTATTTGTCGTTTACGTAGAGCTGTTCGATCTCCTCGCACGTCGCGGGGTCCATCAGCACGAGGGCGACCTTGTCGCGTCCGAGGTTGGTGACGGCGTAGACCTGCTTGTTGTCGGGGGTGAAGGCGGCGAACGAGACGCTCTCCTTGAAGTTGGTCGTCAGCACGGGGCGGAAAGGCTCGGCTTCGGTTTCGCGGTAGCGGATCTGCGAATTGACGCCGTCCACGATGGCGTAAGCCACGCGCAGGCGGCCGTTGTGGTCGGTCTGCCAGCCCTGAATGTCGCCGGGATTCTCGCACAGCATCGTCATCTCGCCCGTGTTGAGGTTCAGCCGGTAGGGGTCGAAGATCATCGGATTGCGCTGGTTGGTGCCGATGATTATCAGCGAGTCGATCTCTTCCAGCGGGTCAATGATCTGCGTGCGGACGCCCGGAATGGCGGTGTAGGCCTTCGGGTCGCTGCCGTCGATGTTCACGCCGTAAAGCTGGTAGTTCTCGTCGCCGCCCGTGTCCTTCAGGTAGAGGATGCGGTTGTCGCCGGCCCAGAAGTATCCGGCCAGATCGCGCTCGGTCTCCGAGGTGATGCGCACCGCCTGCTTGCCGTCCACGGGCTGTACGAAGATGTTGCGGCGGCTTTCGTAAGGCGCCATGTAGGAGAAATAGCGGCCGTCGGGCGATATCTGGTAACCGGTCTTCTCCGAATTGCGGAAGAAGGTTTCCATCGGCAGCTCAGGGGCCGTCTTGGGTGCGCAGGAGGCGAGAACGGCCGCCGCTGCGGCGAACAGAAGGAGTTTTTTCATGGGATTATTCGTTTGTGTTTTCGTTTTGCTTTTCGGAGCGCAGGGCGTCGCGCCAGATGGCGCAGACCGAGAGGATCAGCAGTATCAGCAGCGGCGTGTCGGACAGGTGCGAAACTTCGGGGAACAGAAGCTGGGCGGCTACCGAGAGCGCGAAGGCGGCCACGACGATGAATACGGCCAGCATGCGGATGATTTTTTCGATCTCCATAGGATGTCTTTTTTAATTGCGACACTGCAAACTTACAAAAGAAATTTTGAAAAACAAATAAAATTTATTGTTTTTCGATAAAAATTTTATGATAAGCGGGTCTGAGTGCTTTCGCTGGCTGAAAATCGTAACGAAAAAAACGCCCGAAGGCGTTTCCTTGATATATATGTCGTCCGGCATACGTGCTGTCCGGCCGGCGCGGGCTATTGCGCATCGACGAATTTGTAGAGCTGGTCGCCGCGGCGTATCGTCCCTTGGGTGCGTACCGCGCACAAGGTTCCCTGAGCGACGGACGGGACGGGCTTTCCGTCGGTGTCGTGCAGCTCGGCGAGCGTCTGTTCGGCGACGCCCGTCGTGGCGCCCATGAAGAATATCTCTTCTCCCACGGCCAGCGGAGCCGCTTCGACCAGCACTTCGGCCACCGATATCCTTTTGTAGAAGTTGGTCACCTTGCCCACGTAGACCTTGCGCCGCGTGGCTGCCGATCCGTAATGTTCGCTGTGTTCGGCGACGGGTCGTCCTGCGTAGTAGCCTTCCCAGAATCCGCGGTTGAAGACCGTAGCGAGCCGCTCTTTCAGTCCGGCGGCCAGTTCGGGCGTGTATGTCCCGGCTTCGATGGCGCGCAGCGCCTCGTCGTAACACTCCACCACGCGCTTGACATACTCCGCGCCCCGCGCCCGGCCCTCGATCTTCAGCACCCGGACGCCCGCGCCGATGAACTTGTCGAGAAAATCGACCGTGCAGAGGTCCTTGGGCGAGAGTACGTAGCGGCCGTCCACGTCCAGCGCCGCGCCGGTCTCCTTGTCGGTGACGGTGTATTTGCGGCGGCACAGCTGGCGGCATGCGCCGCGGTTGGCCGAGCAGTTGGTCTCGTAGAGCGAAAGATAGCATTTGCCCGAAACCGACATGCAGAGCGCGCCGTGGGCGAACATTTCGAGCTGAACCAGTTCGCCGCGCGGTCCCCGGATGTCGTTCTCGGCGATTTCGCGGTGAATCCGCGCCACCTGTTCGAGCGTCAGTTCGCGGGCCAGCACCACCGTGTCGGCCCACTGCGAAAAGAATTTCACGGCTTCGGAGTTCGAGATGTTGCTCTGGGTCGAGATGTGGACCTCGACGCCGATGCGCCGTGCGTAGAGAATCGCCGCGAAGTCGGAGGCGATGACGGCGTCGATGCCCTCGGCCTTGGCGCGGTCGATCACCTCGTGAACGGTCCGCAGCTCGTCTTCATAGACGATGGTATTGACCGTCAGATAGGTCTTCACGCCTGCGGCGCGTGCCGTGGCGACGATCTTCGCCAGATCGTCGAGCGTGAAGTTGGCGGCCGACGCCGAGCGCATGTTGAGTTTGCCGACGCCGAAGTAAACCGAATCGGCTCCGGCCTGAATGGCCGCCGCCAGCGATTCGTACGACCCCACGGGGGCCATGATCTCTATATCGGAACGTCGCATGTCAGTTTTTGCGTCCTATCAGGCTTTCGGCGTATTCGCGGATGCGCTGCGTGCGGGCCTTGTCCGCCGACAGCGTATCGAGGATCGAGAGCGCCCGTTCGAACCGCAGCGAAATCTGCTGTTCGGTCAGACGCGGCACGTCGAGCCGGTCGTAAATGGATTTTACCGCGGCGATCTTTTCGGCGTCGGACAGCCGCGCGTCGAGACGGGTCGTGCGCAGCGCTTCGCGCGTCGCTTCGTCGGCGCGGCTCATGGCCGTAATCATCAGGTAGGTCTGCTTGCCTTCGAGGATGTCGCCCCCGATGGCTTTGCCCAGCCGGTCGTCGCCGTAGCTGTCCAGCAGGTCGTCCTGAAGCTGGAAAGCCAGCCCCAGCTCGATGGCGAAACGGCGCAGTTTGCGGCAGTCCTCCTCCGAGGCGCCGCCCAGCATGGCGCCGATGGTGACCGAGCCGGCCAGCAGCACCGAGGTCTTGAGTTCGATCATGTGCATGTATTCCACGACCGAGACCTTTCGTTTGCTCTCGAAGTCCATGTCGTACTGCTGTCCTTCGCAGACTTCGAGCGCCATGGTGTTGAACGTGCCCAGTATCCGGGGCAGCAGCTCCGCGGGCACTTCGCTCAGCAGACGGTAGGCGCAGATCATCATGGCGTCGCCCGAAAGGATCGCCACGCTCGGCCCCCACTTGGCATAGACCGAAGGTTTGCCGCGGCGCACGGCGGCGTTGTCCATGATGTCGTCGTGCAGCAGCGTGAAGTTGTGGAACACCTCGACGGCGGCCGCAGCCGGCAGGGCGGCCTGAAACCGGTCGGTGAAAATGCCGTGTGCGAGCATCAGCAGCATCGGGCGCAGGCGTTTGCCGCCGCCCGCCAGCGAATAGCCGATCGGTGCGTAGAGACGTTCGGGTTCGGCCGGGAACTCGGTCTGGGCCAGATAATTTTCGATTGCTAAGAGCAGTTGCTCGTTCGTTTGCATCATTGTAGTACTACATTTTGGAGCGGAATCTGTCCCAAAAGTAGGAAAAAAGTTTGGAGTAGCCGAATTTTGGATTAACTTTGACCTGATAATTGCTAACTTTTTTAAACCGGACATATTATGAAAAAACTCGCGATCGGCGTGGATATCGGCGGCATCAACACCGCCTTCGGCCTTGTCGATGAGAACGGCGACCTCTATGCCGAATCGGTCATTTCGACCAAGAAATATCCTCATGTAGACGATTATCCGGCTTACGTCGAAGATTTGTGTCAGGCGATGCACGCGCTGGCCGACAGTCTTTCGTTCGAATACGAGCTGACGGGCATCGGCATCGGCGCCCCCAACGCCAATTTCCACAAGGGTACGGTCGAGAATCCCGCCAACCTCTGGAAATTCCGCGAGGGCGACCCCAATCCCGACGAGAGCCGCCGTCTCTTTCCGCTGGCCGACGATATCGGCAGATGTTTCGGCGGCGTGAAGGTACTGGTGACCAATGACGCCAATGCCGCGACGATCGGCGAGATGATTTACGGCAACGCCAAAGGTATGCGCGACTTCGTGATGATCACGCTCGGCACGGGACTCGGTTCGGGCTTCGTCTCCAACGGCGAGATGATCTACGGACACGACGGTTTTGCCGGCGAGTTCGGTCATATCATCGTCGAGCGCAACGGCCGCGAGTGCGGCTGCGGGCGCAGGGGCTGTCTGGAGACCTATGTTTCGGCGACGGGCATCAAGCGCACGGCTTTCGAGCTGATGGCGACGATGACGGCGCCCAGCAAACTGCGCGACATTGCCTTCGCGGACTTCGATGCGTCGATGATTTCGGCTGCGGCGGAGCAGGGCGACCCGGTGGCGCTGGAGGCTTTCCGCTATACGGGCGAGCTGCTGGGCCGTGCATTGGCCGACGTGGTGACGGTCACCTCTCCCGAAGCGATTTTCCTCTTCGGAGGTCTGTCGAAGGCGGGCAAGCTGATCTTCGAACCCACACAGTGGTACATGGAAGAGAACATGCTCTTCGTATTCAAGAACAAGGTGAAACTGCTTCCGAGCGGTATTCAGGGCAAGAACGCCGCTATTCTCGGCGCTTCGGCCCTGATCTGGCAGCAGGAGAACAAATAAGCCGTATTCGCCGGGCCGGTCTGTTTCGCTCCGATTCGGGCTGCCGGTTTACGGGGTATGAGGGAGAAGTCCGCGGACTTCTCCCTCATATTTATTTTGTTTCGGCGCTGTCTTCCGCTGTCCTCTCTCCCTGTTGCGTTCCTGCCCGTTTCGTTGGGCGTGCTCTTTCCTTTCCGGCAGGCCGTGCGTGCTGCCGAAAACAGAATTCCCGGTCTTCGCTACGAAGACCGGGAATTCATATGTTCGTGCGGGTTGCAGCCGGGGTCCGGCGGATTGCCGGAGACCGGTGCCGCGGTTAGCGCATGGCGATTTGCGAGGTGCCGATCAGGCGGCCTTCGCAGAAGAGCTGCACGGTGTAGGTGCCTGCGGCGAATCCGGTGCTGTTGTAGAAGATGCCCACGTCGAGGTCCTGATTCTGGTAGTCCACTTCGCGCATGGCCGAATAGCTCAGGCGTTCGCCCTCGAAATCGAAGGTCGGCATGGCTTCGGTGGTCAGCACGTAGCCGTCGGGCGAGGTGATGCGCACGTAGATCGTCTTTTCGCCCGGCGTCGCCAGTTCGTTGGCCGTCAGCACGAAGTCCACGCGCAGGCGGGCGGCGTTCTTGACGCGCGATACCGGTTTGCTGTTGGCGTTGAGCGCCGCCAGCGTGATGTCGCGGGCGCGGATCACGGCGCCGACACGTACCTTGTTGTCCAGTTCGGCGGCCTTCTCCTCGGCCATTTCGGCGCGCAGTTTGGCCGACGAGATCTCCTTGCGGTAGCCGACGTTTTCGCTGATGAGTTTCTTGTTGAGCGTATTCAGCGAGTCGATCTGACGGATGTAGCCCTTCATGATCGTACGCAGCGTACCTACCTCTTTCTCGTACTGCTTGATTTTGGCGAGGTTCCACGAACGCTCCTTCTTGAGGCGCGTCATCAGCGAGTCGGCGCGGTCGCGTTCGATGGTCAGCCCCGCCGAGATGCTGTCGTTGGTGACCTGCAGGTTGTCGAAGTCGGTCATCAGCCGTCCCAGATCGTTCTGGATCGAGTCGCGGTCGCTCTGCAGCAGCCGGTTGTCGATCATCTGCTGGCGGTGGATGCTGAAATAGAGCGCCGAAAGGGCCACCAGAATCACTGACAGGATGATGATGACGATGCGGTAGCCGCGGATGGATTTGCCCGCGTCGGGCTGGGGAGTCATGTAGTCGTCGTCCTCGAATTCCGAGGGGTCGTATCCTTGCTTATTTTCTTCCATAAAAGCTGGTTTTTCGGAAATAGGATTAATTTGATGTTCGCCGGGGTAACTTTCGTTTCTGCAAAGATATAAAATTTTTATTTTATCAGGCTCGTCATCGGGTATTTAAGCCCTTTGTAGCCCGAAATATAGGCGTTGATGCTGCCCACGCGCACGGGCGATTCGATGTAAAGCGGGATTTTGTTCTCGTCGTCCGAGATCCAGAGCGTGAAGACCGTGCCGTCGGTAAACGAGAATCCTTCGGTGGTGCCCAGCTGGCATTCGAACTTCAGGGTCTTGAATTTGCCCATGTTGCGGATTTTCTTTGTCTCGCGGTTGATGAAGCGGTAGCTCAGGTGTCGGATCGTGTCCTGAAGCACCATCTGGAGCGTCGCCGGCTCGCCGGGCTTGAAGCTGTCGGCGTCGGATCCGCGCATGGTGAAGAAGAGCGCGATGGCGTCCATGCTTTCGGGCGTCAGCGGCATGGTTTTCTCCTGATAGGGTTTCTGGCGGCGGCGCCAGCGGGTGAAGACCTGATTGTTCTCCCAGTCGTAGTTGTAGTAGCTCTGGAACGTATAGTCGCCTTCGTGCAGGTCGCTTTCGAAACGTACGGGGCGCTTCGTCTCCGGGTCGATCCATACCGTGTAGATGTCTTCGAGGTTGAAGAACCAGCGGTAGGTGGGCAGCGTGCGGCCGATGCCCTCGACCTTGTAGTATTTGCGGCCGGCGATTTCGCTGTCGCTGGTCTTGACCTCCACGGCGCCGACCTCGGTGTTGGGGAACATCTTGGCCTTGTAGCTCACGCGGTAGAAGAGCTGCTCGCCCGGATGGTAGAGCTGGGCCGGGAGGGGCAGGACGGCCGAGAGGAATAATATCGTGATAAGCAATCGTTTCATGGACAGGGTTTTTAAGGATAAACGTTCGGTGGTTTTGAAATATTACGAAATCATTGAAAAATCAATCTCTTCTTGTCCCGAATACTTCCGCCTCAGCTCCCGCAGTCCGCGGTGTTCCGGGAGCGAGAGATCGCGGTCGGCGGTCAGGATGGCCGCCGCCGCTTCGCGCGAGACGGTGAGTATCTGCACGTCGAGCGTGGGATTGGCGATTTTCAGATCAAATGCCATGCCGCTCTGGAGCGTGCCGTTGATGTCTCCGGCGCCCCGCAGCTTGAGGTCGAGTTCCGCCAGCCGGAAGCCGTCGTTGGTCTCGCACATGGCCTGCAGGCGCGCTCGCGACTCCTTCGAGAGCTTTTCGCCCGACATGAGGATGCAGTAGGACTGTTCGCCGCCGCGGCCCACGCGTCCGCGCAGCTGGTGCAGCTGCGAGAGTCCGAACCGTTCGGCCGACTCGATGACCATCACCGTGGCGTTGGGCACGTCCACGCCGACCTCGATGACCGACGTGGCGACCATGATGTCGGCTTCGCCCGACTTGAACTGGCGCATCGACTCCTCCTTGTCGGCGGGCTTCATCTTGCCGTGGCAGATCGTCGTGACGTAATCGGGCAGCGGGAAATCGCGCGAGATGGCTTCGTAACCGTCCGTGAGGTCCTTGTAGTCCATCGCCTCGGACTCCTTGATGAGCGGATAGACCACGTACACCTGCCGTCCTTTGGCGATCTCCTGTTTCATGAATCCGAACAGGCGCAGGCGCGCCGCGTCGGTGTAATGCACGGTCTTGATCGGCCGGCGTCCGGGGGGCAGCTCGTCGATCACCGAGACGTCCAGATCGCCGTACAGGGTCATGGCCAGCGTGCGGGGAATCGGCGTGGCGGTCATCACGAGGATATGGGGCGGCTGTTCGTTTTTGGTCCAGAGCCGGGCGCGCTGCTCCACGCCGAAGCGGTGCTGTTCGTCGATCACCACGAATCCGAGGTTGGCGAACTGCACCCGGTCTTCGATCAGGGCGTGCGTGCCGATGAGGATGTCCACCTCGCCCGACGCGATTCCTTCGAGCGCCAGCCGGCGCTCCTTGGCCTTCGACGATCCGGTCAGGACCGCCGTCTTCACGTCCATGCCTTCGAGCATGCGCGTGATCGTTGCGAAGTGCTGGCGGGCGAGGATTTCGGTCGGGGCCATCATGCAGGCCTGAAAGCCGTTGTCCACGGCCAGCAGCATCGACATCAGCGCCACGAGGGTCTTGCCGCTGCCCACGTCGCCCTGCAGCAGCCGGTTCATCTGGAATCCCGTCACGGTGTCCTGACGGATCTCCTTGACGACGCGCTTCTGCGCGCCGGTGAGCGGGAAGGGGAGCTTTTCGTTGTAGAAGGTGTTGAAGACCCCGCCGACCTTCATGAACAGAAAGCCGTTGTTCTTCGACAGACGTTCCGTGCGGCGCGACTGGACGTTGAGCTGGATGCCCAGCAGTTCGTCGAACTTGAGCCGGTACTGCGCCTGCCTGAGCAGTTCGGCCGACTGCGGGAAGTGGATGTTGTAGTAGGCGTCGCGCAACGGGATCAGTCCGTAGCGGGCGCGCACCGCTTCGGGCATGCAGTCCGTGATATGGTCCTTGACCAGCGCCCATGTGTTGCAGATGATCTGGTACATGCCTTTGGCGCCGAGCACGTTCGAGAGTTTCTCGGTCGAGGGATAGATGCCCTGCATGCCGCTTTCGGCCTTGCGCGAGAGGGCCTGCTCCATGGTCTCCAGTTCGGGATGCGCCATCGACAGAAGTCCGCGGTAGAACGACGGACGTCCGAAGATGAGGTACTCGCGTCCGACTTCGACGCGTTTTTCGATCCATTTGATGCCCTGAAACCACACCAGTTCGGCCGATCCCGTCGGGTCCTGCACGTAGGCCGTGAAGCGTTTTTTACGTCCCGTACCGGCATAGGTCACACCCGTTATGCGGGCACGGAACTGCAGGAGCGTGGGCGCGCCCTCGGTGATTTCGGCGATGCGGTAGACTTTCGTGCGGTCGATGTAGCGGAACGGATAGTGGCTCAGCATGTCGCCCAGCGTGCGGATGCCCAGCTCCTTGTCCAGAAGCCGGGCGCGCGCTTCGCCGACGCCGCCTACGTATTTTATATCGTTGTCCAGATACTCCACACGACAAATATAATGAAAGTCGGGCGACAAAACGAAAAATTTATTTTCGGACTTGTCCGAAACGCATCCGATATTCCGAAAATATGCGAAAAAACGGATAATCCCCGCAGGTTTTCCGTTATTCCTTCCGCCGATTGTCTGTTGAGGCTGCTTCGGAGAGCAGCGCTTGGGTGTGGCGGATCAGTTCGGGTCCGCCGGGGGCGCCGTGCCCCGGCACGACGATCCGCGCGTCGGGAAACCGCACGAGCAGGCTGTCCAGCGTCGCGGGCCACGCTGCCGGAACGGCGTCCGAGAGGTTGCCCGCGTTCTGCGCCGCCATCTCCTTGACCATGCAGCCCGCGAAAAGCAGTTTTGCCGACGGAATCCAGACGGCGATGTTGTCTTCGCTGTGTCCGCCGCCGAAATAATAGCACCGAATCTCCGTGCCGTGCAGGTCGAGCCGCAGCGAGTCGCTGAAACCGATGTCGGGAACGGGCTTGCCCTCCCTTTGCGCGATGCTGCGGGTGAGGCGGTGGGCATAGGACTTCACGCCCAGCGTTTTGAGATAGCCCAGCCCGCCCATGCAGTCGCTGTGCCAGTGGTTGGGTACGAACGTCGTGACGCGGGCGCGGAGTGTTTCGGCCGACCAGTCGGTCAGCGTCTTGGTCTGCGCATCGCCGACGGGGGTGTCGAGCAGGACGGCTTCGCCCTCGCGCACGATCAGAACGCCGTTCGACGGCACGGGACCGTAGCCCTCGATCTCATCGACGGCCGTGTAGAGGTAGATGCCTTCGGCAAGGCGTTGGACGGTTATGTCGTTTCCGATGTCGATGCGTCGGGGCGTGCAGGCCGCTGCCGTCGCCGCGAGCAGCAGTGTAAAGAGGAAAGGTCGGAGTGCGGACATGTTTTTGGGCATGATGACAGGTTGTATTTCGGCAGCAAAGATACTATTTCCGGCGCTGTTTCGATCCACCGGTTCCCTGTCGCAGGCGGATGCGAAGCCCAGCAGCGCCAGCAGGAGGTAGGAAAGACGTTTCCGGAGGGTGGGTTTCATGGTGCGCAGGATTGGGGATTCTTCGAAATATAGCGAATTATTCGCAGTTCGCAAAATTGTGTGTTATCTTTGCCGAAGATAAACTCCGGCTTAGACAGGCGGCGTCTCGGCAGAGCCGATTTTCGGCTCTGCGCTCGACTTGCACTGTCTTTGTCAAAGATATTTTCGCACGGACAGGCCGTGTCCCGGCGGTATTCGGAGCAATCCGGCGCTGCGACGGGACGGTGCGGTCCGCTGCGTTGCAAGCGTGAACGATTATGAATCTTTCGGAATACAGCCGCCGTCCGAGCGGCGAAGTGCGCATCGGGCGGGTCGTGATCGGCGGCGGGCATCCTGTCGCCGTGCAGTCGATGACCAATACCGACACCAACGATACCGAAGCCTGCGCGGCCCAGATCGAGCGGATCGACCGTGCCGGAGGCGGGATCGTGCGTCTCACGGCGCAGGGCCGCCGCGAGGGCGAGAATCTCGCAAACATTGTACGGAGAGTGCGTGAAGACGGTTTCGACACGGCGATCGTCGCCGACATCCACTTCGTGCCGGAGGTCGCCGCCATCGCCGCGCAATATGTTGACAAGGTGCGCATCAACCCCGGCAATTACCGTACGGATCACGGCGAGTTGGAGGCGCTGATCGCCCAATGCCGCGAGCGGGGCGTCGCACTGCGAATCGGCGTCAATCACGGGTCGCTCTCGAAGCGCGTCTTCGACCGCTGGGGCGATACGCCGCAGGGTATGGTCGTCTCGGCGATGGAGTTTCTGCGGGTCTGCAAGGCGCAGGGGTTCGATCAGGTCGTCGTGTCGATGAAGTCGAGCAACACGCGGGTCATGGTCGCTGCCTACCGTCTCTTGGTCGAAGCGATGGACGCCGAAGATATGCACTATCCGATTCATCTGGGCGTTACCGAGGCCGGAAACGGTATCGAGGGGCGCATCAAGAGCGCCGTGGGCATCGGGGCGCTGATGGCCGACGGCATCGGCGATACGATCCGCGTTTCGCTGACCGAAGCGCCCGAAAACGAAATCCCCGTCGCCGAGCTGCTGGTGAAGCATTTTGCCCGGCGGCCGGGCAAATTCCCCGTACTCCATCCCGAACGCTATTCGCCGACCGAATACCGCCGCCGTACGAACGTCGCGGTGCCTGTCGTCCACACCGAGCCGTTGGAGGGTTTTTGCGTGATCGAAGCCGTGTCGGAGAATCCCACGGCCGAACTGCGGGCCGCGATCCTGAACCTCGACACGCCCCGGCCCGTCGTGGTCAAACGCCGTTACGGGGAGACTTCGCCGGAGACGCTGGCTGTCAAGGCCGCCGCCGATCTGGGCGTGCTGTTTCTCGACGGGCTGGCCGACGGCATCTGGATCGACGCGCCGGGCTTCGCGGAGGAGGAGATCCGCAATATCGAGCTGATGATCCTGCAGGCGGCGCGCGTGCGCTTCTCGCACACCGAATATATCGCCTGTCCGAGTTGCGGCCGCACGCTTTACGACATTGAGAAGACCCTCGCCGCCGTCAAGTCGCGCACGTCGCATCTGAAAAACCTCAAGATCGGCGTCATGGGCTGTATCGTGAACGGTCCCGGCGAGATGGCCGACGCCGATTACGGCTACGTGGGCGCCGCTCCGGGGCGCATCACGCTCTACAAGGGCCGCACGGTCGTTGAGCGCAACATACCGCAGGAGGAGGCGCTCGACCGGCTCGTCGAATTGATCCGGGACAACGGCGACTGGGTGGAGCCATGACCGTTCTGCCTTTGGCATACCTCCCCTCGGCCGAGTACTTCGCGCACCTGCTGCGTGGAGGGTGCGTCGTCGATCTGGGCGAACACTTCGTGAAGCGTTCGGAGCGCAACCGCGCCCGCATCCTCGCCACCGACGGCGTGATGGAGCTGACGGTGCATGTGCGCAATGCCAACCGGCCCCGCCAGCCGGTGCGCGACGTGCGGATCGACTATTCGAAACGCTGGCAGCATCAGCATTGGGGCGCGCTGGTCGCTTCGTACAAGGGATCGCCCTATTTCGATTTCTACGCCGAATATTTCGAGCCTTTCTACCGCCGGGAGTACGGATTTCTGGCCGATTACAACCGCGGATTGCTCGAACTGCTCTGTTCGCTGACGCATGTCCCGATGCCGGACTTTTCCGAGAGCTATGTCGATGCCGCCGCCGGGGACCTCGACCTGCGTCCCAAGCGCAAAAAAGAGGGTCCGGCGTTTATCGCCGAACCCTATGTGCAGGTCTTTTCCGACCGCATGCCTTTCCAGCCTAATTTGTCTGTTGCGGACCTGCTGTTCGCCGAGGGACCGGCTGCCGCTTCGGTTTTAGCACGTTGCCGACTCTGAGCGTTACGCTGTCGCACTGCTCCCCGGCCACTGCTTTCACCTTCACGATACCCTGTATTTCCACCGAGTCGGAGCGGTACTGGCAGGCGGCGTATTGGGTCATCGCCACGGTGTCCGCGCCCACGAACAGCGTAGGCGCTCCGACCGACGAATAGACGCTGAACGCCTGCCGGTTGCGGTCGCGCAGGCTGCGCCGCTTGTCGACGATATGCAGCGTCGGCTTCCGTTCGTTCCACAAAGCCCTGTATAAGTAGTATGCGTCCTTGCGCTCGCGGCGGTCGATCGTCACCAGTCCCTCGCCGTTGATGCCGTAGGGACGGCGCGCCGAACCGTAATCGAACATGTTGTTGATCCACGTGCCCCAGAAGAGCGAATCGTTCTGCAGGTTCTTCACGTATTCCTCGTGGAAGCGCGTCTGGCGCTCTTCGGGCATCCAGTTCGAGCGGGGTGCGGCCTGCGCCGTGTAGCTTTTGTGGCCGATGAAGCCGCTGCCTCCGTAACATACGCCCGAACGGAGGTTGGACCAGTTCTTCTGCAGCTGGTTGTGCCATACGGCCACGTCGTCGGTCGAGCCTTTGCGCCAGCCGACGTCCTGCCGCCAGACGATCAGGTCGGTGATGAAGTTGATGCCGCCGTTCTGGTCGCTGCACGCCACCGTCGGACGCGAACGGTCCATTTCGTGGGCCGTGTCGTTGAGCCGGCGCAGGTAGGGCGTCACGTCGTCGCCGCGCATCCAGAGCCGTGAGAAGATACCCCACATCACCACCGAAGGGTGGTTGTAGTTCTGGGCGATGATCTCCTGCAGCTGCTGTATGCCGTTCTGCTCGAACTGCGGCGTGGCGTAATAGGCCACGTCTCCCAGAAACGAGGAGCGGTGCAGCGGAGAGTCGATCCAGACCAGCAGGCCCTGCTCGTCGCAGCGGTCGTAGAGATACTGCGCGTGGGGCATGACGGCCGAACGCAGGGCGTTGGCTCCCAGATCGCGGATCTGCTGCAGGTCGGCGTCGTAATCCTGCGCCAGAACCGCGCCGCCCGAAATGGCGTTGTCGTGGTAGAGCGTCACGCCGTGAACCGGAATGCGCTCGCCGTTGATCGTAAGGCCGCCCGCCGTGGTTACCTGAATGTTCCGGAATCCCGTGCGTACCGTCACGCTGTCCGTTACGGTCTCTTCGCCGATGCTGGCCGTTACCCGGTAGAGCGCCGGTGAGGAGGGGCTCCACAACTGCGGATCGGCGATCGAGAAGGGTATGACGACGGGTCTGCCGTCGAGACGGGTTTTCTGCCGTTTGGTGAAGACCTTCCGGCCGTTGGGGGCCGTGATGTCGAGCGTCAGCATGCAGGTGCTTTCGCCCGCCGAGGTGAGGTATATTTCCGCCTCGCCTTCGACCAGCGCGCTGGTGACCGAATTCTGGCGCACGAGTACGCCCTCCGAACCGAGGTGGAGCGGTGAAACGGCCGTCTTTCCGGTCAGGATCAGCTCCGCTTCGCGGTAGATGCCGCCGTAAAGATTCATGTCGGTCGAAGCGGGGAGCACGTCGTCGCGGCTGTTGTTGCTCACCACGACCAGCAGCGCATTGTCCTCGCCGAAGCGTATCTTGTCGGTGATTTCGAAGGTGAAGGCCGTGGACCCGCCGCGGTGTGCGTCGACATGATAGCCGTTCACGAAGAGGTCGGCGACGTTCTGCACGCCGTAGAACTTCACGAACAACCGTTTCGATGCCCATTCGGCGGGTATATACATGTCGTTCTGATAGTTGGCGGTCGTTTCGAGGAAATGGCCGCCGGCTCCCGTGTCGGTGTTCCATGTGTGGGGCAGGGTTACGTGCCGGGCGTTGTCGCTGCTGTTCTCCGACTTGAAGAAGAAACGCCATCCTTCGTTGAGCGGAAATACCTCGCGGGCCTGCACCGAAGCGCAGGCGGCAAGGAGCAAGAGTGTTGCTATGTATCTTTTCATGGTTCCCGAATTTATTATGCGTCCGCATGCAAAGATAATACAACATCGGTTCAAAATCAAATTTTTGAGAGGTGCGCTCTCCGGCGGCGCCGGACGCGAGGCTGTTGTCGGACGGGTGCCGGTAAACGAATAATCGTCGTCTGCGCATCGCCCAGCCGTATCGTGGGGCGGATTTCGAAACGGCGATTGGCCGGACAGACGGCCCGGCCGGCGGCGGAGTCCGTGCCGGCGGCCGCAGTGTGCCGGAGAGACGGAAGAATATTGCGGAGATTCCGGATAAAAAAAGCGGCAGACCGCGCCTCTTCGGTCTGCCGCAAGCAGGAATGTTACTTGAAATGGGAGTTGTTGTTAACCAAAAAAACTTTGGGATGTGCTGTTCCTGCTTTGGGGATTTGATTTCCCGCGCTCCCGGCACCGCCCCGAAGGACGGCGCCGGAATAGCGGGAAAGGGGGATTACTATTTTTTGTTGTCGATCTCGACAGTTACCGTCTTCGTAAACTTCACGGGAGCGAATTCGCTGTCAAGCGCATACTTGTAGGTGAAGGTTACCTCTACGGTGGCGGTTACCTTGCCGGCCAGCGATGCGTTGTTGGCCGAGTAGGTGAGAACGCCGGTCGCGTTGTCGAAGCTGAAGTTCTCGAACGTCGTTGCGCCGTTCGCGCCTTTGTACTTCGGATTAGCGAATTCGACTGCCAGACCGTAATAGGTGTCGTCAGCTACATTTGCTGCAAGACCGGTATCCGTCAGCAGGTTGTTGCCGAAGATGTCGAGGGCGACATTCTTGCTGCTAACCTTGGTGTTCATAACCTTGTGGAGGTTGATCGTGGCTTCCTTGTTCGTCTCGACTGCGAGGGTGCCCTTTGCAAATGCAACCCACTTGTCAAAGTCGATCGGCTTCACAAGTTCTACATTGAAGGTCTTGGTGTCGATCGTCAGACCGTCTACAACCATCACTGCCTCGACTTCAACCGCATCGAGCTGGCAGCCGTTCCAGTCGAGAACGCCGGTCGTGCCGCTGGTTCCGCCGTCGATCGTCGGCAGCGTGCCGGTGTAACCGTCCGGAGTCGTCGTCTTCAGCGTGTAGGTAACCACGGCGTTGGCGGTCGAGCCGTCGGGCATTACCTTGCCATAACCGCTGGTAAGCTGTACGGATTCGGTCTTGAATGCGTTTGCGTCGATCTTGCCGTTGGCTTTCATGTAGTAAGGAGTCTTGTCCGTGTAGAGGTTTGCACCGATACCCAGATAGTAGCCGTTCTCCTTGTTGATCGTTACGCTGCCGCTCAGGTTGATCTTGAAGATCGGCGAAGCTTCGCTTACTACATAGTACGACTCTTCGGGTACCGTATAGGTGTATGCGTTGGCGGCATTGAAGTCTACGGTGTTCATCTTGAAGAATGCACGGAGAATCGTTCCGTTCTGGCGCAGACCTGCCTGAGCGATCTTCTTCGCGGCATCGGCCTTCTGATCCTCGGCTACGAGCTTCGATTTGCCCATGAACTCCTTGAACTCGGCAAGGTCCTTGAAGTAAGTCTGCTCTGCCGGCAGTTTTGCGAACATGGTTGCGTAGAAATCTTTCTCGACGCTTACCCAGATGTTGTTCTGACCACCGTTGATGTCCATTTCGCCGTTGGCGACATTGACCTCGTAGTTCATGTCGGGCAGACCGTTGAACGTGATGGCGCCCTTCAGGGTAACCTCCTCGTTGTCGTTCACGAGTACCTTCGTCGAAACATAGACCGTACCGTTGCCGTTGCCATAGTTCTTGATCGTGTACTGGAGCACCTTCGAGTCGGTTCCCACGTACGGATCGCTGATAGCCTCAGCCGTTACAGCCAGATTGTCATTGGCGGCAAGGAATTCGGCATCGCTGGCCTCCTCATCAATCACCCATGTTGCCCCGGCAAGGCTGGCCTTGATACCTTCATACTGCTCTTTGGACAGCACCTTGTTTTCTCCGTCGACAAAAATGGGCTGCGACAGGTAGTTCTGGAATGCGTAGCCTACTTTCGTGCCGTTGATATCACCGTAGTAGAACCAGTTGATCGTGGCGTCGATATTGTCGATCGTGCCGAGCGACTTGCGGGTGATGTTCAGAACGGCTTCGTAAGTGCCGTTTTCAACCGTTTCGGTCTCGACCTTTCCGTCGGTCTCCACCTCGACAGCGACGAACAGCTTGCCTTGGTCCGTTACCTTCTTGTCGATGTTGGCGACATTGGCTTTCTTGAGACCGATCGTAACCAGTTCGGCGACAGCCTCTTCTGCCATCGGGTCTTCGGGCGTGATCGCCAGATCCGCTTCGACAGCGTCGGTGGTGAAGCCGGTGCGTTCGATAACGGGCTTAGCGGCCGGAACAACATCCCAGCTGTACTTCTTGGCTGCATCGGCCAGCGTAATCAGCTCGTCGTCGCTTACTTTGTAGACGAAGCTGTAGTCGCCCAGCAGCGTAGCCTGTGTCGTGATGTCGTTGTAAACGAGGTTGTACTCTGCCTTGGCAGCATACTCCACGAACTCGCCTTCAACTTCTTTGGCCAGAACGATCTTGTCGAGAATGTCGGTAGCTTCGGGATCGGCGATGGTCGGAACATAGTCCGAAGTGTACTCGATGCCGGTTTCGATCTTCTCGCCCTCTTCACCCTCGGTTTCGCCGGGCATGGTGGCGTTCGACTTGCTGATAACCTGCAGGGCTACCGAGTAAGTTTCGTTCTCGTTCAGCTTGTCGTAAGGATAGTTGGTATTTACAATCATCGAAATCTTGCCGTTTTCAGCAATGACCTCGCCTTCGATCACGAAGTAGATCTCTTCGGCTGCACGCGTCAAAATCTCGACTTTTTCGGGCAGAAAAGCCAGTTCGACGCTCTTCTTCTCCGCATTGTAGCCTTCGGCGATCTTCTGGGCGAGGCTGGCGGGCGATACGCGGAAAGTCATCGTGGCTTTCTTGCCTTCGGTCAGCGCGTAGTCGCCGATGGCGGCGCCGCGGAAGAATGCGTAGCCGAGTGCGTTTTCGGGAACGTATACCAGCGACTGGATACGGCCTGCGATGTCACCGATCGCACCCCAAAGAACGGCGATGGCAGCATCGTACTTCTGCTGAACGGCAGCAAGATCGCTTTTCTGCAGGAACGGATTCTCCTCGTCGCCACTCAGCGCAGCGCCGATCATGTCGTTGATTTTCTTCTGCAGCTCGGAGTTGGCCGTATTCAGCTGTTCCAATACGGAAGCGTTGGCGGCCGCACCTGCTGCCGCTTTGAACTCGTCGGTCGTGATGTAGGTCGAGAGGTATCCGGCCATCTCAGGGCCGAGCCATGTCTTGAAGGCTTGGCAGGTCGCGGAAGTCTCGTCCGACATTGCTGTAGCAAGAGCCGTCATGATCTGGTTTACCTGCGAAGTAGACAGCGCGCTGTCGCCGGTCATGTAACCTGCGGCATCCAGTGCGTCCGAGATCATCTCCTGAACATCGGTCTGAATCTTGCCCATGATGGCCTCACCGGTCAGCATGTTGTTGAAGATGCCCTTTACGTCGTCTTCGTCCAGAACCGAGTTGCCGATCAGCGTCTCGATTTCCGTCTTGGTCATATAGCCTTTGTCCTTCAGCAGCTGCAGTACCTCCTCGCTGGTCAGCCATGCCTTCAGGTCGCTTTTCTTGGCATAGTCTTTCAGCACCTCGTCAAGCTTCGTCTGCAGGGCCGTGTTGGTCACGAACGAAGTAAAGTCGATTTTGTTAAACGCGTCTTGAGTCGCTTTAAGCGACGTGACGTCGGTTTTCAACGTCACAACGTCTGTCTCCAGACCGTCAACGCGGTTGTTGAGTTTGTCGATGTCGTCGTCGTAGTCTTTACAACCGACACCGGCTAACATTGTTCCGGTT
>OCAD01000136.1_pt1 | contig 69410 bp, 54 predicted proteins | sample 1538261 | NCBI WGS metagenome assembly OCAD01 (sample SAMEA2580261, study PRJEB22360) | human gut metagenome | biome: human gut; feature: human-associated habitat; material: faeces | place: Denmark | collected 2008/2010
CGCGGCTCATCCGGTCCGACCGGGCCGCGCGGCAAGGAGATATATTGCCAGACCGCGAAGCTCTGTGGGACGTCAATTCCGCTCTTCACAAGTCCTACACAACATATTGCTTTCTATAGGTAATAGAAAGACTGGTGCGGATCTTCCGCACGTATCAGATGATGACCCTTTGGTTCAGGAATATATAGAGATCGGTCACCTGTAAGTGTTTATCTACCCGCGCTTTTAGCAATGTAAACCGCGCTTCAGATAAAAAGAGGGAGCGCCGCGCACAACGCGACACTCCCCTAGCGATTCAAGAGAATCTATTAGGCCTCGAGAGCCTTCTTGGCGATGGTAGCCAGCTCGTTGAAGGACTCGATGTCCTCGTAAGCCATCTGAGCCAGGACCTTGCGGTCGAGCTCGATGCCGGCAACCTTCAGGCCGTGCATGAACTGAGAGTAAGAGATGTCGTTCAGACGAGCAGCAGCGTTGATACGAGTGATCCAGAGAGAACGGATCTCGCGCTTCTTGTTGCGGCGATCACGATACTGATACTGCAGAGAGTGCTGGACCTGCTCTTTAGCATGCTTGTAAGTACGCGAAGCGGCACCGTAGTAACCCTTCGCACGGTGCATAACGGTACGGCGCTTCTTCTTGGCGGCAACAGCGCGCTTAATACGTGCCATGTTCTATCAACTCCTAGACTGTAAAACGAAAAACGGGAACGCGAACTTAGGCGAGACGCGACTTGATGACCTTGCGGTCGGCAGCGGCGATCTCGGTCTCCTGACGGAAGCCACGCTTACGCTTGGTGGACTTCTTGCTCAGGATGTGGCTCTTGAAAGCCTTGGCGCGCATAAGCTTGCCGGTGCCAGTCTTGCGGAAACGCTTCTTGGTGCCGCTGTGGGACTTCATCTTAGGCATGAAATACTCCTTAATCGGTTACAGAACACTAGTTACTTAGTATCGCTTGCCGCTTTATCCTCATCGAAGGCGCCCTTAATCGGGGCGAGCAGCATAAGCATGTTACGGCCTTCCATCTTAGGCTTAGACTCGACCGTAGCGTAAGGCTTGAGATCCTCGGCGAGACGCTCGAGAACGTTAAGGCCCTGCTCCGGGTGAGCCATCTCACGGCCGCGGAACATGATGGTGATCTTAACGCGTGCGCCCTTCTTGAGGAAACGCAGAACGTGGCCCTTCTTGGTCTCGTAGTCGCCAACGTCGATCTTGGGTCGGAACTTCATTTCCTTGACCTCGACCTTGGACTGGTTCTTACGAGCAGCCTTGGCCTTCATGGCCTGCTGGTACTTGAACTTACCGTAGTCCATGACCTTGCAGACCGGCGGCTCCGCGTTGGGAGCGATCTCGACCAGGTCGAGACCCTGATCGTCGGCGACACGCTGGGCATCGCGGATGGCGAACAGGCCGAGCTGAGAGCCATCGACGCCAATCAAACGGCACGAAGATGCAGTGATCTCGTCGTTGATGCGAGTGTCATCAGACTTAGCTATTTTCCCTACCTCCATTCATAAAAAAATAACCCGGCGCTTCTCAGCAACCAGGTCGTACACATAGACTTCCTCGATTTGAGGAAGGGAATCTAAGTTGTATGACCAGTCAGCTGCTCATTGGCGCCAAAAGGTGGGAACCCTCGGGTTCCTCTTTAGGGCATTGCGGGAACAACGCCTTGCGAATAATAACACGTACAGCGCGTTATCACATTACGTACACGAAAAAGGGGCCTTGACCCCCTTGAACGCTCGCTTGCATGTATGGTGCCCGAGGCGAGACTCGAAGGGCCTTCGCTTCGCGAAGCCCCGGGCTTCGGGCGCGTGGCGCCCTCGCCACGCTCCGCTACAGACAGGCCACAGGCCTGTTTGCTTAACGCTTCGCGCGCTCACGCGAGTTCGGCACGAAAAAGGGGGCCGCAACCCCCTTGAACGCTCACTTGCATGTATGGTGCCCGAGGCGAGACTCGAACTCGCACGTTGTTGCCAACGGTGGATTTTGAGTCCACTGCGTCTGCCAATTCCGCCACTCGGGCACGTAATGCGTGAGTTAGTTTATCACAGCTTTCTACCGATTAGTCCGAAAATGGAACTTCGAGCATTTCGATGAGTTCGACCGTGCGTAGCATCTCGCACTGACGGCATCCGCGACCGTCGACCGAAGCCTCACCCATCTGGTTATCGTAAGGGTCCTCGCGCATGCCGTCGAAAGAGGGCTCAAACTCTGCCTGGAATCGATTGTTGGCCACCATACGCCATGGGTCGAGATTGCCAAAGTAGTGACGGCGGCGCCACTCCTCCCCCATCCTGTGAGCAGAAGATCCAAATGACACGTCGGCGTTGAGCCAACCGGTCTGCGGCGTATAGAACTCTGCCCAGTCGTGCGACCCCACCGAATCGGGCGCAACGTACAGGCCGCTCTGCCAACGGGCAGGCACGCCCGCGATACGGCACATGGTGATAAACGTGAGCGCCATAACGCCGCAATCGCCGCGGAGCGAATGCGCGCAGTCATCGGCAATAGATCCCAAAAGCAAGTACGGCGGCTGATAGCGATAGTCGATATACTGCGTCAGGTAATCATAGATAGCACGGGCGCGATCGAGCGGATCCTCGAGTCCGCCAACAACGCTGGCCGTCAGCTGCTGCAGATACGGCGTAAATGCAATGTGCGGACGGTCCTCGGAAATATCCTCGGACAGCGGCGCGTCCATACACGGATGCGCCGGAAGCGCACCCCCATAGACATCACAATAAGCAGCATCGATGTGATAACGATAGGTCACCGAGAATGAGTGTTCACTCGAAGAAGACCACGAGGCGGTACGCGCCGAAGCGTTCGCGGGAGCAACAGTACCCTCCGACGTCATGTCGAGAATCTCGACCTGAGACTGTTGGCGGCAGGTGGCGGCAACGGGAAGCCAAGCACGAACGGTCTCCCCCTCCAGAGCGCCGGGGACAGACAAGGACGCCTTAAGCGTAATAACGCGAGTCAATCCGTTTTGCGACTCCATCTCCTTGAGCATCTCGTTGCGCAGTGCTATTCCGTCCGTAGAATCGGGACGCATGCCGGGGACCTCTTTGGGATATACGCGAAGCGAGTCGAGGAAGTTATCGAGAACGAACAGCTCGCCATCGATAAAGCGCCAGTCAATACGCTTACGGTCAATCAGATCGTCAAACTGCTCCTCGGTAAACTCAGGCCACTCCTCGCGAATCATCGCAATAGCTCGATCGCGCGACACCGAAAAATGAAGCGGCGTCTCGAGCATGCGATACCGCTCGGCACGAACGCAGGCAGCAAGCGAGGGATCGGGATCTTGGGCAAGTAGGCGGTCGCAAGCCTCAATAGCCTGCGAAAGATACCCCGCGTCCTTTAAACGCAGAATCTGGGGTGGCAAGCCAACATCAAGAAAACGGAAGTCATCATTGCAAACATCAACAGAGCAACCAACAGGACCCTCGTCAATAACCTTCCCATCCGAAGGCAGCACCTTAACAACAGCCATACTAAAACTCCAAGTCACTAGAACGCTTGAAGTCCATTGTAGCGAGATAAAAAAGAAAGCCCCAATAAAGGAACTCTCAACACCGATAAACGGTACCTAGAAAAAATGAATTCAGCCCAGTAACCCTGTAGCGAGTTAACGAAGGAGGCCCCGTTCACCCGAAGCTTTTCCCATTGCGCGACTTCTGGCAAAGCCAGTAGCCATCTTAATTCAGACCTGTAACCCTGCGGCGTTAAACAAAGGAAGCCCCGTCCCCCGGAACTGTTTCCTTGACGCGACTTCTGGCGAAGCCAGGTGAGCGCAAAGGAAACAGTGTAGGGGGACGGGGCTTCCAGCGGGAAGTTTAGCGACGCTTACGCCTTGTTGACGGAGCCAAACTCCTCCATGAGCTCCTTGGTGCGGGCAACGATGTTGTCGCGACCAGGCTTGAGGAGCTTGCGGGGGTCAAAGCCCTTGCCCTGCTGATCCTTGCCAGCCTCGATGTACTCGCGAACGCCCTTGGCAAAGACGAGCTGCAGATCGGTGTTGACGTTGATCTTGGAGATACCCAGGGAGATGGCCTTCTTGATCTGATCCTCGGGGATGCCGGTGCCACCGTGCAGGACGAGGGGCAGGTCGCCGGTCTGAGCCTTGATCTCGCCCAGGCGCTCGAAGGAAAGGCCAGCCCAGTCGGCAGGGTACACGCCGTGGATGTTGCCGATACCGCAAGCGAGGAAGTCGACGCCCAGGTCAGCAATCTGCTTGCACTCAGCAGGATCAGCGAGCTCGCCGCTGGAGGTCACGCCGTCCTCGGTGCCGCCGATGCCGCCGACCTCGGCCTCGATGGACATGCCCTTGGAGTGGGCAAGCTCAACGAGCTCCTTGGTGCGGTCGAGGTTAAGCTGGAAGGTCTCCTCGTGAGAGCCGTCATACATGATGGACGTAAAGCCGGCCTCGATGCACTTGAAGCAGTCCTCGTAAGAACCGTGATCGAGGTGAAGGGCGACGGGAACGGTAACGCCCGTGGCCTCGACGGCAGCCTTGACCATGTCGGCGCAGACCTTGAAACCGCCCATCCACTTAGCGGCACCAGCGGTGCACTGAAGGATCAGCGGAGACTTGGCCTCCTCGGCGGCCTGGAGAATAGCCAGGGTCCACTCGAGGTTGTTGGTGTTGAAGGCACCGAGACCGTACTTGCCGGCCTCGGCCTTCTTGAGCATGTCTGCTGCGTTGACGAGCATAAAAGAAACCTCCTGTAAGGTTGCTCCGATAACGCCTGAGATTTTACCACGACATACCCGAGCATAAACGTTCGTTTGTTCACGAATACCATCCGATTGGACAAATTTTGACCGTTTGCCCCACAGAATCGACCCACTGGGGAAAATAGCTTGACGATTGAGCGGTCTTCGTGGTTCGGAAGACGGCTTCGAGCCTACATCTGCATAAACGGGTTCTGCATAAGTTCGCGCGCCATCGTGGTCGAATCGCCATGGCCCGTCAAGCAAACGGTATCGGGCGGAAGCATCTTGGCAAGTTTGGAGAGCGAGCGCATAATCGCCGCCTCGTCACCGCCGGAAAGATCGGTACGACCGTGGCTGCCCGGGAAAAGCGTGTCGCCCACAAAGGCGATGTTCCCCTGCTCGGTCGCGGCGAACAGGACGATGCCGCCCGGCGTATGCCCCGGCGTCTCGATCACCTGCAGGCAGATATCGCCCACCTCGAGAGCATCGCCCTCGGCGAGTAGGCGCGTCGGCTCCCCGGGGTCGGGCGTCTCAATGCCCCACATAGCTCGCTGTTCCTTGATGTTCGTATGCGGCACCGCCGCATCCTTAGCACACAGCTCATACTGGCAGCCCTCGCCAACGGTGGTTCGCACGCCGGCAACACCACCAACATGATCGGCATGGCCATGAGTGCATACGGCGCCAAGCACGCGTACGCCGGGATGTTCGGCTCGAATATGCTCCACCAGGCGCTCGCCTTCCCACGCAGGGTCGATAATCACGCACTCATTGCCCGAAATAAGAGCATAGCTATTGGTCTGAATGGGACCGTTTACGAGCGTCTCGATCTCGACCGACCCCTTGGGAGTTACATCCAAGGACACAGCACTCATGTCCCTCTCCTCTCTATAGAACTCGAGGCACCAAACGATGCCTCGAACGTAACCAATATCTATGATGCTGAGAGGCTCTCGCACCTACACACGGCGCTTGAGCTGAGCTCCGCCTTCGCCGGGCATAAGACGGCGAGCGTCGTAGACCGAATCGACACTGCTGATGGAAGCCAGCAGCGGATCCAGACCACTCGCGTCCGAGATCTCGACCATAAAGCGCAGGGTTGCAATACCCTCGCGGTTGGTCGACGTGGCGGCAGAAAGGATATTGCCGCCCGCATCGCCAATGGCAATGGTGACATCCTTGAGCAGGCCCATACGGTCCAAGCACTCGACCACGATCTCGACCTGGAAGAGGGTGTCGGCAGCGCCGTCCCACTCCACTTCGATCATGCGCTCGGGATGTTCCATAAGACCCTTGACGTTAGGGCAGTTGGCGCGATGCACCGAAACGCCACGACCGCGCGTGATGAAGCCGACGATGTCGTCGCCCGTCACGGGGTTGCAGCAATGAGCCAGACGGACCAGCAGGCCGCTGTTGCTCTCGCCCTTGACGATAATGCCGTTACTGGCGCTCTTGCCGCGCTTTTGCGGCTTGCGGTTGGAGCCGCGAGCGGGCTGCTTCACGACCTCGGCGATAGCCTCGGCCTTGGTGAGCTGTTCCTCGGGCTTGGGGTCCAAGATTTGCTCGACCTTATTGCCCACAGCGCGCGGGGCAACCTTGCCGGCGCCGACGGCGGCAAACAGGTCCTCGAGCTGCTTGAAGTTAAACTGCTCCGCCACGGCGTTGAGTGCACGCGTCGAACGCGGCGTAGAAATGCCATAGCCACGCTTACGCAGGTCCTTGGCCAGCATATCGCGACCAGCAGCAGCGTCGTCGTCCTTGGTCGCAGCGGCAAAATAGCGGCGGATCTTGGACTTAGCCGAAGGCGTCTTGACGATCTTGAGCCAATCACGCGACGGCTTGGAACTCTTGTTCGTCAGGATCTCGACACGGTCACCCGTCTTAATCTCGTGCGTGAGCGGAGCCACCGCACCGTTGATTTTGGCGCCGACGCAATGGTTTCCCACCTCGGTGTGAACGGCATAGGCAAAGTCGAGCGGCGTGGATCCGGCACGAAGCGCCATGACCTCGCCCTTGGGCGTAAAGACGAAGATCTCCTGATCGAAGAGGTCGACCTTCAGCGAATGCAGGTATTCCTTGGCGTCGGTAATCTCATCAGACGCAGCCCAATCGAGTGAATGCTTGAGCCAGTTGATCTGGTCGTCCAAACGTTGAGCGTCATTGGTCTTGGAAGCAGACGATCCGCCCGACTTCTTATATAGCCAGTGGGCGGCAATGCCGTACTCGGCCTGCTCATGCATCTCGTAGGTTCGAATCTGAATCTCGAGTGGGCGGGCCGTGGGGCCGATAACCGTCGTGTGGAGCGACTGGTAGTTATTGACCTTGGGCATGGCGATATAGTCTTTAAAGCGACCGGGCATGGGGTGCCACAGCGTATGCACCGCGCCGAGCGTGGAGTAGCAATCGCGCACCGAATGCGTGATGACGCGCAGTGCCACCAGGTCGTAGATCTCGGAGAACTCCTTGCCCTTGCGCTTCATCTTTTGGTAGATGGACCAATAGTGCTTGGAACGGCCGTTGATCTGGAAGCCTTCCAGGCCAATGCGGTTGAGCTCGTCGGTGAGTGTCTTGATGGTCTCAGCCAGATAGCGCTCACGGACCTCGCGCGACTCCGCCACCATGCGCGCGATGCGCTGGTAGGCATCGGGCTCCAGGTAGAAGAAGGACAGGTCCTCGAGCTCCCACTTAATAGAGCTCATGCCCAGGCGGTCGGCCAAGGGCGCGTACACGTCCATGGTCTCGCGAGCCTTAAACAGGCGACGATCCTCGCGCAGGGCTGCCAGCGTTCGCATGTTGTGCAGACGGTCGGCAAGTTTAACGATGATGACGCGAATGTCCTTGGACATGGCGAGGAACATCTTGCGCAGCGTGAGCGCCTGCTTCTCGTCCATGCTGTCGACTTCGATATTGGTGAGCTTGGTCACGCCATCGACGAGCTCGGCCACCGTATCGCCAAACAGGCCGGAAACATCGGCGAGCGAGGTCTCGGTATCCTCGACGGTATCGTGCAGCAGCGCGGCGCACACCACATCGCAGTCCATCTTGAGATCGGCCAAAATGATGGCAACCTCGACGGGATGGTTGATGTACATCTCGCCCGAGCGCCGCTTTTGGTTGCAATGCTTCTCGGCAGCAAAGCAGTAGGCCTGCTCCACCTTGGAGAAGTCATCCTCATTCATATATTTGAGGCACAGGCGCTCCAGCTTGTCGTAGCTGTCCGCCATAATCTCGGGCGGCAGCTCATCGGCATGCTTATAGTGCTCCATCTCCGAAAACGGCTGGAGGGTGGAATCATGGGCGGTACGGGCTGCGGCATCCATCGAGGTCCCCTTCCCCTAGGCCCGCGATACGATCGGGCGGTTAACTTTGGCTAGCATATCAGAAGCGCACGAATCGAGCGCCCAGCTCCGGAAAGCCGAAAACTCCATGCGCGAGCGCAAGCCCTCCAAATAACGGATTGACCTACTCAATTGCACGCGGCCGGGGTTTTCGGCCATCGCGATGCGACGGGTGTCGTCAAACCCCGAAACGCGACAAAAACCAAGCTCTTCGAAGATTCCCAGGCCGCTTTCCACCGAACGCTCGTCGACCGGCGTGCGAGCATCGATGGCAAGGCACATCTGCGCGATGTCGATATCGCTCGCGCTAAAGGAATCGTCCCCGGTTTTGCCGCGGTTGGAGCGCCACATGGTCTGCAGCGCGCGATAGAGCGTGACGAGCTCGTCGCGCTCGGGCGCATAGCAGTCGAGTAGGCGCTCGTTAATGCGGGCGTCGCGCGACGAATAAAGCAGATGGATCACGGCGGGCTGGCCATCGCGACCGGCACGGCCGCTCATCTGGTTAAACTCAATGCCGCCAAACGGCATGTGATAGAGCACGACATGGCGGATATCGGGCAGGTTGACGCCCTCGCCAAAGGCAGATGTCGAGACGATGCAGCTGAGGCTGCCGTCTCGGAATGCTTCCTCCACGCGACGGCGATCGGAACGCGCAAGCCCCGCGTTATAGAACGCGATATGGGTTGCGCAATCGGGCACACGCTTGCGCAACGTCTTGGCGAGCGCCACGGACTGGTCGCGCGAATTGACGTAGATGACGGTCTTTTCCCCCGTCGCCACAATCGACACCAAACGGTTCTCGCGACTTGCAAGATCGCGGTCGTCCTCGAGCTGCAGGTTCTCGCGCACCGTCTCGTCGACCACCGTGCGAGTGATCGGCAGCATGCGGGCAAGCTCGGCCACAACCGGAGCCGTCGCGGTGGCCGTCGCAGCCATAACGACCGGGTCGCCCAGGGCTTTGAGGATATCGGGCATGTCAAGATAGGCGCTGCGGTCGCCGCCCTTGGCAAGGCCGGCGTGGTGCGCCTCATCGATAACGACAAAGCCGATGCGGCCCGAACGCGCGAAACGGTCACGGTGGATAGACAGGAACTCGGGCGTCGTGAGCACGATACCGGTGCGGCCCGAAGCTAGGCCGGCGAACACGTCATCGCGTGCGGCCTCCACGGTCTCGCCGGTCAGCACGCCAACGCCAATGCCAAGCGATGCCATCGTCGACGAGAGGTGATAGGCCTGGTCGGCAACAAGCGCACGCAGCGGATAGACAAAGATGCTCGCACGTCCGCGAAGCACCACCTCACGCGCGGCATGCACATGGAAGATGAGCGACTTGCCGCGGCCCGTTCCCATAACCGCCAAGACACTCTGGTGATCGGCCAGGGAATCGAGCGCCTCGACCTGCGCGCGGTGCGGCTGGTTCGAGCCGATAAAGCTATGGATAAGCGAGCGCGTCAGCTCGGTATAGGAAAGCTGGGCGAGCGTTTGGCGCTTGCGGGACTCCAGACGAAGACCGGCGTCCGCAGGCTCCACGCCGCGGCGAAGCTCACATGCCGGGTCGTCAACGCTGGGCGCCGTGGTATCGCGGACCAAGACATCCTTGATCATAAGCTTGGGCTTCACACGACCCTGCCAATGCTCGGCAACGGCCTCGAACACCAAGTCGACGGCGCTGTCGCAATTGATAAGCTTGTCGATCTGCGGTACACGAAACATGATGGCCGGCACACTCGCGGCGCCATCCGTCGCCACGAAGCGCATGTGCTCGCCGGTCTTACCCACCACGGCGCGATCACACATCGTCACGCCCTCGGCAGCCAACAGCGGCACCTTATTACCCTGGCCAAACGGCTCAAGGCGGGAAATCTGCTCGATGGTCTCGATATTCAATTCGGAAAGGTCGACCGTGGCGGCAACCTCGTCGGTGTCCTCAAAGTCCTCGGCGGGAAGCTCGGACAACACGGCTGAAAGGCGACGGCGGAACTCATCGAGCTTGGATGCCTCGATGGTCACACCCACCGCACCGGCATGTCCGCCGCGACGAATCATCAGGTCGGAACAGCGCTCGATGGCGTCAAACAGGTTAACTTTGCCCACCGAGCGACCAGAGCCGCGCGCGATACCGTCCTCGATCGAGAACAGCAGCGCCGGCACGTGGTAGCGGTTGGTCAGACGGCTTGCCACGATGCCCTTGACACCCTCGTGCCAGCCTTCGCCGCCCACGACAATCGCGCGTCCGCCGTCATAGGTCTCCTCGACCTTTGCCATGGCATCGCGCGTGAGCTCCGCCTCGATCTCACGGCGCTGGCGGTTGATTTCCTCGAGCTCAGCCGCCAGTGCGCTTGCTTCGATGGAATCGCGGGTAAGCAGCAGGTCGAGCGCCAGCTTGGGATCGGCCATGCGACCGGCAGCGTTTAAGCGGGGAATGAGCGAGAATGACAGGCCATCCGCCGTAATGCTCGAAAGGTCCGCCTTGGCGAGCGCGGCAAGCGCGATATAGCCGGGGCGAGCGGTTACGCGCATCTGCTGGATGCCCTCGGCAACCAGCGCGCGGTTCTCGGGCGTGAGCGGCATCATGTCGGACACGGTGCCCAGCGCCGCGACCTCGATTAGCGAACGCCAATACGACGGCTTGCCCAGACGCTCGCCCAGAACCTGCACCAGCTTGAGCGCCACACCAGCACCGGCAAGCTCACGCGAGGGACCCTCGTCTTCGAGCTTGGGGTCAGTCAGGGGCACACCCTGCGGCACCTGGTCGGAGGGCTCGTGATGGTCCGTGACCACCAAATCGATCCCCAGGCTCTCCAGGTAGGAAACCTCTTCCTTGGCGGCAATGCCGTTATCGACGGTCACGATCAGCTGGGGGCGAGCGAGCTCGTTAACGCGGTCGAGCGCCGCGCGCGAAAGACCGTAGCCCTCATCAAAGCGATGCGGAATAAACGGCGTGACATCGGCGCCAAACGTGCGCAGCGCCTCGGTCAACAGGCAGGTCGACGTAATACCGTCAACGTCAAAATCGCCAAAGACTGCAATGTGCTCGTGGTTGCGAATAGCACGCTCGACGCGGTCGGCAACGACCGACATGCCCGGGATAATGAGTGGGTCGGCCCAGTCGCGATCGAGCGAAGGCGTCAAAAACAGCTGGCCTTCCTCGATGGATGTAATGCCGTGCGCAACCATAATGCGCGCCACCAGCCCGGGTATGCCCAGGCCAGCCGAAAGCTCCTTTTCGAGCTCGGGATTTTGCTGAGCGACCGCCCAGCGATGCGTCGTCTTAAGCGATGACATAGGCACCCACCCCCGATAGGGGCAGGTCGCCGCGATACCTCTCACGGTTCATAGCGATGAGTCCTCTGTGTATGCCCGCTTCGGCAGGCAGATCTGTTGAACGGATTTATTATACCGTGCAGTGCGGACGCAAATCGCCGCAGCACGCCGCGGTTTCGGTAAACGATGCCGGTAATACCCTCGAAATAATCGAGCGTTTCTGACGCACGGACACATGTGAGCGTCTAGCATATCCAGTCAAAACGGATTCACGAGCAAAGGGAGTCACAAGAGCATATGAAGCAATGGGTTGGACTGGGCAAGTTTCTCGCGGGGCACATGCAGGTCATCGTTCCGATTTGCGTGGCGCTCGGCGTGCTCTTTCCTCAGCAGATCGGCGTTCTCAAGCCCATCGTTCCCACCCTGTTTGCCTTTATGACGTTCCAAGGCGCGCTCAGCAACACCTTCCACCAGGTGGCTGAGGTGTTCCACCGTCCCCTGCATCTGATTTTGGCGTTATTTGTCTCGGCGGCGCTTATTCCCATCGCGGCCTATGCCATGGGATCGTTGTTCTTTGGTTCCAACCCCAACCTTGTCTGCGGCATCGTGCTCGAGTACAGCGTACCCGTGGCAGTCACTGCCTTTATGTGGATCAGCATGTTCGGCGGCAACGGCCCGCTCGCGCTCACCATCATCCTGACGTCCTCGGTTATATCGCCCGTGACGATTCCGCTCACGCTCAAGCTCCTGTTGGGCGCCACCGTCGCAATCGATGTTCCGAGCATGATGCAGAACATGGCCTTTATGATTGCCATCCCCGCCGTGCTCGGCATCGTGATCAACGAGCTCACGCACGGCTGGGGACACGAGAAACTCTCCCCCACGCTCTCGCCCGCCTGCAAATTTATGATGATGGGCGTCATCGCGTCCAACTCCACCGCCATGAGCGAGTACGTGCTACACATGAACGCGGTGCGCCTGGAAGTCGCCCTCTTTATTCTGGTGTTCGCCATCAGCGGTTTTGTCGTGGGCATTCTGGTCGCCCGCGCGCTGCATCTGCCATATAGCGAAACGACCACCATGTGCTTTACCTGCGGCATGCGCAATATCTCTTCGGGCGCCGTCATCGCCACGCAATACTTTCCGGGCGAAGTTGTGTTTCCCGTCATGTGTGGAACGTTGTTTCAGCAGGTGCTCGCCTCGCTTATCGGGCACTTCTTTGAGCGTCTGACCGGCGAGGAGCGCGCCGCCCAGCGCAAGCGCGTCGAGGCCGGCCGCGATGCAATGGCGCGCTAAACCGTCCGCAGTGTGCGGGCGCTCACTTTACGATGTGAGCGCCTCCAGATGTGCGCGGAGTCGCTCCGCATCGACATCGAGCGTGGTCTCAGCATTGACCTGGGCCAAACGATAGCCGACAAAGTAGGGCGAAACCACCCAACGCGGCAGCGCTTTGGCAATGGTCCGGTCGCTCATGTGATAGAAGAACAGGTTGTACGACTCTGCACGACCGCCATGGTGCTCGTGCAAGATATAGCGCAGAGCTACCTGGATTGCATCGGCGAAGAGATTCGCCTCGGCTTGGTCTCTCGTGTCATCGCTGGCGGCGATTCCCTGCGGGGCTGAAACGTTGATCTCAAAGAACCCCATGATCGGTTCGGTTGAGATATTGACCGAGATCCTCCCCTGTTGCCAGACATTGATGCCTTCGAAATTGGCAGAAGTCAGCGAAGTGTAGCCGTCTTCCTGCTCCAAACCCACAATCTGCATGTGCGGATGCACGAGACTACCGCCCGAGAGCGGACCCTTGTTCTTGTACATGAGCACGCTTCGATACTGCTGTGAATCGATCATCTGCTGCCAACAACCCAGGGCAAACCGCATCACATGGTGGAGTTCATCCGGCTCGTAGGTCACCAGGTCGGCATCGTGATCGGCCGACTCGATCAGCACGGTTTGACGGGTGGCGCGCAGGGTCTTGAACTTATTCTCGAGCCAAATGCAATCGCCATCACGGCGAATGATGTCGGTGAGCCCTTCTGTATCGCAAAAAGGGCACGCGGTGCCAGGGCGACGATTATCGTCGGGCTTACCGCTCGCCTGCTGAACGTCAAATACCAGCGCCACGGGTTATACCTCCAGCGGCACGATCTTGGTGCCATGGAGCTCGGAGACGCCTAGCGCCGCCGCGACCGCGTCGCGATTTGCCGTAGTGATGCCGCCGCCGGGAAGGATGGTCAAACGATCGCCCGCATACTCGATTAAACGAGCCAGGTAATCGAAATTATCCTCGATCGACGTACCGGCAGCGCCGCCATGCGTGAGGATGCGCGTAACGCCGCAGTCGGCAAGTGTATCAATCGCATCGAGCTGAGCCTCGGGCGAGAGCTGGTCAAATGACATGTGGAAGGTGATGTCGATGGGATCACGCTTACATTCCTCGGTCGCGCAGCCCGCAGCCATCACGAGGGCGCCAAGCGTAAGTTCGTCGAGCGCCCATCCGCCAGCGCAGGGTTTGCAGCAGCCAAAGACCAAGCCGTCAACGCCCGCACTCACGGCAAGGCCCAAGTCCATCTCCATCATGCGCAGCTCATCCTGGTTGTAGTGAAAGTCGCCGCCACGCGGACGGATCATGCACATCACCCGTGCATCGTGTTCGTGGGCATAGTTGGTCGTAGCGCTGATAACGCCGGCCGAGGGCGTGGTACCACCGACGGCAAGGTTATCGCACAGCTCGATGCGCCTTGCACCGGCATCGATAGCCGCCGGCACCCGCTCAAAGTTCTCGGCACAAAACTCGTACAGCATAGATAGACCCCCAAAGACAGCAGATGTTTTCCGACGGGCATTGTCACACATCCCCATGAAGTTGCGGTGGAATAGGGACTGTTTTGGCCTCTTAGACTCCCATTTAGTCCCTATTCCACCGCAACTTAAAAGGGGGCGCTGACCGGGTTGGTCAGCGCCCCCTTTGTTGAATGGATTAACCGCCCAGATAGGCCTTGCGGACGTTATCGTCGTGCAGCAGCTCTTGACCGGTGCCGGTCATGGTGATCTTGCCAGTCTCGAGCACGTAACCGCGCGTGGCGATGGAAAGCGCCATCTGCGCGTTTTGCTCGACCAGAAGCACCGTGGTACCGGCCTTGTGCAGGTCCTCGACAATCTGGAAGATCTGTTCGATCAGAATCGGTGCCAGACCCATGGAAGGTTCGTCGAGCATAAGCAGTTTGGGGTTACTCATAAGGGCGCGCCCCATAACGAGCATCTGCTGCTCGCCGCCCGAAAGGGTGCCGGCGACCTGGCGACGACGTTCCTTCAGGCGCGGGAACTGCTCGTAGACGCGCTCCAGGCCCGGAGCCACCGTGGACTTGGGCTGCGTATAGGCACCCATCTCCAGGTTCTCCTCGACCGTCATCTGCAAAAAGGCGCGACGACCCTCGGGAACCTGAGCCAGGCCCTTACCAACCAGCTTATCAGCGGGCGTATGAGTAATGTCCTCGCCCATAAACTTGATGGAACCGGTCTTGGAACGCAGCAGGCCCGAGACGGTCTTGAGCGTTGTGGACTTGCCGGCACCGTTGGCACCAATCAAGGCCACGATCTCGCCCTCGTTAACGTTAAAGGAGATGTCCTTGATGGCGTGGATGGCGCCGTACCAGACGTTGATGTTGTAGACGGAAAGCATCGGCTCTGCCATTTAGTTCTCCCCCTTATCCTGCTTGCCCAGATATGCCTCGATAACAGCGTCGTTGTTCTGGATTTCCTCTGCCGTGCCCTTGGCGATGACCTTACCAAAGTTGAGCACGCAGATGCCCTCGCAGATGTTCATAACGAGCGACATATCATGCTCGATAAGCATGATGGCAATGCCAAAGGTGTCGCGAATCTTGACGATGTTCGACATGAGCTCTGCGGTCTCGGACGGGTTCATGCCGGCAGCAGGCTCGTCGAGCAGCAGTAGCTTGGGGTTGGTGGCAAGCGCGCGGACGATCTCCAGACGACGCTGAGCGCCGTAAGGCAGCGATCCGGCCTGCTCGTTTGCCAGATGCTCCATATCAAAGATGGACAGCAGCTCCATGGCGCGCTCGTGAGCAGCCTTCTCGTGCTTCCAATACGTCGGCAGGCGCAGCACGCCCTCAAAGCCGGAGTAACGCTCCTGGTTATGCAGACCGACCTTGACGTTATCCTCCACCGTCATGGTGTTGAATAGGCGAATGTTCTGGAAGGTACGGGCAATACCCATGCGGTTGACCTGGTAGACCGACTTGCCCGAGGTGTCCTCGCCGTCGAGCAGGATGGTGCCATGCGTGGGCTGGTACACCTTGGTGAGCAGGTTGAAGACCGTGGTCTTGCCGGCGCCGTTGGGACCGATCAGACCGGCGATCTCGGTCTTGCCGATAGTCAGGCTAAAGTCGTCGACTGCCTTAAGGCCACCGAACTCAATGCCCAGGTGGATGCACTCGAGTGCAGGGCGTTGGCCCAAGTCGCGGTCGGGAACGATGGCGCCAGAAGGATACGGGACCATCTTGCCCTTCTTGAACTCAAATTTACTGGGCATCGGCTGCCACCTCCTTCTTGGAAGCAAAGCGGTCCTTGACGCGACCGAAGAACGCCTTGAGCTGCGGGTTGTTGGTAAAGATCATGACCAGAATCAGCACGATGGCGTAGATGAGCATGCGGTAGTCCGAGAACTGACGGAGCAGCTCGGGAAGCACCGTGAGCAATGCCGCCGCGATGACGGAGCCGCGCATATTGCCCAGACCGCCCAGGACCACGAACACCAGGATGAGGATGGACGTGTTGAAGTCGAACTTGGTGGCGGAGAGCTGCGAGAAGTTACCGCCGAAGAGAGCTCCGGCAGCACCGGCGAGGGCAGCGGAAACCACGAAGGCGATCATGCGGTACTGGGTGACGGAGATGCCCACGGACTCGGCTGCAATCTTGTTGTCGCGCACGGCCATAATGGCACGGCCGGTACGGCTGCGGACCAGGTTGAGCACGATCACGAGTGCGACCATGACCAGGATGGCACCGGCGAGGAAGGTCGAGTACGTCGACACACCCGATGCGCCCTGCGCGCCCTTGATGATGGCGGTGCCGTCCTCGAGCAGATGCAGGTCGTCGATCGTGGAGTTACCCGTGATGTTAAAGATCACGTGCAGGCCGCGCGAGTCGACACCCACGATAAGGCAGGTGACGATCTCTTTGATGATCTCACCAAAGGCCAGCGTCACGATAGCCAGGTAATCGCCACTCAGACGAAGGACCGGGATACCGATCAAGAAGCCCAGGATGGCGGCAGCAAAGGCGCCGACCACGATGCTGATGATCAGGCGCACCGGATCGGAGGGAACGGCGCTCTCAAGGGCGACCGCGGTGACGATGCCCGTATAGGCACCGACGCTCATAAAGCCCGCATGGCCCAGCGACAGGTCGCCCGCGATGCCGACGACGAGGTTGAGGGAAATGGCCATGACGATATAGGCCGTGATGGGAACCAGCTGACCGGCGATCATGCGCGGAATCATGTGGTTGGACTGCATAAAGAACACGATGGCGAAGGCCACGATGCACATGGCGTACGTGACAAAGTCGTGACGCGTCTGCTTGTCTTTAAGAAACTTCATAACGCTCACCTACACCTTCTCGGGGACGTACTTGCCCAAGAGGCCGGCAGGCTTGACGAGCAGGACGATGATCAAAACACCAAAGACGATGGAGTTGGCAAGGCTCGTGGAAATGTAAGCCTGCGCCATCGCCTCGATGATGCCGATGAGAATGCCACCGACAAAGGCACCGGGGATGGAGCCGATGCCGCCGAAAACGGCAGCGTCGAAGGCCTTGATGCCAGGCATGGCGCCCGTGGTGGGCTGCAGGACCGGCGAGTAGGAGCACAGCAGCACGCCGGCGATGGCGGCAAGGGCGGAGCCGATGGCAAACGTCATCGAGATGGTGCGGTTGACGTTGATGCCCATGAGCTGAGCGGCGGCTTTGTCCTCGGACACGGCGCGCATGGCTTTGCCCATCTTGGTCTTACCTGTAAAGAACATCAGGCCGGCCATGATAACCAGGCAGGCGACGATGGTGACGAGCGAGACGGCGCTTACGTTGAACTTGGCCAAGAACTCCGGTACCTGGAAGGTGACGAGCGAAGTGAAGTTCTTGGGCGTGGCGCCCCACAGAAGCTGCGCGGCGTTCTGCAGGAAGTAAGACACGCCGATGGCCGTGATCAGAACGGCCAGAGGGCCTGCTTGGCGCAGCGGCTTATAGGCCAGACCCTCGATGAGAACACCGAGAACCGTGCAGACCACACAAGAGAGAACTACAGATGCCCAGCCCGGGAGGCCGAGATACGACGTGGCACAGAACGAGACATAGGCACCGACCATGATGACGTCGCCGTGAGCGAAGTTGAGCATCTTGGCGATACCGTAGACCATGGTGTAGCCCAACGCGACGATGGCGTAGACGCTGCCCATGGACAGGCCGTTGACCAGGTATTGGATAAAGACCGTCATGTTCCACATCCCCCTTTCGAATAGGTTTCCAGTTGATGTATGAAACAGGGACGTTACATCGTCCCTAGATACCAAGCAAGCAGGGAAGGCCAAAACCTCCCCTGCTTGGGATCAAAACCGCTCTATGTAAGGCGGCCTATTAGGCCTGTACGTACTTGCCGTCGGTAATGACATACGCCGTCGGGTCCTTCTGGACCTGGCCCTTGTCGTTCCAGGAGAGCTTGCCAGTCAGACCGTCAACAGTAATGTTGCGCATAGCCTCGGGAAGCTTCTCGGCAACCTCGGTGGGGTCGGCGTCGACACCCAGGCCGGCCTCCTTGAGGGCCTCGACCACCGCATGCACGCCGTCGTAGGCGTCGGCGGCAAACTGGTCGGGGGTATCGCCGTACTTATCTTTGTAAGCGTTGACGAAGTCGGCGTTCTTCTCGTCGTCGGCGGAGAACGGGGTCATGAGCAGCAGACCCTCGGCAAGAGAGGTGTCGAAGCCCTCAACGCCCAGGATGCCGTCCATGCCGTCGCAGCCCATCATCTTGACGTCGTAGCCCATGTCCTTGGCGTTCTTGAGCAGGACGGACGCCGGCGTGTAGTAGATCGGCGCAAAGATCATGGTGGCGCCTGCCTGCTTGGCCTTGGTCAGCTGGTTGGTAAAGCTCGTGGCGGAGTCGTCCTTAAAGGTCTCCTCGTCAACAATCTCGAGCTTGGACTTAGCGGCCTGGGCCTTAAAGGAATCTGCGATGCCCGAAGAATAGGCGTCGCCGGAGTTATAGAACAGCACGAACTTCTCGTCCGCATACTTCTGCGCCAGGAACTTGGCAGCGTTGACACCCTGGTTGGGGTCGGTAAAGCAAACCTGGAAGACGCAATCCTTGCCCTTGGTAACGTCCTCGGAAGACGCGGACGGGGTGATCATGAACGTCTTGGGGTCGTTACCGCACTCTGCGGCAACGGCGACCGACGCACCCGTGGTGGTCGGACCGACGAGGGCCTGCATGCCCCAGTCGAGCAGGGTGTTGAAGGCGTTGACGGCCTTCTCGCCATCGGCCTGGTCGTCCTCGGCCTTGCTGACAAGCGGCAGCTCCTTAGTCGAGAAATCCTTGCAGCCAAGCTCGACAGCCTGTGTAACGGACTTGCCGTAGGACGCGTTGGCGCCGGTCAGCGGGCCGATGGTGCCGATCTTAAACGAAGCGTCGCCCGACGCGGAACCGCTGTCGCCGCCGTTGGAGGAGCAGCCAGCTAGAATGGACATCGCCCCCAGACCTGCTGCGCTCGCGATAACGCTCCTGCGATTCATAACAGGGTTCAATGACTTACCGGTGAGGCTCGACATGCGGCTCTCCTCTCAAATCTCGTCGGGTTTCGGTTACCCGACAGGCCATCCTTCGCCGTGTTCGGCGTTCGCAAAATAGTAGACGCTTTAGTTGAGAAAAGTGGCGATTATTTCAACTTTTCTTTTGTTTTGCCCATTTATCCATAATTCTGCGTATTTCTGTCGGTTTATGCAGTTTAGCCACTTTATTGTGTGAAAGTAATGTTTCCGTTCTGTTACAGGCGTCCTTGCCCTGAATAAAACGGCCCGCCGGTCTCGATGTATATGCACTTAGGCGGCGATGTACTTGCCGTCCTGGATCACATAAGCCGTAGCGGGCTTTTCGACCTGGCCCTTGTCATTCCACGTCAGCTCGCCCGTCAGGCCCTCGATCTTAATCTTGCGCATGGCACGGGCAAGGTCGCCGGCAATGTCGGCGCCGTCGGCCGTAATGTCGATGCCCGCTTTGTCGATGGCCTCGGCGATGGCGTTGACGCAATCGTAGGCGTCGGCGGCAAACTGGTTGGGCGTCTCGTCGTAGGCATCCTTATAGGCCTTAACGAAGTCGGCATTCTTCTCATCGTCAGCCGAAAACGGGGTCATGAGCAGTACGCCCTCGGCAAGAGAGGTATCGAAGCCTTCCACAGAGAGCAGGCCGTCCATGCCGTCGGTACCCATGAGGGTCATGTCGTAGCCCATGTCCTTGGCGTTCTTGAGCAAAACGGACGCCGGCGTGTAGTAGATCGGCGCAAAGATGAGCGTGGCGCCGGACTCCTTGGCCTTGGTGAGCTGGTTGGTAAAGCTCGTGGAAGAGTCGTCCTTAAAGGTCTCGGTATCGACGATGTCGAGCTTGGACGCCTTGGCCTGCTCGGCAAAAGCGTCGGCAACGCCCGAGCTATACGTATCGCCGGAGTTGTAGAACAGGGCGATCTTGGCATCCGCGTACTTCTCGGCCAAGAACTTTGCGGCGCTGGCGCCCATGGTGGGATCGGTGAAGCAAACCTGAAAGACCGTGGTTTTATCCTTGGTGACGTCGAGAGACGAGGCCGAGGGCGTGACCATGAGCATGTCGTCGGCAATCTCGCCCGAGACAGCGACGGCGGCACCAGTCGTGACGGGGCCGACGAGAGCCTGCATACCCCAGTCGCACAGGGTATTGAAGGCGTTGATGGCCTTCTCGCCGTCAGCGACGTCATCCTCGGACTTAAGCGAGAGCTTGAGGTCCTTGGTCGAGAAATCCTTGGCGGCGAGCTTGGCACCCTTCTCGGCCGAGACGCCATAGGTTGCCGCGGCGCCGGTCAAAGGGCCGATGACACCGATCTTGAAGGTCTTGCCGTCATCGGCGGAGCCGCCGTCCGAGCCACCCGACGAGCAACCAGCGAGTGCTGCGGTGCTACCGAGCGCCGCAGCGCCAGCCAAGAAACTCCTGCGGTTAAGTACGTTGTTGATGCTAAACATGGTGTCCCCCTTTTCGCTGGCCGTGGTGCGGCCGTCTTGCGGTACAGGGCAAACCTTATGGTGCAAACGTTGACAGTTTGTTACGGAAGTTCGTTTGTAGCGAGCGTGTTTCCAATGTTTCCGCAGCGTTTCGGGGGTGACGTTTTATGCTGCTCCCGCTGCCAGGCAAGCACGCGCCCGCACTTCACGCTAGAATGCACTCAACCTTTAAGCGGTTAATCCATCCATAAGATGCACGAAGGAGCTATCTATGAGCGAACCCCTGCGCACCGTGAACGTCGGCCTCATCGGTCTGGGAACCGTCGGCGGCGGCGTGGCCCGTCTGATCAAGAGCCACCACGATGAGTACCTGGCAGCCTACGGCATCGACCTTAAGCTGACCCGCGCCTGCGCGCTTGCCTGGGAGCAGGCCGAGGCGGCAGGCATTGAGCGCGAGGCCTTTACGAGCGACTGGCACGATGTCGTCACCGACCCCGCCGTCGACATCGTCGTCGAGCTGATCGGCGGCGAGCATCCCGCAACCGAGATCTTCACCACTGCCTTTGAGCACGGCAAGCACGTCGTCTCTGCCAACAAGGCCCTGCTGGGCCGTCACGTCGAGACGCTTGCCAAGAAGGCACGCGCGTGCGGCGTGCAGATTAAGTGCGAGGCCAGCTGCGGCGGCGGCATCCCCATCGTGAGCACGCTTGAGCACGATCTGGTGGGCAACAAGATCCTGACCATCGCCGGCATCCTCAACGGCACCACCAACTACATCCTGTCGCGCATGGACGCCGAGGGCGCCGATTACGCCGACGTGCTCGCCGATGCACAGGCCAAGGGCTATGCCGAGGCCGACCCGTCCGCCGACGTCGACGGCTTCGATGCCGCCAGCAAGACGGCGATCCTCGCCTCCATCGGCTTTGGCACCCGCGTTACCACCGACGATGTGTACCAGCAGGGTATCCGTACCATCGGCGCCGAGGACATCGCCCAGGCTCGCGAGCTCGGCTACACCATTAAGCTGCTCGGCATCGCCCGCAACACCGACGCCGGCGTCGACGTCCGCGTGCATCCCACGCTCATCCCGGCAGACCATATGCTCGCCAAGGTCAACGGTGCCATGAACGCCGTCTACGTGGTGGGTGACGCCGTGGGCGAGACCATGTTCTACGGCGCGGGCGCAGGCTCCTTCCCCACCGCGAGCGCCGTCGTGGGCGATATCTTGTCGCTCTCCGAGCAGATCAGCCGCGGCGTGGCTCCGCTGCCCGAGATTGAGCCCTATGGTCACAACCTCGCCTTTAAGCCCATGGACGAGCTCCAGACCAAGTACTATGTGCGCCTGAAGGTCGCCGACCGCGTGGGCGCCCTGTCCGAGACGGTCGACATCTTTGCCAAGCACAACATCTCGATTTCGCTCATCAACCAGGTCGAGGACGGCAAGTCGGGCGTCAGCGATGCCTGCTCGGTCATCTTCCTGACGCACCGCGCGCTCGAGAAGGACGTCCAGGCTGCCGCCGCCGAGCTTGCCAGCGTCGACTGCGTGGCCGAGGTCGCCAACGTCCTGCGCATCGAGGACGTCGAGGCTTGGACCGAAGGTGTCATGGCCAACTAGTTCGGTTTACACCCCACAACGCATTTGCTCGAAGGGCTCCCGTCTGGTCTTGGACGGGAGCCCTTTTATTTGCACGCTCGGGGCGCATTGACGCGATCCGCGTTTGAACAATTTGACCGTTCGGTGTCAACCAGGGATACCGCTCACCGATAAGCAGGCATGTTTGCTTTTGTCCGCCGCTATCCTGTGCTGCGTACGTCCACCCCCGAAGAATGGAGGCACCATGTTGCTCGAGGGCAAGAAAGCAATCATCACCGGAGGCACGCGCGGCATCGGCTATGCCATCGCCTGCCGCTTTATCGAGGAGGGTGCCACCGTCACCGTCTTTGGCTCGCGTCAGGAGACCGCCGATGCGGCCGTTGAGAAGCTGACAGCCGTCTATCCCGACGCCAAGGTCTGGGGTCGCTTCTGCGACCTCACCTCACTCGAAGCCGTGACCGAGGCCTTTACCCAGGCTGCAGCCGATATGGGCGGTCTCGATACGGTCGTCAACAACGCCGGAATCTCCCAGCGCTCACCCCTTTTGGACTATACAGCCGAGGAGTTCGCCAAAGTTATGGACCTCAACGTCGTCGCCGTCTTTAACGGTCACCAGGCTGCCGCCAAGATCATGACCGAGGCCGGCCACGGCGGCACCATCACTACCACAAGCTCGATGGTCGCCAAGTACGGCCAGCCCTCTGGCGTCGGCTACCCCACGTCTAAGTTTGCCGTCAACGGCATGGTCCAGTCGCTCTCGCGCGAGCTCGCCCCCATGGGCATTCGCGTCAACGCCGTTGCCCCAGGCGTAACCAAGACCGATATGGTCGCCAACCTGCCCGAAGAGGTCATCAAGCCCATCATCGCCACTATTCCGCTCGGTCGTATGGGCGAGCCCGAGGACGTTGCCAACGCCTTCGTTTTCCTTGCGAGCGACATGTCCTCCTATGTCACGGGCGCCATCCTCCCCGTCGACGGGGCAGCCCGCTCCTAAAGGTCGAAAGTTTCGGCTTCGAACCTCAACAGAGTTCAACGCAAAAGGCGCGCTGTCCGCATCAACCGCAGGCAGCGCGCCTTCTATTATTTGGACGGAACCCGTATCCCGACATTCCTTGCTACTTGCCGTCGTCGTCCTGGGCTTCATCGCGCGCGTAGAGCTCCAGCATGCGGCGGCGGTATTCGCGCACGGCGAGCTTGGCGCGCTCCAGGCGGCGACGCTCGCGCGGAGTCAGCTCGGACGGGTCGACCTCGTCTCCATAGGTCTTATCGGCAAGAAGATGTGCCGCATCCACGATGCGGGCATCGATGTGGCCGCTCGCCGCCTCGGCGGAAAGACGCTCGGCAATCGTATCGAGCGTAGGCAGGCCCTCGAATACGCGACCGTGACCATGCGAGGTCAGCAGCTCGTGCTCGCGTGCGAGCAGGCTCGCCAAATCGTGATGGGCACGCAGGATGTCGAACGCATCGGACGGATGCTCGGCAACCTCTGCCACGGCGGCGACCGGCGCGGCGTCGACCACGCGGTAGAAGAGCTGCGCGAGCAATGGCATCAAGAACACTGTGATGGCACCGGCGGCAACCATGACCGACGCAATATCTTGCGACAGCGCGCCCGCGTTGACGGCAACACTCGTCACGGCAACGATGATCGGCAGGGCCGTGGTGCAGTACAGGGCCACGGTAATGCGACCATACGCCGACACATCGCGCGTCGCAGGACAAATGCTCATAGAAATAAGAATGGGCACGGCACGAATAATCAACAACGCCACGATAAAGCCCACGAGCAGACCCGGGCGCGACGCCACGGCCGTCAGATCGATCTTTGCGCCCGATACGGTAAAGAATACCGGAATCAAAAAGCCGTAGGCCAGGCCATCGAGCTTGGTCTCGAGCGTATGGTTGCCCTCGGGGATGATATAGCGCAAGACAAAGCCGGCGGCAAAAGAACCCAACACGATGTCGAGATCAAAGACGGCCGAGAACGCCACGAGTGTGACCAGGATGAGCACCGTCAGGCGCACGAAGGTCTGCGACGTGGTATCGGCGCGTTCCTCGACAAACGCAAAGAAGCGGCTGCCGACACGCTTGGAGCGGCTTTGGGGCCCCGCCCCCAGTGGTTCTCGCTTGGAGCGGCTTGGGACCACAGCCAGCAACACGCAAACCACCGCAAACAAGCCAAGGATTACGAGCGTTTGGATGCCAGTGCGGGCAGACAGCAGCACCGACATGGCGAGCACAGGGCCGAGCTCACCCCAGGTGCCATACGCGAGAATCGAGTCGCCCACACGCGTGCCAGTGAGCGAGCGCTCACGCATGATGGGCACGAGCGTGCCGAGCGCCGTCGAAGTGAGGGCAAGCGTCACGGCGATACCGTCGAAATGACTGACCGAGAACCACGGGGTAAAGCGCACGGCAAGCCAGGCGATACCAAACGTGACGGCCCACGTCGCCAAGCCGTAGCGCCCCTCGACGCCCGTGATGCTCTTGGGGTCGATCTCAAAGCCGGCAAGCAGGAACAAGAAGGCCAGGCCCAGCTCGGACACAAGCGAGACCTCGGCATCTACATGGATGACGCCGAGCATATGGGGTCCCAGCACCGCGCCGAGCACGAGCAAAAAGACCGTCTCGGGAACGGGTTTTCCGGGAATCGCCGAGGCGATAAAAGGACTCGCAGAGGCCACGAGTGCGATGATGGCGAGCGAAACGAATGCCATGTGATGCCTTTCTCTTGTTTGCGCTTCACTGTAGCACCCTCGCCGTCCTCAACGCGCCGCGAGCTGTCGTATCATAGTGAGGTTTACAAACATGTGGCTCAAGGCGACCGCGAGGCTTGTCCCGTAAACCGACCGCTGCCGCATACCGTACCGTACGCCCAACCGATCAGGAAGGCAGGAACCAATGGTCTCTCGTATCTACGTGGAGAAGAAACCCGGGTTCGACGTCGAGGCTCAGCAGCTCAAGGGCGAGCTGACCGAAATTCTCGGCATCAAGGGCATCGAGGCCCTGAGGATCATCAACCGCTACGACGTCGAGGGCATCGACGAGGAGCTTTTCCGCTCCTGCGTGCCGACCGTCTTTAGCGAGCCCCAGGTCGATGTGACCTACGACGAACTCCCCGCAAGCGATGGCGCCGTCTTTGCCGTCGAATTCCTGCCTGGCCAGTTTGACCAGCGCGCCGACTCCGCCAGCGAGTGCGTGCAGCTCATCAGCCAGGGCGAGCGCCCCGCCGTGCGCTCCGCCAAGGTCTATATGATCTCGGGCGCTCTGGACGAAGCCGCCATCGATGCCATCAAGCACTACGTGGTGAACCCCGTCGAGGCGCGCATCGCCTCGCTCGACCTGCCCGAGACGCTGTACATGGAGACTCCCGAGCCCCAGCCCGTCGAGGTGCTCGACGGCTTCCGCAAGCTCGACGAGGCCGGCCTTGCCGCCTTTATCGCCGATCGCGGCCTTGCCATGGACGAGGCAGACATCGCCTTCTGCCAGCAGTACTTCCGCGATGAGGACCGCGACCCCACCATCACCGAGATCCGCGTAATCGACACCTATTGGTCCGACCACTGCCGCCACACCACTTTCGGCACCGTCCTGGACGACGTGACGATCGACGACGCCGTGGTGCAGCAGGCCTTCGACCGCTACATGGAGATGCGCCATGAGCTCGGTCGCGACGCCAAGCCCGTCTGCCTCATGGACATGGGCACCATCGGCGCCAAGTACCTCAAGAAGACCGGCGTCATGACCGATGTCGATGAGTCCGAGGAGATCAATGCCTGCACCGTCAAGGTGAAGGTCGATGTCGATGGCGAGGACCAGGACTGGCTATTCCTCTTTAAGAACGAGACCCACAACCACCCGACCGAGATCGAGCCCTTCGGCGGTGCCGCCACCTGCGTGGGCGGCGCTATCCGTGACCCGCTCTCGGGCCGCAGCTATGTGTACCAGGCCATGCGCGTCACCGGCGCCGGCGACCCCACCGTCCCGGTTTCCGAGACGCTCGAGGGCAAGCTGCCGCAGCGCAAGCTCGTGACTACTGCCGCCGCCGGCTACTCCAGCTACGGCAACCAGATCGGCCTTGCCACCGGGCAGGGCAACGAGCTCTATCACCCCGGCTACGTGGCCAAGCGCATGGAGGTCGGCGCCGTCGTGGGCGCTACCCCGGCAAACCACGTGCGCCGCGAGTGCCCCGCCCCCACCGACAAGATCATCCTGCTGGGCGGCCGCACCGGCCGTGACGGCATCGGCGGTGCCACCGGCTCCTCCAAGACCCAGAACACCGAGTCCATCGAGACCTCGGGCGCCGAGGTCCAGAAGGGCAACGCCCCGGTCGAGCGCAAGCTGCAGCGCCTCTTCCGCCGCGGCGACGCCTGCCGCCTGATCAAGCGCTGCAACGACTTTGGCGCCGGCGGCGTCTCGGTCGCCGTGGGCGAGCTTGCCGACGGCCTGTACGTGGACCTGGACACCGTGACCAAGAAGTACGACGGCCTGGACGGCACCGAGCTCGCCATCTCCGAGTCCCAGGAGCGTATGGCCTGCGCCGTCGCCGACGGTGACGTCGAGGAGTTCATGGGCTACGCCGCCGAGGAGAACCTGGAGGCGACCGTTATCGCCGAGGTTACCGCCGAGCCGCGCATGCGCATGGCCTGGAACGGCGTCGCTATCGTCGACCTGTCCCGCGAGTTCCTCAACTCCAACGGCGCACCCAAGCACCAGGTCGCCCACGTGTGCGCCCGTAGCGTGTGGCAGCCCAGCTGGGCCGGCACCACGCTCGCCGAGCGCATGACCTCGCTCGTCACCGACCTCAACGTCGCTTCCAACAAGGGCCTTTCCGAGCGCTTCGACTCCACCATCGGCGCCGCGACCGTGCTCATGCCCTTTGGCGGCAAGACGCAGCTCACCCCCAGCTCGGCCATGGTCGCCAAGTTCCCCGTGGACGGCGAGACCACCACGGCGAGTGCCATGGCATGGGGCTTCAACCCCTATCTGATGGAGGCCGACCAGTTTGCGGGCGCCTACCTGTCCGTGGTCGAGTCCATCGCCAAGCTCGTGGCTGCCGGCTTTGAGCACAAGCGCGCCTATCTCTCCTTCCAGGAGTACTTCGAGCGTCTGCGCACCGAGGCCGAGCGCTGGGGCAAGCCCACGGCAGCCGTCCTGGGCGCCCTCATGGCCCAAGTCGACCTGGGTGCCGGCGCCATCGGCGGCAAGGACTCCATGAGCGGTTCGTTTGAGGACGAGACCGGCGAGCTCAACGTTCCGCCGACCCTGATCAGCTTCGCCGTCGCCGTGGGCAAGGCCGCCCGCGCCGTCTCGCCCGAGTTCAAGGGCCTCACGCACCGCGTCGTCCGCATCGCCCCCGCCACCTATGGCGAGGACTACCGTCCCGACGCCCAGCAGTTGCTCGCCGCGTTTGACGCCGTCGAGGCGCTCACTGCTACCGGCAACGCCCTGGCCATATCCACGCCCGGCTACGGCTGCGGCGCCGAGAGCCTCTTTAAGATGTGCGTCGGTAACCAGATCGGCATCGAGCTTGCCGAGGATGTAGACGTAGAGAGCCTCTTCACCCCGCTCTACGGCAGCTTTATCGTCGAGCTCGCCGAGGATGCCGAGCTGCCCGAGGTCGCCGACGGCGTTGTCGTCGAGCCCCTGGGCACCACCGTCGAGGGCTATGTCATCGACACCGGCTCCGAGGTCATCGAGCTCTCCGAACTCCAGGAGGCCTGGGAGAGCGGCATCGAGGGCGTCTTTGCCTACCGCAGCGCCGACGAGACCCCCGAGGTCGAGACCATCGACTTCCGTGCCAAGGACATCCACGTGTACAGCGGCGCCAAGATCGCCCGTCCGCGCGTGATCATCCCCGTGTTCCCCGGCAACAACTGTGAGTACGACAGCGCACGTGCCTTCCGCGCAGCCGGTGCCGAAGCCGACACCTTCGTGATCAACAACCTCACGCCCGAGGCCGTCGCCGAGAGCACCCACGAGCTTGCCCGCCGCATCCGTGCAAGCCAGATCGTCATGATCCCCGGCGGCTTCTCGGGCGGCGACGAGCCCGACGGCTCCGCCAAGTTCATCACGGCGTTCTTCCGCGCTCCCGAGGTCACCGAGGCAGTTCGCGACCTGCTCAAGGCCCGCGACGGCCTGATGCTGGGCATCTGCAACGGCTTCCAGGCCCTGATCAAGCTCGGCCTGGTGCCCTACGGCGACATCGTCGACGCCACGCCCGATGCGCCCACGTTGACGTTCAACACCATCGGTCGCCACCAGAGCCGTCTGGTGCGCACCCGCATCTCGTCCAACTTGTCCCCGTGGCTGTCGCAGTGCAGCCTGGACGACCCCTACACCGTCGCCATCAGCCACGGCGAGGGCCGCTTTGTCGCCAATGACGAAGTGCTCGCCCAACTGATCGCCAACGGCCAGGTCGCCACGCAGTACGTGGGCGAGAACGGCAAGCCCAGCATGGACCTTTCCGTCAACCCCAACGGCTCCGCACTCGCCATCGAGGGCATCACGAGCCCCGACGGCCGCGTCCTGGGCAAGATGGGCCATGCCGAGCGTCGCGGCGACAACCTGTACCGCAACGTGCCCGAGCATGTCCCCGGCGATAAGTTCATGCCGATCTTTGAGAGCGGCGTGGCCTACTTCGCTTAAACCTTTCCCATCGGGTACAATCCCTTCGGGTAACAACACCCGCCACCGGCACATCCGGTGGCGGGTTCTTTTTTGCTTCGCGCATGTAGGAAGGACATCATGGAAAGCCGCAAGCCGTATCTCGCCACCCTGCCCGGACTCATCCTGGGCTGCCTCGTCTGCTGTGCACTCTGGGGATCGGCCTTTCCCTGTATCAAGATCGGTTACGCACTCTTTGGTATCCCAGCGCACGATAGCGCCTCGCAGCTGCTCTTTGCGGGCTTGCGCTTCACACTTGCCGGCGCCCTGGTTATCGTTGGGATGAGTGCGGCCCAACGCCGCCCCCTCATTCCGCAGGCTCGCGACATCAAGCCCATCTTTGTCTTGTCGCTCTTCCAGACTATCGGGCAGTATTTCTTTTTCTATCTGGGCCTCTCGCGCGCCAGCGCCATGTCGAGCTCCATCATCGAGGCCAGCGCCAACTTCCTAGCCATCCTCTTTGCCGCCCTGGCGTTTCGCACCGAAAAGCTCGATGCGGCCAAAGTGCTCGGCTGCGTACTGGGCTTTGCCGGTGTCGCGCTCGTCAACCTTTCGGGCGCGGACGGCACCTTTGGCTTCAGGCTCGATGGCGAGGGCTTTATCCTGGCCTCCACCGTCGCGGGTGCCCTATCGACCTGCCTGATCGGCATCTTCTCGCGCGAGCACGACGGCGTCTTGCTTGCCGGGTGGCAGTTTTTAGTCGGTGGCGTGGTCCTTACCGCCATCGGGTTTTTGATGGGCGGCACGTTGTCCCCCACCGAAATCGCCCCCGCCATCGCGCTCATCATCTACATGGCGCTTATCTCCGCGGTCGCCTACTCGCTGTGGTCGCGCCTGCTTGCCGCCAACCCCGTCAGCCGCGTCTCGGTCTTTGGGTTTATGAACCCGGTCTTTGGCGTGCTGCTGAGCGCGCTGCTGCTCGGCGAGGGCGCTGGCACGAGCCCCGTTACTGTCATCGTTGCCCTGCTGTTGGTTTGCGGCGGCATCATCATCGTAAACAAGCCCAAAAAGGCCTAGCGAACTGCCTCGTTCCAAGAAAAAGACGAGGCGTATCTTCGACAGCCGCTACTAATCCCGCCAACGCAATAGAGGCGCACGACCATCAATGCGGTCGTGTGCCCCTTTTCCTAGTGTATCTGAACGCCGGCTTTCTTTTTCTCGGCCTTGACGCGGTAGAGCTCCGCATCGGCAGCGCGAAGTAAGTCTTGCCAGGTATCAACACTATCGCCGACCCGCGCGTAACCGATGGACATCCGCAATGCATACGGCACCTCGGCATGCGCGAGCTCGTCGTTGATTGTCGCGCACAGATGCATGACATCCTGTTCCGCCACTGCCTTTTGGAGCACCACGAACTCATCGCCACCGTAGCGTGCGATAAAGCCACCAGACGCCGAGCAGACCTCTTTGAGCGCAGCGGATATAACCTGAAGAGCATGGTCGCCCTCCACATGTCCATAGCGATCGTTAATCTGCTTAAAGCCGTCGGCGTCCATCATGAGCAGATACACATCTTCGGCCTGATCCACATTGGAGAAGAGCGACAGGATATAGGTCTCAAAACGGTTGCGATTGTTGAGGCCAGTCAACGGGTCGGTCGAGATGAGCTGCTCCTGGCAGATGATATAGAGCAGCAACATGCTAATCATTATGCCGACACAAAGGCCAGGCACCGAGTATACGATCTGAAAGGTACCGCCCACCAGGGCCGGAATGGCGAAAAATGCCAAGGTTCGATAGATAGCCTTCGTCTGCAGGCTCTCGACCCTGCGAGATTGCACAAACGCATGCAGGGACGTATGTATAACGTAACAATAGCTGACAATGGGCTGGATCATATAGGCAAAGCCGCGACGATACACGCCCTGCGAATCGATATAGAACAAGGCGTGCGTCCAGTAACTGGTAAAAGCCAGCACGACCACCAGAGCCGTAGGCAACGTTACAAGCACCACCCTATAGCGCGAGGTCACAAGGCGAGAGCCCTGCATCGTCTCGGAATAGATAAACCAAATGAGACACGCGATGGCAAAGAGCGAAAACGAAACCGCGTTGGAAATCCAGTTGGCAGCAATACCCAACGTGCCGTCCGCACCATCCGAAAGCGTCCAGATCATATCGAATAATATGTACGCGGCAGAGGTGTAGCCAAGCATGCTAAACAATAGCTGCAGGGTGCTCGAGAACAAGGAGCGACGACTTCGCGCGGCAAGCCCGATAAGAACAATCATGCATAGCAGGAATATCTCAATCTTGAGTGCCTTAACCACTAGACGCCATCCCTTCAATATCCGAATGGTCAGAATCGCCCAATTCGAATCAGGGCAATAAACACCCCTTTACTCCGCAGGGGTAAAGGGAATCATAGCAAAGCGCCCGAACATCACTGCAAAACAGTTTCTGTTCGGGCGCTCGGACGGCGCGAATTGCACGCCGGAATCAATTATCGGTAACGGCCGTTACTCGCCATCGATGTCGGTCGCGACGGCCTCCTCGATGGCCTCGACACCGGCAGGCGACAGGTCCTCCTTGCCCTGGCAGAACTTCTTGTCGACCCAGCCGGTCAGAATCGGAGCCATGATTGCCGTGATGATAACGGCAGTGGCGATCTGGGCGTACGCGGTGGGCGCAAGCTCGGCGTAGCGCGGCGCGACCTCGGCGAGAGCAACCGGCGTGGTCATAGCCGTGCCGGCGATGGTGGAACAAGCCACGGCAGCCTTGCCGTTACCACCGCACAGGCGCTCGAACGCAAAGGTGATGGGACCGACGACAAACAGCGTGACAAGGCCCAGCAAGATGCCGGAAATACCGCCGGTGATAAAGCTCGACAGGCTCATGGACGCGCCAAGCTGAAATCCGATGACGGCAATCGCAGGGTTGGAACCGGGAACCAGCAGGTTCTTGATAAACGGGAACAGGTTGCCCAGAACCATGCCGATAACGAGCGGCAAAATGGAGCCGATGATAGTACCGACAGGGATGTTGGCAAGACCCGAAACACCAAGGATGATCATCGTGACGGCGGGGCCGGCCGTAAAGAACAGGATACCGACGGCGCCCTGCTCGGACTCATCGCCGAACTCGCCCATGATGCCCGTATAGAGCGCCATGTTGCAAAACGTAATGCCGCCGATGATAGACACGGAGCTCAGACCCAGGAAGTTGTCGTTAAAGAAATATGCCACGCCTAGGCCGAGAGCCGCTGCGACGACCAGCTTGGGAATCAGCACGACGATACCGGTCTTGATGGCGCCCGGCGTGGACTTAAAGCTGATGCCGGCGCCCACGAACAGCAGGATCGCGGCGACGATGGTATTGGAGCCACCGCGGCAGGCAGCCGTAAAGAAGCCGCCGATCTCAAAAACCTGCGGGCAGAAGGTGTTGAGCAAAAGACCGACGATCATCGGATAGATCATGATGTCGCCCGGGATGCGCGGAACCTTGAATTTCTTTTGCTCGTTGGCAGTCGCTTCCTGTGCCATGAAACCCCCATTTCCGCTGACGCGGAACAAAAGCCCACGTCATGCTTTGCTACAGTAAAGTTTGACCATGGTACCAGAAGAAATAGACCAGCTCGGTGAAAAATTCGACAAGTTGGGATGGAACGAGATTCGGCGCCCGCGACGCCACCCCTATATAAGGCTCAAGACGATATAGAGTACGATGCCCGAGACGCAGCACCACAGCATCGATTTTGTCTTGACCGCCACGACCACGACGCCGGCGGCCGCAATCCAGGGAACCAAGGCAGGCCAGAGTCCCGCGTCGAACGCGCCGGGGCTCACCAAGTCGTTGGCGACCAACGCGGCAAAGGCAGCGGGCGGGATATAGCCCAGGGCCTCGGTAATACGGGGCGACAGGGTCCGCCCGCGCAAGGCGAACGCCGGCGCGATGCGAAAGAACGCGATAGCAGCCCACGACGACAGCCACAGAACCAAGAACTCGTTAACGGGCATCGCGGGCACCTCTTCCGTCAAATACAGCATCGCACGCCAACGCAATGGCAATGCCGGCCACGACGCTTGCCGGCACGGCAATATTCGTGAGGCCCAAGAACTTGCATATGGCGACAGACACCGCAGCCATAACAGCAGCCACGACATTGCCGCGCGACAGCCGCTGCGAAAAGAGCAGGCAGATAAAGAGTGAGGTGCAGACAAAGGCTGCAATGGCGGTGGGAACATCGACAACGGCGCCGACGATGGCGCCCGTCGTACACGAAACGCCCCATGTTGCGATAAGGATCACGTTGAGCACGAAGGACTCACGCGGGCCCCAATCCTCCCCTTCAACCAACTTGGCAAGCGAGATGCCGTATGCCTCCTCGGTAAGTGTCGCGGCAACAGCCAGCGTCTGACACTTCGAGGCACCCGTCAGATGCGGCGCGATCGATGCCGAGTAAAGCGCAAAACGCGAGGAGACGGCGGCGACGCTCGCGACGATCGATGCTGCAGGCACACCCGCCAGCCACAGGTTGCAGATCATAAACTGCCCGCTGCCCGTCACAAACGTGCTGCTCAGGGCAAAGACCATCCAGGGCTCCATTCCCGTCTGCCCCATGATCATTCCGCACGGCGCGCCTATTGCAACATAGGTAAGAATCACTGACCAGACGGTTCTAACGATTTTGAGCACCATACGCTTCTCATCCTGACAAGGTCTCCAAGCCGCATGTAGCGATACGGCAGAATCATCATCCGGCAGCAACCGAGTTCACCTACAATTGCCACCGGATCGAAAGACACAACTTTTTAGGAAGTCATTATGACAGCTATCGATCGAGACCGGGCGCGCGCGGCCTTCAAAAGCTACACCGATGCCTACGACGCCACCAACCCACGCATCGCGCTCAAAATCGAGCATACGTACCACGTTGCCGAGGTATGCGATGCCGTGGCGCGCGAACAGGACTGGTCACCGCAGGACATTGACCTAGCGTGGCTTTGCGGCCTGCTACACGATATGGGTCGCTTTGAACAGTTGCGACGCTGGGACACGTTTAAGGATGCCGAGAGTATGAGCCATGCGGAGTTGGGCGTCGAGGTTCTCTTTGGCAAAAACCCTGCAGACGCGCCCGCGACAACAAGTATCCGCGACTTTATCGACGATCCGGCAGAAGACGAGCTCATCCGTGCAAGCATCGCCCACCACAGCGATTTTCGCCTACCCACGGAACTCGACACCCGCACGCGGAACTTCTGCGATATCGTGCGCGATGGCGACAAGATCGACATTATGCGCACCATCGCCGACAGCACCGTCGACACCATCCTCAAGGTTGATGAGGATACATTTCTTACCAGCCACTTCTCGGTACCGACGCTTGCCGCCTTTGACGAACACCGCTGCGTCGCACGCGACGAACGCGATGAGCCGGCCGACTACTTGGTGGGGCTCATCTGCTTTATGTTTGAGCTCGTCTATCCCGCAAGCCGCGCGCTGGCGCGCAAGCAGGGCGATATCTACCGCCTGCTCGACGCGCCCTTTGGTATCGTGCGGCCCTTTACCGATCCCGCCACGCAAGCGACCTGGGAGCGCTTAAAGGACGAGATGCGCGACTGGCTGGCGCGCGCCTAGCGCTCGAGCTGGGCCAGGAGCTCCTCGACGACTTCGACGGCGTCGCCGACAACTTTGTACTGCGCAGCGCCAAAGATGGGAGCATCCGGGTCCTCGTTGACGGCGATGATGCACTCCGCGCCGCCGATGCCGGCTAGGTGCTGGATAGCACCCGAAACGCCGATGCTCACGAGGAGCTTAGGCGAAACCGACACGCCGGTCTGGCCAATCTGGTGGCGGTACTCCAGCCAACCCGCCTCCACGACGGGACGCGTGCAACCAAGCTCGGCACCCAGCGCATCGGCGAGCTTTCGCATCAGAGGCAGATTCTTCTTGGAGCCAATGCCGCGGCCCACCACGACCAGGCGCTCGGCATCGGCAATTGATGCCTGCTGCCCCCACTCCTCGGCTGGAATCGAGATCTTGACGCGGGCCTTAACATCATCCGCCAGCGATACCTGGGTAATCGTGCCAGAGCGGCCGTAATCAAACTCGGGCGCTCCAAAGATGCCGGGACGCACCGTTGCCATCTGGGGACGATGATTGGGGCAGATAATGGTGGCCATCAAGTTGCCGCCAAACGCCGGACGCGTCTGTTGCAGCAGTCCCGTCTCTGTATCCATCGAAAGTACGGTGCAGTCAGCCGTAAGGCCCGTCTGCAAACGCACGGCAACGCCGGGTGCCAGTTCGCGGCCAAAAGCGGTCGCGCCGTATAGGATGGCCTCGGGTTTGCGTTCGGCTACCAAATCGCAGATCAAGTGGGCGTAGACCTCCGCATCGTTTTGGCGCAGGCGCTCGTCGCGACAGGCCAGGACTTCGTCGGCGCCCGCGCAAACCAGATGCTCCAGGTCACCGAGAGAACCCTCGGGGCCCATACCGACCAGCGCCACCAGACGGCAGCCACGAGCATCGGCAAGCTCGCGGCCCTTGCCCATGAGCTCATAGGCAACGGGATTCACCGTATCGTGCTCGTCGGTCTGCGCGAATACCCAAATGTCTCGATATGCATCAAGGTCCACCGCACCAGCAGCCTCGTCACGCTCGATCGAGATAGCGTTGACAGGGCAGGCGTCGACACACCCACCGCATAGGATGCAGCCGTCGGTTACATGGGCGCATCGGTTGGGTCGCTCGCCTTCCACTACGATGCCGCCCGAGGCACAGGCACGAACGCAGCGACCGCAGCCGATACAGGCTTCGCTATCGATAATCAGTCCGCTCATCTATGCCATCCCCTCGATAATCTTGGCAAGTTTTACCGCCTGCTCGGACGCCGTTCCCTCAACGGCCTCGCACGTTTGGTCACGGTCGGGCACAAACGAGCGCACGACCTGTGTCGGCGACCCGGCAAGACCGCAACGCGCGGGGTCGGCGTTCACGTCGGCGGCACTGACCACGCGCACGTCCGCCTCCTCCGCCGCGCGAATACCGGCAATACTCGGCATACGCAACTGGCCAATCTCCTTGGCAGTCGTCATCGCGCACGGCATCTCAAGATACACCGTCTCCTCGCCGGCATCGCATCCGTGAATGAGCGCCAGCGAGCCACAGGTCGTAAAGCCCGCGCTCTGCACGCAACTCACGTCGGTCACGCAGGGAATCTCAAAGGCACCGGCAAGCTCGGGACCAATCTGGGCCGTATCGCCATCCACCGCCATCTTGCCGCAGATGAGCAGGTCGAAGTCCTCGTCGAGCGCCTCGATGCCGCATTTGAGAGCATAGGTGGTCGCCAGGGTATCGGCACCTGCAAAGGCGCGATCGGTCAGCAGCAGCGCGTCGTCGGCGCCTCGGGCGATGCAGTCGCGCAGCAGCGACTCGGTCGCGGGGATGCCCATCGACACCACCGTCACGCGCACATCCATGCCAAAGCCGATAAAGTCGTCCTTCAGCGCCAGCGCGCATTCCAAAGCGCTCGCATCAAAGGGATTAATGACCGCCTGCTTGCCATCGCGCACGATGGTATTGGTCTTGGGGTCCATCTTGACCTCGGTGCTGCCCGGCACGGCCTTGACGCACACCACCATATGGAAATCGCTCATCTTCACGCGCCCCCTTTCTGGACGAGCTCATCCAAGAGCTTCTCCGAAAACAGGTTGCCGCGACCCAGCTGCCCGTCGGGATCGAGCTGGAGCTTGAGCCGCGCCGACTCGACCATGGCCTCGTGACCGTACATCGTCTCTAAGAAGCCCGCCTTGATCTTGCCGACGCCGTGCTCGGCAGAAACGGCACCGCCCATAGCCGTTACCTCCGCAGCCCACTGGGCAAACAGCTCGCCACCGCGACGGTAGTCCTGCGCATCGCGCGGCAGGATGTTCACATGCAGATGGTTGTTACCGATGTGCCCCCAGGCAGCAGATTCAAGCCCGCTTTCGGCCAGTGTGCGGCGATAGAGGGCCACGACATCGGCAAGGCGTGCATTGGGCACCGACATGTCCGAACCCAGTTTGGTGATGGTGGGATCCGTGCGGCGACGCTCGTCGATAAGCATGTTGACGCTCTCGGGGACCGCATGGCGGAAGAACCGCTGGCACTCGCGATCAACCTCGGTGCGCGCGACCCATGTCGCATCGTCGCGGCCACCCGCAAACTCGAGCACCCATCCCAGGTGGTACAGTTCCTCGGTCGCCTGGGCCTCGTCATCGCAGTCGAGCTCCACGTAGACACAGACCTTGGCCTCTTTGTCGAGCGCCGGCAGCGAGGCAAACGCCGTCGACTGCTCGCGCTGGCGACGTAGAATATCCAGGGCGCCAGCGTCGAAGTACTCGATGGCAGCCGCATGGGACAGGACGGGACGCATGGAATCGGTAAAGGACACGGCCTTGTCTTCGCTGTCGAAGAAGCAGCTCACGCCCCAAACGACCGCGGGTGCCACCTGCAGGGCAATCTCGAGTTCGGTGATGACGCCGATTGTGCCACACGCACCGATAAACAGATCGATGGCATCCATATCGTCAGCAACGAAATAGCCCGAAGCATTTTTTGTCTTGGGCATGGTATAGCCGGGAAGATCGAGCTCGAGTGTACGGCCCGCTGCCGTCACGAGCGACAGGTGGCGGCCCTGGGCAAAAGCCTCGCCGCGCCGAAGCTCAAGCAAATCGCCATCAGCCAGCACGACGTGGAGTCCCGTGATATGTGGGCGCATGGGGCCGTAGGCGTAGCTGCGGGCACCGGAGGCGTTACATGCCGCCATGCCGCCCAGACAGGCAGACGCCTCGGTGGGATCGGTGGGAAAAAACTGCTCGGGAGCCTCTTGGAACTCCTCGTAGGCTTCAAGCGATGCCTGGTCCCAACCAGCGGTCGGCAGCACCTTCTTGCTCAGCTGCTTGCGCAGCTCCGAGAGCACAACGCCCGGCTCCACGCGCAGCAGAAATTGGCCTTGTTCATCGCGGCGAAGGCCCAAATAGCGATTCATACGGGAAGTATTGAGGATATGCCCGCCGTGGGGCACGGCGCCGGCGGCAAGGCCGGTTCGGGCGCCCTGAACCGTTACCGGAACACGCTCGGCATGGAGCTTTCCCAAAATGGCACGGACCTCGTTTTCCGTTGTCGGAAACGAGATGCTCGAGGCCTCGCCCGATGCGCGAGATTCATCGCGGCCATACTCTTCGAACTCGTCGGTGAAGGGTTTGATGGTTGCAGACACGCGAACTCCCCCTTTAGCTAACTACAGTGTTTGCAGGGAGATGTTACCGCATCGTTTCGTCGACGTGTTCGAGACCGTCTCCATAATTGGCGTTTTTTACGTTCGTGCAATTCGGCGAGCGGCTTGATTTCCTCGGCAGACGATGCTTTTGACACATATGGCCCCGCCGTCGCCGACCGCGCGATTGTCGCTCGAAAAAAGTTGGAGTATTTTTTGCCGCCTTTTACCTGCGGAGACGCCAATCCGTCAAGCATTTGGTCAGAAATTGGTCAAGTAGCGGCTGATACGGTCGGCGTCGACAGCCAAAACCGATAGAAGTTTTGGCCCAGAAGCAGGGAGGTTCCCATGGCATATTACTGGCCCCAGTACGGCATCGCCATCGAAGTCGACGACGATCCCCATCTCCTGCCTTTCGACGAAGAGGCATTCCCCGATACGACGGTCTACCACGTTACCACCGATGTGATCTGCGACCCCGAGTCGTTCTCGGCGCTCGCCCACCACATCGCGCATATCCACGACATCGAGCTCCCTCCCGACTTCGACGAGCTCGTCTACTCGCGCCGTCTGATGCTTCACATGCTCTTTGGAGCGGACCCGTCCACCTTTGCGCGCGTCTATACCGCCAAGGATGCCGCATGAGCGCGAAGAAGCCACCCCACTTTGCAGGCCTGGGTCGTCGCAAGAAGCTCATCGTTGCCTGCTTGGCCATCGTCTGTGCCCTTGTCGCCGTAGGACTATACGTTTGGCAGTCGCAGCCCGTACCCGAGGCGGGCGCTTCGGTTACGACGGCCGAGGGCAAAACGCGCCAGGAAATCCAAGATGAGCTCGACGCCATCGTCCGCGACAACATGATGACGATTTCGGTCGCGCCGGTCGCTCAGCTGCAGGAGGACGGCAAGCTGCGCGTCAACGTGCAAAACGTCCAAGACAATAAATTTCCCCAGCGATTCCGCGTCATCCAAAACGACGAGACCATGTACGAATCCGGTGTGGTCGAGACCGGCAAGACAATCGAGACGTGCCCCGCCGGCGACATCAAAGAAGGCGAGGCGTACATCGAGATCCAGGCACTCGATGCAAAGACCCTCGACAGCCACGGCAATCCGACACGTGTCAAGGTACGGGTTGAGCAAACCGAGAACTAGCCTTCCGGCCGACACGGCACCGCATGCAATTCACCAGCATTCGTCCAATCATCGCGGGGACGGCCCGCGGCGAATAGAAAGGAACGACCATGGACATCACCAGGAACATGAACGGAGTCAGAGCGCTCGTCGTGGGCACAGGGCTCGCGCTCGCAATGGGCGCCGCCCCGACGCCAGCTATGGCAGCCGGGCGCGTTGGAACCACGAAGGTAATGGTCAGGACCGAGATCGACAACGTTGAGTTCAAAGTTCCGACGGTTATTCCCTTCGTCGCCAAGGCCGACGGCACGCTTCAGGGCCCCTCAGAAGACGCGACCGCCATCGACAATCATTCGGCCTACGGCATCCATGTCACCAACATGAAGATCGACGCCATGAACACCTGGACCATTGCCGCCGACGCCAAGGCCGGAACCGCGCAGAACTCCATCGACTTTAAGGTCGGCCCCGACGGCGCGCTCCAGAACGCCAGCGCCGCCGCGCAAGGGACGGGCCTCGATCTTTCCAAGAATGCAGCCTTCGACATGGGCTACCAGGGCATTGCCGGCGGCACGGACAAAATCAAGCTCAAGACAAGCGGAAACGTCGCCCGCGTCACACGCGACATCTTCCGCGTAACCGGCGAAGGCGATCAGGTTGCGACGATCACCTGGACGGTCGAGCCCGGTGCGCACACGGCATAAGGCCGTCGCCCTGGCCGCCGCCGTCAGCATCCTAGCGTTTGGGCCAGCCATGGCCTTTGCCCAGCAAGAACAGGCGCAGGCCGCCACGCAAGTGACGGTCGGCCTCTCGGAGCTCGACCGCGGCGACCGCGAGGAACCGTTGGCGCAGACAGGCGACAGACGATGGCTCTTGACAGCAGGCGCCGCAGCAGCAGGCGCGGGAACCGCCGGCCTCGGTCTGCACATCAAACGCAGCCAGAAACAAAACACGGACAGGCCGCACTAAATTAGCTAAGGAGACCCCATGGCATCGAAGAACCTTTTGCCCGTCGTCGCACTCTGCGGCGCGCTCGCAACCGGAACGCCTGTCGCCGCTTGGGCGACTCCCGTCATGGCAGACTCCTTACCAGTAGCCCTAAGTTCCGCACCAAATCCGTCGAGCGCCATTGCGTGCGAGCGTTTTTCGATCGCACAGGCCGTGATCTCAACCTCGGGATGCCTTCGTCGTAATACGGACGGCTCGATAGTCGTGGATATCAAGCGTTCGAACAAGGCAAACGGCTCCCAGGCGGGGTGCGCCGTCTGCACGTGGCGCTCGGTTGTGCTCGATGCAGATGGCGATCCATGCAATTTAGAGCTGCGCATCGACATCGCTTCGGTCGATGACTCGGCGAACGGAGCGAAGGTCGCCTTCGACGGTGCGTTTTTCGAGAAAGGAGGCGGTATATGTCTGGGCTGCGCCGCCGCGAATGCAGACGATGCGCAGCCCACCCTCTCATTCACGGCATCGTTGCGGCTGACCAAAGCCGGTACCGATGTTATCGCGGCGGGAGAAGCGTCCCTGCTGTTCTACGCCGTCAGCACCAAAGACACAGACGCTCATTTCGAGAAGCCAGCCGGATCACTCAGCCTTACACGAGGGATAGAGGCAGGCCCTATTGAAATCGATGCCCACGCGCAAAGCAGGCAACGCATTCTTGCCGACCCGGCGCTTCTCGAAATGGAGTGGAACGGATCCGGAGCCATCGGAATTCTCCCCTCCGCGTTTGACGCCAAGACGCTCCCCCCAAACGACGAACCCATCAACGCAACCATACAAGAAGAGAGCGCGGACAAAGAAGCAGGTGCGGGCGACACGCCGTCGCCGACAAACAGCGTCCCAGCTTCTTTCGAAGCGCCGAATGAGCCCGCTGCCGATCCAAACGATCCCGAGCTCGCGGACAGTCTGGGGCTTGCTGATCCTCAAGAGATCGATGAAGGTAACTGCTGCGTGCTTGCCACGCTCGACCACACAGAGGTCATCGACGCTGCGAACATCGAAGTTGCCGCCGCCAATCAGCCCGTCCGCAAGTCGGCTATCATCGCATTTCCTGAATCCATCGAAGTCGTCTTTTTGCCATCGGGCGAGGTCGTGGCCCCAACACTGCTCACCTTGTTGGGCGCCAAGAATACTCGAAACGAAATTAAAAAGATCACGGTTGTCGACCCTGCAACCACCGCCAAGCTGCGTCTATACGCCGTTCCCCCAGACGGAGGCAAGACCTTGGAATTCGATGGCGACACACTCCTGGCCTGGCGACGTCTGGACATTATGCAAGACGTCTCGTATCAGATCGAACTCGAAGGGTTTGATCGTGCCCGCGATGCCAATATCATCGCCGCGGCTATTGAATCCCCACAGCGGCTTATGACACTGCGCTTTGAATACTATCCCTATGTCCCGACAACCACCTGAGGCTTAAATGCCGCGCATCATTCCTAATACCACTTATATAACGTATTAGATGAGTCGCGATGTACCTCGCATTTCGTTCTGCTACGATTGCCACGTTGGCATCAATACAGGAGGGCTCATGCCGGGCTTGGGAACAATCATCAACGTTGTGCTTTTAGTTGCGGGCGGTCTTTTGGGATTAGCGGGCGGCCGCTTCATTACACCGCGCATCCAAGACACGCTCATGAAAGCATCGGGGCTGTGCGTCCTGTTTATCGGCCTTGGCGGCACCATGCAAAAGATGCTCCTTATCGATGGGAAGGCGCTAGCGACCACCGGCACCACCATGCTCATCGTCTCGTTCGCCCTCGGCTCGCTCATCGGCGAGGCCATCAACTTGGAGGCCGCCATTGAAAACCTTGGCGAATGGCTCAAGCGCAAAACCGGCAGCGAGGGCGATAACGAGTTCACCAACGCTTTTGTCTCGACTTCACTCACCGTGTGTATCGGCGCCATGGCCATTGTGGGATCGATCCAGGACGGTCTGCTCGGTGACTGGTCAACGCTTGCCCTGAAAGGCGCATTGGACTGCATCATCGTCTGCACCATGACGGCGTCGCTTGGCCGCGGCTGCATTTTCTCCGCCCTGCCCGTCGCCGTGTTCCAGGGGACGATCACGCTGTTTGCCGGCGCACTCTCCCCCATCATGACTACGGCAGCCCTCGACAGCCTTTCGCTCGTAGGCTCCATGCTCATCTTCTGCGTCGGCGTCAACCTCATCCGTCCTCAGACCTTCCGCACGGCCAATATGCTCCCCTCCGTCGTCATCGCCGTCATCTACGCCCTCCTGTTCTAAATCTATCTACGCAGCAGTATCTCGAACACCTGTTTGATGCTGTGCTATGATATGAGGCCACCGAAGCTGCGTTAGGAGAGGAGAAGCGGTGGCCGACCAGGACATCAAGATGCTCATCGAGCGCATTATGGCCGAGGCCCGGACCCATCAGTCCGCCCGCTTCTCAAACGAAATCTACGCAGACGAGCCGATTCTCAAAACCGGCCGACAGATGCAGAATTTCCTCCCCGACCAATACCGCAAGATGCGCGAGATATCGCGCTGGCAGGATGACCCCAAGGGCGGCGCGGGCCGCTGGCTATCGGAGGCCGAGCTTTTCTACCGCCAAGGCTTGCTGATGGCCGACTTTGAGGACGACTGTCCCTACAACGGCACCTTTAAGTCGTACTTTCCCACCTACAACGCCATGAGCGACCGGCAGTTGCGCGGCTACTTTACCTGGCGTGCCCAAGTGCGCCACGGAACCGTCGAGGAAACGTCTACGTCCTTTGCCTTTCTGTATCTCTATGAGCTGATTTGCGGCATTGGCGTAGATGACCCGCTCGAAGGTTTTAACAAGATCAAGGCTTTTTGGGATGTCTATCGCGCCTTCGAGCCCGGCATCGACCGATTTGCACGCGTGTGGCTGCAGGATTACGCCGTATTCCACGGGCTCGACCCCAAGCTGCTTCGCGACTCTAAAACCGTCATGTTCGATAACGCCCTTATCGAGCTGCGGCGCGCGGCACGAGACCTTGTACCAGCACCGGCACCGTCCGGCCAGACCCCCAAGCGTCGCAAAACCTCCGAGCCCACGCTCCCCTTTCCGCCCGATGAGGTGCGCGAGGAGCGACTCATGACCGCCATCAACGCCCTCTCCACGTACAACCTAAGTAACTCGCGGCTCGACCGCAGCCACCACCGCGATCTGCGCCACGTGGCGTGCGCCGTGTATGTCCGTATGGCACGCTACTATGACACGCACCGAAAGACCGGCATCGTGGCGAGCTTATTTGGGGAGGAGACGGCCATGCCCTACACCATGTTTGCCTCGGCCGTATTCTTTGCGCCCGAGCGCCACGAGGACTGCGAATACCGCCTGGATCCCATCCATATCTACCGTTGCCAAAACGGCTTTTGGGAATGCATGCGTATCCACGGTAGTAGGCAAAAGAGCAGCAAGCTCGGTGAAATGATGCGCGCCTGCGACCAACGCCTGCGCCTGGCGCTGGACCCCGCCCATCCCCTTAAGGAAGAAAAGGTCCCCAAATATCTGGCCAAGATTATCGATGACGAGATTGTGGCATGGCTCTCGTGGGACGCCGCACACCAGCCCGTCAAGATCGATATCGATCTGAGTCAGCTGGGGCACATTCGGAGCGCCGCTGCGCAAACGCGCGAAGCGCTTTTGATCGACGAAGAGCGCGAGGACGACGCATCCGCAGAAGCCGAGGCAGCGGACTCAGGGCAACCGGAAGCCGAGCCCGTAACCGACGCGATTGTCGAACCGGTCGTGGCACCCATTCGGCAGGACTTGACCGACGAGCCGACCATATCCACCGAACAGTTTGGTGTCGTGGCACCGCTTCTCGCGCCGACGCCCGCGTTCGCAGCTGCTGCGCCCGCTGACGCCACAAACGAACTCGCGCCCGCCGCAGATGCCTTCCTTCGCGCACTGCTCGAGCAAAACGCAGCGCAAGCGACATCGGCAGTGGCGCACTCGGGACAGAGCGAGGACATGCTCGTCGATACCATCAACGAGGCGCTCTTTGACCTGGTGGGCGACACCGTAATTGAATTTAGCGCGGCAGGGCCGCAGATTATTGAGGACTACGAAGCAGACGTGAGAGGATACCTAGACCATGAGTGATACCGCATCCGCAGCACCCCGCGTGCCCAAGCGCGTCGCTGCCGTCATTCTCAACTCGCTCAAGGGCGGCGTGGTCCCGCGCATCGGCCTTCCCTACATTACCGTAGGGCGCGAGGTCGAGATCCGCGCCCTGCTCACCGATCTGAGTCTCATCGCCGACGGTGGTGCGAGCTTCCGCTTTCTGGTCGGTCGTTACGGCGCCGGCAAGAGCTTTTTGCTCCAGACCATCCGCACGCACGCCATGGGTGAGGGATTCGTCGTCGCCGATGCAGACTTATCCCCCGAGCGCCGTCTGCAGGGCGGGCAGGGGCAGGGCCTTGCCACCTACCGCGAGCTCATACGCAATATATCGACCAAGACGCGCCCCGAGGGCGGTGCGCTCAACCTTATTCTTGATCGCTGGGTCGCCTCGTACGCCGACGTCGACGAGTCGGTCGTCAATGCCCAACTGGCCCCGCTCGAGGAAATGGTCCACGGCTTCGACTTCACCCGCATGCTCCGCCGCTATCGCACGGCCGTATCCGAGGGCGACGAAGAAGCCATGAGCCGCGTGACCAAATGGATCCGCGGCGAATACCGTACCAAGAGCGAGGCTCGCGCCGAGCTGGGCTCCTCGACCATCATCAGCGATGACGACTGGTACGACTACGTTAAGCTCATCGCGCGTTTTTTGGTCTGCAGCGGCTACAAGGGTATGTTGGTGCTCATCGACGAGCTCGTGAATCTGTATAAGATTCCCAACGCGATCACGCGCCAGTACAACTACGAGAAGATCCTGACCATGTACAACGACACACTCCAGGGCAAGGCGCAGTACCTGGGCATGATCATGGGCGGCACGCCAACCTCCATCGAAGACCGCCGCCGCGGCGTGTTCTCCTACGAGGCCCTGCGCAGCCGACTCGCTCAAGGCCGCTTTGCACGCGAGGACCTTAAGGACATGCTCGCGCCCATCATCCGTCTGCAGCCACTCACCTACGAGGAGCTGCTGGTGCTGATCGAAAAACTCATGCAAATTCACGCCGGCTACTTTGGCTGGACGCCCACGCTTACCGAGAACGACTTGGTGGACTTCCTCAAGATCGAGTTCGGTCGTGTGGGAGCCGACACACATCTGACGCCGCGTGAAGTCATTCGCGACTTTATCGAGCTGCTCGACATCCTATGCCAGAACCCCGACGCCAACGTAGCCGAGCTGCTGCAAAGCGTCGGCGGCGACGCGCTGGTGCCGGCAGCAGCAACAGGCGACACCGGCACCGCAGGCGGCGACCGTAACTTCGCCGAATTCACCATCTAACCTGCCAAAAAGGGACAGGTTTATTTTGGCAGGTTTTATCTGGGCGAACGTTGAGACTGTAATGCAGCAAGCCGTTGCCAGCCGCGTTGAGAGATTCGTTTTTGAGAGGAGGCCCCGTGAACGCCTTTGACCGCTACGCCCCGTTTATCCAAGACTTCATCTACTCCCACGATTGGGAGAGCTTGCGCTCTATCCAGGTTGCGGCGGCAGATGCCATCTTTAACACGCAAGACAATGTGCTCCTGACGGCATCCACGGCTTCCGGCAAAACCGAGGCAGCCTTTTTTCCCATCCTGACCGAGTTTTGGGAGAGACCGCCCGCAAGCGTGGGCGCCCTCTACATTGGCCCCCTCAAGGCGCTCATCAATGACCAATTCGTCCGCCTCAACGACCTGTGCGAAGAAGCCGATATCCCTGTCTGGCACTGGCATGGCGATGTCTCGCAGTCGCACAAGGCTAAGCTCATCAAAAAACCGAGCGGCATCTTGCAGATTACGCCCGAGTCACTCGAGGCGCTCCTGATCCATAAGCACATGGCGATCCCTCGTATGTTCTGCGACCTGCGCTATGTGGTTATCGACGAAGTCCATTCGCTCATGCGCGGCGACCGCGGCGGGCAGACGCTCTGCCTTATCGAGCGGCTCTCGCGCATGGCAGGCGTGCAGCCCCGCCGCATCGGTCTGTCGGCAACCATCGGCGACCCCGAGCGCACGGGCGCCTTCCTGTCGCAGGGGACGGGACGCAACTGCGTCATCCCACGTTTTGAGGAGCCGCGCCGCGTGTGGCGCATCTCCATGGAGCACTTCTACAACTCGGGTCCCCAGGCGCAGCAGCGAGGATTCGCGAGTACAGGTCCGCAGGAAGCCGAAGTGCTCGCATGCGAGCGCATCGAGGCGGTGGCGCCCACGGCACTGCCCGCCGGCGCCCAAGACATGCGTCACAGCGGGCAGCTCACACAAGAGGAGCGCCGTCAACGTCGTGAGCGGGCACGGGGCAAGGCCGCTCCCAAAGACCGTCGCACTTCCTCGGCCCCCGAGGGCGAAGTCGACATCCCACGAGCGACCGAGCAGGCGCTTCTCAACCCCACCGACACGGCGCCCGACAACGCCGACCCCGGTATGGGCTATATCTTTGAGCATACGCGCGGCCGCAAGTGCCTGGTCTTTGCCAACTCGCGCGAGGAGGCAGAGGCCGTGTGCTCCATGCTGCGCAGCTACTGCGAAAGTCGACACGAGCCCGACCGCTTTCTAATCCATCACGGCAACCTTTCGGCATCGCTGCGCGAGACGGCCGAGGAGCTCATGCGCGACGAGGAGCAGACGCAGACAACCGTCACCACCTCTACGCTGGAGCTCGGTATCGATATCGGCCGCCTGGAGCGCGCCTTCCAGATTGACGCGCCGTTTACCGTCAGCTCCTTTTTGCAGCGCATGGGGCGCACGGGACGCCGCGACCTTCCGCCCGAGATGTGGTTTGTCATGCGCGAGGAAGAACCCGAGCCGCGCACGATGATGCCCGAAACCATTCCCTGGAAGCTCCTGCAGGGTATCGCGCTCGTACAACTCTATCGCGAGGAAAAGTGGGTCGAGCCGCCCGAGCTCGATCGACTCCCCTACAGCCTGCTCTATCACCAGACTATGTCGACCCTCGCCAGCACCGGCGAGCTCACGCCGGCCGAACTTGCCCAACGCGTGCTCACGCTCAGTTATTTCCACCGCGTCTCAGCCGATGACTATCGCGTACTGCTGCGCCACCTCATCAAGATCGACCACATCCAGGTCACCGAGGGCGGCGGGCTGATCGTGGGTCTCGCGGGCGAGCGCATCATCAACAACTTTAAGTTCTACGCCGTGTTCCAGGAAAACGAGGAGTTCACCGTTCGCAGCGAGTCGGCCGAGCTGGGCACGATCGTCAATCCGCCCCCGCCCGGTGAGCGCATCGCCATCGCCGGACACTGCTGGATTGTCGAGGAAGTGGACTGGAAGCGCCACACTGTCTTTGCCACGCAGGTCAAGGGCCGGGTGCCGGCCTACTTTGGCGACTGCCCCGGAGACATCAATACGCATGTACTCGAGCGCATGCGCAAAGCGCTCAACGAGCATGCGGCATATCCGTATCTCATGGGCAACGCACGGGCACGTCTTGCACAGGCTCGCCATACGGCCGAGATTTCGGGCGCGGGGGCCAAGCCGCTCATTAACCTGGGCGGCGACACCTGGGTGCTCTTCCCCTGGCTGGGCAGCTACGCCTTTTTGGCGCTCGAGCGCTTGCTTAAGATTAAATGCGCCGCAAAGCTGGGCCTTCGCGGGCTCGATCCGTCGCGTCCATACTTTATGCAGTTCAAGATGAAGGCCGACAAGGAGACGTTCTTTGAGGTGCTCGCAGCCGAGGCCGAAAAGGACTTCGACCCCATCGAGCTCGTCTATCCCGGCGAGGTACCTTACTTTGATCGGTACGACGAGTTTGTTCCCGAAGAGCTCGTGCGCAAAGGCTTCGCCGAAGGTGTGCTCGACATCGAAGGCATGAAGCAGCGTGTCCGCAGCTGGCGCGACCACGCCTAAGACCAGTCTTTTTGGGACGGGGAGACTTACTTGTCGTGAAGGACGGTGCCGAGGAAGTCGGTGTCGAAGGGCACAGCTTCGGCAAAGGCGTAGTCGCCGTCGCTGGCGATGAGTAGATAATTCTCCTCGCCGCCGAACTCCGTATCGCCACAAGGCACCACCCAGGCGCGAGCGAACACCTCGAGTGCCGTGGCAACGCAATCGCGCAGGAACGTCACATCGCTCCCCTCGTTTGCGCTCACGATATTGGCCACGTAGACGCCACCGACATTTAGGCTGCCCCGCACCAAACGCAACGCTTCAACCGTCGCCAGCTCGCGTACGGGCTCGGCACCGCCAAAGCAATCGCTCACGACCACGTCGTAGCGACGATGGCCCACACTCGTCACACCCAGATACGAGCGAGCCTCAGCAGTAATCACCCGCAAGCGGTCGCCCACCGTGCGCTCCAGCTCGTCCAGATAGAACCAACGGCGCGCCAGGCGCGTAATCTCTCCGTCATACTCGATGACGTCCATGCGCAAGCCCTCGTGCGACATCAGGGCGAATTTAGGATAGGCGAACCCGCCGCCACCCAGCATGAGCATGCGGTCGATACCGTGACCATAAACGTCGCGCATCGCATCCTCGGCCTCAAACACGTCGTCAAACGCACGATAGTACGCAAAGGCGGGCTCAGCCCAACGCTCGCCAACGTAACTCGCGCTTTGGTAGACGCCGCCTTGCACCAATACGCGGACTTCGTCGCCGCCCTCGTCGTGCACGCGCTTCACACGCGCCAACCCATTGCGGGTTCGCGCAACCTGCAAACAGGCAGCACGAACAGCGACAGCGGCCGCACCAAGCGCCGCGGCTCCCAGAGCAACGCCGGCAACGACGCCGGCAGAAACACTCGGCTTGTTCATCTAGAGCTCCTTTTGCAGATAAAGGCCATGGTCATAAAATCCAAGATGGCGATAGTACTCGCGTGTGCCAATCGCGCTAATCACGTTGATACGCGCATAACCCGCATCCCGGGCAATCTCGCACGCACGCTCTACGAGCAAACGCCCCAACCCGTGATGCTGCGCCGCCTGTCCCTGGTCGCCCACGCGCGCCGCCATGCCATACACGTGCACCTCGCGAATCATCGCCTCGTCCGGCGTCGTCGGCAACTCGTCTGCGTGCGCGGTAACAAACGCACGATCGGGAAGCGACAGTCGCAAAAAGCCCGCGATCTTGCCCTGCGGCGTCACCCACTGCAAAAAGCGCTCGCGCGTCACCGGCGTCTCGTACGCCACTTCCTCATCAAGAGATAGCTCATCCAAGTCGGCACCCGCCGTACTGATCTCGCGATAGCGAATCTCGCGCACCGTCGCACCGTCACCCCAAGCAGCCAGGCGGTTCTCAACGAGCTGACGCAGGTTGGGTTTCTTGTTGCCCACCATAATGTCGTCGGAACTAAAGTCACGGATCATGCGACTGATACGGCAGAACGCCGGCGTCACCACGATGTCGTCGGCCAACACATCGAGCAGCTCTTCCTCGGTATAGGGACGCCACTCGCCGCGCTCGTAGCAGCCCACCAGACGCGAGCCCTCGATGAGCGCACACGGATAGACTTTGACCTCGTCGGGCATAAAGGCCCCTTCGGTCATAAAGCGTTCGTAGTCGCGCTTATCCCCCTCCGGCGTGGCGCCCAGCAGGTTAAGCATAAAATGCGCATGGATCTTAAAGCCAAACAGGCGCGCAAGCGAAAACGCCCGTTCAATCTGCGCCACCGAAATGCGACGCTCGTTGATATCGAGCAGGTGCTGGTCGAGGCTCTGGATACCCATCTGGATCTTGGTGCAGCCCAGGCGGCGGATGAGCGTAAGCGCCTGCGGCGTTACTGCATCGGGGCGCGTCTCGATAACGAGTCCCACCACGCGATGCTTCGCCGTCTCGTTGATGCGCTGCTGACGCTCGAGCTCCTCCATCGTTGCCGTCTGCCACTCGGTGACCTCGCCCCACGGCGTACCGGGACCGTACAGACGACGCACCGCGCGGTTATAGCCGCCCACGGCAGTATCCACACGCCCCTGCTCGTCGACAACGCCGGCAGCGAGCCCAGCCTCGTCTGTCGCAATGCCGGCAGCCCGATAGCGCTCGCGACGCTCTGCTACCACCGGCGGCAGGGCATCGGCGGGAGCGTCATCGAGCAGGCGCCCCGCCTCGGCACGGCTGATGCCCGGACGCGCCAACATGGGGTTGGCCGCCACGCCGGCGACGGCATCGTCATTGAGCGCACGGAAAAGCTCTAACATAAACCATGTCTGATAGCCTTCCGGATAGTCGCTCCAGGTGCCACCGAGCACAATGAGCTCTATCTTGTCGGTCGCATGCCCCATTTGCGAAAGCGCCGTCAGGCGAGCGCTCACCTGCAGATACGGGTCAAAGCAATTTTGCTCCGCACGGGCGCATGCCGGCTCGGCGTGCAGATAGCTCTTGGGCATGCGCAGATCGTTGGGGCAAAACAGGCAATCGCCCGAGCATGGCCAGGGCTTGGTAATGACGGTAATGGTCGCCACGCCCGAGGCCGTTCGGCGCGGCTTCATACGCAGGACCTGCAGCAGTTGACGCTCCAGATCGGAATCGACATTCCACGCAGCCCACCGAACCGGCTCCTCACGTTTAACCCGCTGGTAGAACGGCAGCAGACGGCGCTTGGCCAAATCGCGTTTGTCGGCACCCTCACGGCGCGCCTCGGCATGTATCAGTTTGACGAGCGCTTTGTCGTCCACGGTCTCGCCGCGACGCAGGGCCTCGAGTATGTTCAAGATAATCTGTTCCATGTCCCCATTGTAAAGGCAAAGGCGCCGGAGCCGATCTCGGCTTCGGCGCCTTCATCAAAGAGCATGCCTATATGTACCGATCTCCGAAAACCGCATGTCACTCCGGATCAAACGACATGTCGCCCGAACCGACCTCGAAACGATACGTAGCAGACTTATCGCCGTTGTCGAATTCAAGATTCAATATGGTCTCGCCATCGTAGCCAAGCGGAAGGAAATCGCTCTCGAAGTCACCGCTGCCCACGGTGAGGCTCGCCTTAAAGCCCGTAGAGTTCGGAACCGTCATCTCCACATCGCCCGAGTCCACGCTTACGTCCATCGACTTCGCGGGGGCCTGGTAGAGCTCGAACGTCACATCGCCCGAACCGACCTCGGCACTGAGCGCATCAGTCACGCTGCCCGCAAACTCTACATCTCCCGCACCCAGGAAAAGGTCGAAACCATCACAGGTGACACCGGCAATCTGCAGATCACCCGAGCCCACGTGCGCGTTGACTCCCTTCAGATGTTCGGCAACACGGCGCGGCAGCTCGACCGTAACTGAGCGATCGATTGCCTTACCGTCATCACTTCCAAACTGGGAAACCTTGAGCGTCGAGTCCTCGACGGATGCGATGTTCTGCGTCGCGGCCTTGGAGGCATCCATACCATTGGCAACGCGTCCCCGCTCGATAACGCGAGCCTTGTTACCATCAATAACCTTGACGTCCACCGTAGCCGCATCGATATCGAAATCGAGGTAGCGAAACTCATCGGCATCAAAGGTCGTACACGAAAGCTGCTGAGGCCGAGCGGAATAGTTACCGCCATCGTTCATAAAATCGTCGTCATCAACCACATCGTCCATACCGGACAAGCCGGGTATAACATCGTCGAGATCCCACGGGCCATCAAAATGAATCAAAGTCCGCGAAACGCCAAAAACAAGCCCGATAATCAGTACAAACGCTCCGATGCCGACGCCCATGCGCAGCTTGGATTCATGCGAAAGCTTCATCATTCGTCACCTTCTTTGGCACATGGCTCAGCGGTGGCCGCGGTAGCCACGTCAGCATCAGGTTCCGCAGAAGTATCCTTCCCCTGGGCCCTGACCGCCACCGGTGCCGGACCAACCTGAATATCCCCGCGCGCCCAATCGCCATCGAGTGCACGCGCCACCCAGTGATAGATGGGAATCGTGAAGAAGATCAGCGCAGCAAAGGGGCCGGCACCAAACAGGAACATCAGTAAAAAGAACAGCAGCCAGCACACGGCCCAATACGGGAATGACTGGAACGGACCCTTCACCGGAGTCGGACCAGCCGCACCGGTACCCGTCACCTGAGCCGTCGCCGCATTGGCAGCCTGCGCACTCCAGCTTGCCGCCTGCGCCGCCTTGGCTGCCGCGTCACTTGCCTGCGTTGCCGCCTCGGTGGCGCGCGCCGCCGCCTCATGGGTGCGGGCGCGCTCTGCCGCCTCGGCCTCGTGCTGACGAGCGCGGTCCTCGTTCTCAAACTCGATATCGTCCTCAATCTCATCGCTCGGATCGAGCAGCTCGTCCAGACTCACACCATAGAGCTTGGCGAGCGAGATCAGGTTCTCGGTATCGGGCGAGCTCTCCGCACGCTCCCATTTACTAACCGCCTGGCGCGACAGCCCCAGCTTTCGCGCCAGCCCTTCTTGGCTAAAGCCCTTGCTGCGGCGAAGGTCGGCGAGCCGCTGCGCAGTTTCTACATTCATGGTTCCTCCTATGTGATGCCAGCCGTGCCGCCGGCCCGTTTTTGTTCTTAAGGCGCCTTGCACAGTTAAAAATCTATCCGCCACCGCCAAAAGCATGCCACCTATTCTAGTGAGATTTTTGACAACTGGCGGTTGCGGGCACATATGAGCTGCGGAAATGTGTCCAAACAAAGCAATGAGCCGCAGCTCGGTTGTCCCCGTTGCGGCGTTAACGGTAGTATGGTCATACTGTTTATTCCGCACCGCCAACGGAGGGAGTTCCGCGCCGTGAACCGCGATTTCGCCTCATCGCTCATCCAGCTCAACAACACGTTCTATCGCGAGCACTCCGCCTCCTTTTCCGATACGCGCCAGGCCCCGTGGCCCGGCTGGGTGCGCACCATGGACATCGCGCTCGAACAGCTCGACGTCGCCACGATCGAGCATCCCGTCCGCGTCTTCGATCTCGCCTGCGGCAATATGCGATTCGAAAACTTTGCCGCCGGCGGCGCACTTGCCGCCAAGGGCGTCGACGGCGCAAACCCCTCGGCAGATGCCAGCTGCCCGTTTGAGTTCTATGGCGTCGACTCGTGTCAAGACCTGGCCATCGATGCACATGGCCACGCGCTGCGCATTCCCAACCTGCACTTCCAGGAACTCGACGTGCTCGACGCCCTCATGAAGCTCAACCCCGCCGAAACACCCGACGTGCTTTTCGACGCCCCGCTCGCCGATATCTCGGTCTGCTTTGGCTTTATGCACCACGTGCCGTCGTGCGAGTACCGCGTACGCGTGCTCGACGCCCTGGTGCGGCAAACGCGCCCGGGCGGCATCATCGCCATCAGCTTTTGGGAGTTTATGAACGACGAGCGCATGGCGCGCAAGGCCGTTCGAGCCGAAGCCCGCGCCGAGCTCACCCCGCCGTTTGAGGGTTACGATTCCGCGCAGTTTGAAGCCGGCGACCACCTCATTGGCTGGCAAAACGACCGCCACGCCTACCGCTATTGCCATCACTTTGACGATCAGCAGATCACCGACCTGGTGCGCGGCGTCCGTACGTTCTACAAAAGCGGCGAGGTCCCCGTGCGCGAGCTTGAGCGTTTCCATGCCGACGGTCGCAGCGGCGAGCTCAACCGTTATGTGATCCTCAAGCGCCTGTAGGCATCGACGACTCGCCGCCGAGCCGTGCCGCGTCTTTCGAGCAAACTATGCCCACCCTTTTCAACCCATTGACGGAACGCGCAGCTATGCGTTCCATATTTATGACCAAGGAGCCTCATGGGAGCCGTCCACGTTCGCACGCCTAAGAACTTTGTGCTCGAGGAGCGCCTGGAGCGCTACGCCGATGCGATTGAGACGAACCCCGAGGCCTATGCCGGAGATTGGCGTGAAGTCTGTGCGCCAGTTGGCAGCAAGCCATTCGAACACCTTCACCTGGATCTTGGCTGCGGCAAGGGAACGTACCTTGTAGAGCGCGCGGCCCACGAGCCAAACACGCTCTTTATCGGCATGGACCAAGAGCCCATCTGCATCGCCTATGCCGCACAGAAAATCTGCGAGCATGAACTGACCAACGCACTCGTTCTGCCTCGAGGCGCCGCATCGCTGCCGCAGCTATTTGCCACAGGCGAGCTCGATGCCATCACCATCAACTTTCCCACGCCGCAGCCCAAGGCCAAGTACGCCAAAAAGCGCCTCGTCCATGTCGACCATCTGATGCTCTATCGCCCGCTCTTTGCAGCCGGCGCCACCGTAACGCTGCGAACCGACAGCAAACCGTTGCGCGATTACGCCCTGGGACAGTTTGCCGCAGCCGGCTACGATACGCTTTGGGTAAGTGACGACGTCCGCCGCGACCATCCCGAGCATCCCGAGACCGAATATGAATGCCGCACGCGCGAGATGGGCGCCGCCGTCTATGGCATTTGCGCTACGCCCGGCGCGGAACCCATCGAAGAGCAGCTCGCGGCGGGCCGCGCGCAGGAGCAAAGCCTTGCCTGCTACCTGCCCGAAAACCTCGATGAGCTCACCTACGTGCCTCTCGGCATGGAAGAGGCCGTCGAGAACTTCAGAAACCGTGCCCGCAAGGGCAAGAAGCACCTGCCGCAAGAGTCCTAGGGGCTTCTGATGGTCGCGGCGTCAGCAAATAAGCGCGAATAGGCGCCAGCAAACAACCCTCAAACCTAAGTGAGTAGACTTTTTTGCAATAGCCAAGCACAACCCGCATAACGAAAACTAAAACCGCAGATAGAACCCTTGTGCAAAATCCATGTGCTCGCGACATCGCAAAAAGTCTACTCACTTAGCTGGCAACTGCACCAAACGGCCGGGCAGAACGCCCATTTCCTGCATTTTCTTGCCTGCAAACGCATCGATGCGCCGCTACGCCATAATAGTTGGCGGACAATCGCGAGAGAAAGCAACCACATGGCACAGACCACGACAGATACCGCCGCCAGCACCGTCTCCGGCGCCGGCGCCGCCAGCTCATTCTCGGGCGGCACGGGAACCGAAGCCGAGTTTGGCTCGCTCGGCGCGCTCTCCCCCACCTGGTGGGAGCCCGAGGACGGCAGCGAGCCCGAACCGTGGCTCACGCCCGATCAAGCCTTCGAACGCTTCTTTGAATGGACGAGCGATCGCGGCATTGAACTGTGGGATCACCAAGAAGAGGCCCTCATGGACCTGGCTGCCGGCGATCACGTCATTTTAGGCACACCGACCGGATCGGGTAAATCGCTCGTCGCGCTGGGCATGCTCTTTATGGGCATGGCGCAGGGCAAGCGCTGCTACTACACGGCTCCCATCAAGGCTCTGGTCAGCGAGAAATTTTTCGACCTTGTGCAGGTGCTCGGCCGCGATAACGTAGGCATGATTACCGGCGACACGCATATCAACACCAAGGCACCCGTCATCTGCTGCACGGCAGAGATCCTTGCCAACGACGCACTGCGCGAGAGCGAAGATGCCGACGTGGGCTGCGTGGCCATGGACGAGTTCCACTACTTTGCCGACCCCGACCGCGGTTGGGCTTGGCAGGTGCCGCTGCTCACCCTGCCCCACACGCAATTCATGCTCATGAGCGCCACGCTCGGCGATGTCACTGCCATCGCCGCCTCACTCGAGGAACACACCGGTGCTACCTGCGACTTGGTCGTCGATGCCCCGCGCCCCGTGCCGCTGAGCTACGACTACGTGACGACCTCCCTCGAGGGCACGGTCGAGCTCGCCATGCGCCGCGGCGAGGCCCCGCTCTATATCGTGCACTTTAGCCAGGATGCCGCCCTTGCAACGGCACAGTCGCTCGCCAATTTTGGCATCGCCAGCAAGGAGCAGCGCGAGGCCATCAAAGAAGCGGCAAAGGGGACGAGCTTCTCCACGGCCTTTGGTAAGATTCTCAAACGCCTGCTTGGATGCGGCGTCGGCGTGCACCATGCCGGCATGTTGCCGCGCTATCGCCTGCTGGTGGAGCGCCTGGCGCAGCAGGGCCTGCTGCCCGTCATCTGCGGCACCGATACGCTCGGCGTCGGCATCAACGTACCCATCCACACCGTGGTACTCACCGCGCTCACCAAGTTCGACGGCTACAAGATGCGTCGCCTGCGCGCCCGCGAGTTCCATCAGATTGCCGGTCGCGCCGGCCGCTCGGGCTTCGATACCGAGGGCATGGTCATCGCCGAGGCCCCGGAGCACGAGATCGAGAACGCCAAACTCATGGCCAAGGCGGGCGACGACCCCAAGAAGCTCCGCAAGATTAAAAAGAAGAAGGCCCCCGAGGGCTTTGTCACCTGGAACAAGCAGACCTTTGAGCGCCTGATCGAGACGCAGCCCGAGACGCTCAAGCCGCGCCTTCGCATCACGCACTCCATGGTGATTAGCGTGGTCGAGCAGGGCGGCGATGCCCGAGCCCGCGTACACGACCTCATCGAGACGAGCTTGCAGACCCCCGAGGAAAAGGCCAAGCTCGAGGTTCGCGCCGACGAAATCTTCGCCACGCTCATCGATTCCGGCGTCGTCGTTCGCACCGAGGTGCCGCCCGCGCCCGACGCCCCGACTGACGCCGCGCCAGACATCGACTATGCACTGACGGTCGATCTGCCCGAGGACTTTGCGCTCGACCAGCCGCTCTCGCCGTTTTTGCTTGCCGCGCTGGAGCTGCTCGACCCCGAGAGTGAGACCTATACCATGGATCTGATCTCGATGGTCGAGGCAACGCTCGAGGACCCCAAGCAGGTATTGCGCGCGCAGGAGCGCGCCGCGCGCGACCGCGCGATGGCCGAAATGAAGGCTGACGGCGTCGAATATGAGGAACGCCTGGAGCGCATCCAGGATGTCACCTACGAAAAGCCGCTCGAGGACTTGCTCGATGCCGCCTTCGACAAGTACTGCCAAGAAGTACCTTGGGCCAACGACTACCAGCTCTCGCCCAAGAGCGTCCTGCGCGACATGCTGGAGAGCGCGAGCGACTTTAAGGGCTATATCCAAAAGCTCGGCATCGCCCGCTCCGAGGGCATTTTGTTGCGTTACCTGGCAGAGGCCTACCGTTCACTCGACCGCACCGTACCCATCGAGAAACGCGACGAGCGCCTGCGCGACATTATCTCGTGGCTGGGCTTTGTGGTGCGCTCGGTGGACTCGAGCCTGGTGGACGAGTGGGAGAACGCCGGCAACCCGGCAGCCCTCGACGCCGCGCCGCCACAGGGCATCGACGAGGTCGTAGCGGACCGCCGCGGCTGCACGCTGTTGGTTCGCAACGCGCTCTTCCGCCGCGTGACCTTTGCCGCTCGCGAGCACGTTCGCGACCTGGGCGAGCTCGATGACGACTGGGGCATGAGCGAGATCCGCTGGCAAAAGGCGCTCGATGCCTACCACGAGCAGCACGAGGAAATCCTCACCGACGGAGATGCCCACAGTGCCGCGATGTTTTCCATCGATGAGTCCGATGAGAAGACCGCGCACGTATGGCACGTGCACCAGATCTTTGCCGACGAGGACGGCGACCACGATTTTGGCATCATGGGCGATGTCGATCTGGACGCCACGCAAGACGGCGGCGAGGTCATCTTCAAAAACTACCGCGTCGGCTTTATCGAGGACCTGCTCGATAACTAGCCGAACATACTGGAACGAAACGGGGCCGTTGGCAATATTGCCAGCGGCCCCGCTTTTGCACTATACGCTATGCCTTACTCGGTATCCTCGACCTCATACGAATCCGCCTCGGCGGGCTCATCGTTTGTCTCTGGCGCAGCCCCGCGTGCCTCGTCAAACGCCGCCTTCATGGTCTTGTTGCCCCAGGTGAGCTTGCGAATAGTAAGATCGTCGGCCTTCTTGTTGGCTAGGCGCAGATTGTTCTCGGAGGACAGCAACGCCTCCTTGGTTTTCTGCAGATGGCTAATCGTCTTGTCAATCTCATCGATTGCCGTTTGGAACTTGCGGCTCGCGATCTCGTAGTTGCGGCCGAAATCGTTCTTGAACTTTTCCATCTTGGCTTCGAAGTTCGTGACGTCGATGTTCTGCTGCTTGTACTCCGCCAGCTCCTGCTTATAGCGCAGCGAACCCATGGCGGCGTTGCGCAGAAGCGTGATCATGGGAATGAAAAACTGCGGACGGATCACGTACATCTTCTCGTAGCGATAGCTCACGTCCACGATGCCGGCATTGTAAAGCTCGCTCTCGGGCTCGAGCAGCGTGCAGAGCACTGCATACTCACAGCCTTTCTGGCGACGATCGTGGTCGAGCTTCTTAAAGAAGTCCTCGTTTTTATGCTTGGTCGCGGTCTCGTCGTTCTCGTTTTTCATCTCGAACATAATCGAAATGACCTCGTTGCCGCTCGCATCGCACTCGCGGAAGATAAAGTCGCCCTTGGTACCCTCGGACGCATCGTTGTCTTTCTCGAAGTACGCGTTGGGAAACGCCGTCATGCGTAGGCGGTTAAACTCGGTCTCGCAGTGCTGCTCGAGCGACTCGCCCACCATCTTGGTGGACAGGCGCACCTTCATGTCCTTAAGGCGCTCAATCTCTTCATCCTTGTAGCGAATCAGGTCATCACTCGCGCGCTTGGCCTGCGCAAGCTCGAGCTCGTGTGCCGCCTTGGCCTGTTCCTCGCGAGAATCGCGCACCGCCAGCTCGCTCGTCAGCTTGGCACGTGCCTCATCGCGCTCTCGCTCCGCCGCGGCGACCGCCTCCGACAGGTTCATTTTTGCCATCAGTTCCTGCTCGCGCAACTGGGCACGCAGACCCTCGGCCTCTTGCTCAGATTGTGCCTTTGCGGCGGAAAACTTCTCCTGTACCGTCGCGCGGTAGTCAGCAAGCGCGCGCTCAGCTTCACCGCGAGCAGCATCGAGCTCGCGCTGCGACTCTGCCGCGGCAGCGGCAAGCGCCATCTCCTGGGCCTTGTCCGCCGCGGCAAGCCTGGCCTGCAGCTCGGCAATCTGAGCATCACGTGCAGCCAAATCGTTTTGAGCAGCATTGCGCGCCACCGACTCGACGAGCTTGGCTTCGTCATCTTTGCGCTCCAGCTGCGCACGCAAATTGTCGATTTCTCGCTGAAGCTCGGCGTTTTCCTTTTGAGCGTCGGCACGGGCCTCAACCGCCGCGCGCTGACTTGCGCTCTCGCGCTCTGTGGCAGCGCCCTCGAGCTTGGCGCGCAGCTCGGCAAGCTCAGCGTCGCGCTTGGCAACCTCTTGTGCCAGCTTCTGCTCCGCAGTGTTCTTCTGCTCGGCAAGCTGAGCGTTGCGCTGAGACTCTGCCTTTTGCAAGGCAGCCGTCGAACGCGAGCGCTCAAGCTCCAGCGCCTGCTCGCCCTCGCGCTGGACTGCCCTCACACGCTCATCCAGATCGCGCGAAAACTCGGCATCGCGTACTTGCTTGACGATATCCGCATAGCCAGACGCATCGACCTTAAAGACTTCGCCACAATGCGGACACTTGATCTCATTCATAGCAGCTCCTCGATGGACGCAAATTTCAACCGCTTACACTCTACCGCGCCGCACGGACAAAAAAGGCGCCGCCACCATAATGGCAACGGCGCCAGAACCACCGCAGAGTTACCAGCTCCCTTTGTGGTGGTTCGAGAATTACAGTCCAAAGAAACCAAGGATTTGATCTCGGCTTACGGGCTTGTACTCGTTGGCGTCGAGGCCGACATCGTAGCGAAAGACAGGGCGCTCGCGATCGCGGTTGCGCACGTTGGTGCGGTCTCCTCTGCTGTGGATATGCCCGTGTAGCATGATGGCGCCACGCGCCTTACCATTCCAGCTGAGCATGGGGTAATGGCTCATCACCAGACGATGGCCCTTGGCATAGCCGGGAGTAATCTCCAGGTAATCGCGCACGTCTTCCCAAATCTGCGGTGCGTCGGGATCTTCCCAATCGACGTCATGGTTGCCCCGTATGAGCGTCACGTTTTGGCATTCGATACGCTCGCGCAGGCGCACAGCATCCGCCAGGGGCAAACGATAGGTAAAGTCACCCAGAATATAGAGGCGGTCATCCGCAGCCACGCACTCATTGATGGCATCGATGACCTTGCGATTCATCTCCTCGACCGAATCAAACGGCCGATCCATGTCGTGCAAGATATTCGTATCGCCCAGGTGCAGGTCGGCGGTAAACCACATCATCGTCTATGCCCTCATTTCGCAACGTGTTCAACTCGTGCTAAGTATACAGACGCAGCGATGTGGCGGTTATCCAAAGAGCCCGCCGAACAGTCCGCGGCGGCGTTTGTCTTGCTTTTTCGAAGCGTCACCCTGGGCATTCTTGTCCTTTTGCTTTTTGCGATCCTGCTCCAACTCATCGTCATCGAGTAGCATATCCCACTCAAACGGATCGTCTGCCAGATCGAACTGGTCGTCGTCATCAAACATGGCAGTCCCCTTTACCGACTAGCGAGCATCCACCACGTAGAGTCCAACGCGCACCTGATGCCACGGGCTGCGTTCGGGAGCGACCTGTTGCACGCGGGCCTCAAATACGTCATCGTGGCCGTAATACATCATCAAGGACAGCGGGCCGACCTCGTTTCCCGGAACATAGCCAAGTTTGGTCTTGCCATAGTAGATTGCAACCGCCTCGGAGTCATGGGGATTATCGCGCTCGGCGCACAGCGTCAGTTTATCGCCCGCTTTAAGATCGCCCAAGACCAAGGCGCCATCGGCATACTGAAATCCTGCAATGTGAAATGACAGAAGAACACGCGAAGGCTCGTACATAGCAGCTCCTCTAACAGCCGGATAAATCGGCGCTTAACCGTACTGAGAAGCTTACGGGCCCGTGCGGACACAAATTCGCCCCACCCGCGCCTTTTCGACCGTTTGTCGCTACACCATCTGATTCTAATGCACAAACATGCGCACGAACTTGTGCTTCCAGCTTGCGTAAGGAGCATAGCGGAATGGCACGTCCAGCCACGTTGCCTTGTTCACGATGCTCTTCTTGTGGCTAAACGTATCGAAGCTCTCGCGTCCATGGTACTGCCCCATACCGCTCGCGCCCATGCCGCCAAAGCCCATATGGCTCGTAGCCAAGTGCATGATCGTGTCGTTGACACAGCCACCGCCAAAGGGCACGTAACGCACGAAGCGCTGCTGAACTGCGCGATCCTGGCTAAAGATATACAGGGCCAGCGGCGTCGGACGATCCGTAATAAACGCTTCGGCCTCGTCCAGGCTCTCAAACGTCAGCACCGGCAAGATGGGACCGAAGATCTCCTCCTGCATCACGGCGTCCCCAGGCGCCACGCCGTCTAGGATCGTCGGCTCAATCTTGAGCGACGACTCGCGCGCCGTGCCTCCCAGCACGACCTTATCGGGATCGATCAGCCCGCGCACGCGCGCAAAATGCTTAGCATTGACGATATGCCCGTAGTCCTCGTTGTCGAGCGGGTGCTCGCCAAACATACGGCTGACCTCCTCCTTGATGAGGCCCAGCAGCTCGTCGTGCACGCGCGTATCGACCAGCAGGTAGTCGGGCGCCACGCAGGTCTGCCCCACGTTGAGCCACTTACCAAAGGCGATACGGCGTGCTGCCACCTTCAAGTTTGCGGAGGCATCCACGATACAGGGGCTCTTGCCACCCAGTTCAAGCGTCACAGGCGTGAGGTTTTTACTCGCGCGCTCCATGACGAGCTTGCCGACCGGAACGCTACCGGTAAAGAAGATCTTGTCCCAGCACTCATCGAGCAGCGCCTCGTTCTCGGCACGTCCGCCCTCGACAACCGTCACCAAACGGGGGTCAAACGCCTCTTCGCAGATTTGCTTGAGCACCGTGCTCGATGCCGGAGCATAGGCACTCGGCTTGATGACCACGGTATTGCCCGCGGCAAGGGCGCCGGCGAGCGGCTCGAGCGTCAACAAAAACGGGTAGTTCCACGGTGCCATGATGAGCGTGACGCCATAGGGCACGGCTTGCGTCTTGCACACACTCACGGCGTTAGCGAGGTCGCACGGACGCAGGCGCGGACGACTCCATCGAGCCACATGAGCGATCTGATGTCGAATCTCGGAAAGCGACGTACCAATCTCGCACATATAGGCCTCGTCATGCGACTTCCCCAAATCGGTCTTGAGCGCATGGGCGATATCGGCCTCGTGAGCCCGCACCGCATCGCGTAAACTCACGAGCGCGCGACGTCGAGCATCGACATCAAACGTGGCGTGCGTCTTAAAGTAGGCGCGCTGATCGCCGACGATGCGCGCAATTTCCTCGGTGTTCATGGCACCCTCCTAGTTCTCGTCCTCAAACATACCACCCGCGACGACCTCGTACATATGCTCGAGCTCCAAACGGTCCATCAAAAGCGGAACGGGGTACAGCGGATTGGCCTCGGCATCGGCATGCGCCGCCATCTGCGGAATGTCGGAGCGGCGAATGCCCGAGACATATTTGGGGATTCCCAGGGCCTCGTTCACGCGGTCGACCCAATCGATAAAGGCCTCGGCCGCAAGACTATCCTGCGCGGTAGCCGGCGCAATGCCCGCCATGCGAGCAAGATCGGCAAGCTTGGGGGCGGCGGCGTCACCATAAGCGCGAAGCATGTGCGGCAGGATGATCGCGTTGGCCAAACCGTGCGGAATTCCGTATCGGCCGCCCAGACTGTGCGCGATGGCATGCACATATCCGACATAGGAGCGGGTAAACGCAACGCCCGCCTTATACGCCGCCGAAAGCATATTGCGACGAGCGCGCATGTCGTCACCATGCTCATAGGCCTCGAGCAAATTGTCGTGGATAAGCTGCACCGCCTGTCGCGCCATCTTGCGCGTATAGGGCGTGGTGCTTCGCCCGATAAAGGCCTCAACGGCATGCGTCAGGGCGTCCATGCCCGTCTGCCCCGTAATGGAAGCGGGCAAGCCGCACGTAAACTCGGGGTCGTGGACTGCAAAACGCGGGATGAGCACAAAGTCGTTAATGGGGTATTTGTAGTGCGTCCCGTCATCGGTAATTACCGCCGCAAGTGTGACCTCGCTTCCCGTGCCTGCCGTGGTGGGGACGGCGATGAGCAGCGGCAGGCGACGATGAATCCGCAGCAGGCCGCGCATCTTGTTGATGGGCTTGTTTGGCTGCGCAATGCGTGCGCCTACGCCCTTGGCGCAGTCCATGGCTGATCCTCCGCCAAAGCCGATAATGGCCCGGCAGGCACTCTCTCGATACAGGGACGCCGCTTCCTCCACGTTTGAAACCGTGGGGTTTGTACGCGTTTCGGCATAGACCGTAACGCCAATCCCCCTGGATGCGAGCGCCGCCTCGAGCGGTGCCGTGAGCCCCAGACGGGCAATGCCGGGATCCGTCACGATAAGGACCTTCTGGATCGAGCGCTTTTGAAGCACCGCGGGCACATCCTCGGCATGCTCTAAAATGCGCGGCTCGGTATAGGGCAGGATCGGCAATGCAATGCGAAAAACCGTCTGATATGTTCGGCACCAGGCACGACGGGCTAGATGCATAAAGGAAACTCCTTCATTTGTTGATAGGTCAACATTTGCTCGCCCGATTGTACTCAGCGGCGGTCAAAGACGGCCTGCCAATCGTTAATCAATCAACATCTTCATATCTCAAAATTGTTTTATTAAAAATCATTCCTAATAGGCTTCACATTTGGTTGCATTTATGGATAATAGAACTCGTCAAGACGCACGTCCGGAGAGGGCCCTTACGGGACCGGACGAGCGCACAATCGCCATCGATCGAAAGGATCGAATCATGAAGTTTGTTTGCCCCGTTTGCGGTTATGTGGAAGAGTTCGACGGCGACCAACTGCCCGAGGACTTCAAGTGCCCCCAGTGCGGCGTTCCCGGTTCTCGTTTCCTGAAGCAGGAGGAGGGTCAGCTCGAGTGGGCTGCCGAGCACGTCGTGGGCGTCGCCAAGATGGAGGGCGTCTCCGAGGACATCGTTGCCGACCTGCGCGCCAACTTTGAGGGCGAGTGCTCCGAGGTCGGTATGTACCTGGCCATGGCTCGCGTCGCTCATCGCGAGGGCTATCCCGAGATCGGCCTGTACTGGGAGAAGGCTGCCCACGAGGAGGCCGAGCATGCCGCCAAGTTCGCTGAGCTCCTGGGCGAGGTCGTGACCGACTCCACCAAGAAGAACCTCGAGATGCGCGTTGAGGCTGAGAACGGCGCCACCGCCGGCAAGACCGATCTTGCCAAGCGCGCCAAGGCCGCTGGCCTCGATGCCATCCACGACACCGTGCACGAGATGGCTCGCGACGAGGCCCGCCACGGCAAGGCTTTCGCCGGCCTGCTCAAGCGCTACTTCGGCTAAGCCAGCAACCTGAGACATAACCTCTAGCTCGATGAGGCCCGGACCGCATGGTTCGGGCCTTTTTCGTGCCTCACAAACTTGTTAACTACCTGAAATAGGACCGCCTTCGGCATCGGCTTCTCGTCAAAAACTAAGTGAGTAGACTTTTTGGAACTTGCCGAGCAGACCATCCATATCACTTTATAAAGCCGCAGGTAAATGCCTTGTTGCAAAACGACCTAGTCGCCAAAGTGCCAAAAGTCTACTCACTTAGATTCGCAGCCGTCCACGATCGAGCCATTTTGTGTCTAACGGGCATCTTTCCGTCGATTACTCCCAATTTTGTCCAGTCAACGAATAGTTCAGACCTGAGTAATGTCTCAGCCCTTTGCTCATCTGAGCTTTTATCACGATATTCAGCATCGAGCATCCTGCATACGGCCTTAACGATCGCGCGGAATCTATCCTCATCCGATATCTGTCTGTGTGTCAGGAGAAGCACATCGTAGCCCATGGCCTGAAGGGCCGTCATGCGGTCAGCGTCACGCAAGCCATCCCCTGCGCGTCCGTGCGAGGCCTTTCCCTGACATTCAATGGCCACCTGTCGCCTGCCGTCCGGCGAAGACAGAAGTATGTCGATATATACACGGGACTTTCCCACAATCGCTCGAGCACTTGTGCTTAGCATCACTTCAACATTAAGCTCTATGTCGCAAAAACCTTCGCCTCCCAGGGATCGCGGCAGTGCAAGTAGCAAATACGCCTCGACCTCAAAAGGCGACGCGGCACCCAATGGAACGAGTTGCGACACCGTCCTAAATCTATTGCCGTAACGTATCCCGCAAACATCTGAACAAAAACGGTCAAGGTCTCCGCCCAAAACCAAAGCGTCTCGACGCCATAAATTTGAGGCGGTGCCGTCCTCGGACGGGCAGCGCACCCAACCGAACGTTGTCGAGATCGCGCCCGAATCAATTGCACGCGAAAGCTCCGCCTCAAGTGCCGCAGGCAGAGCGCACACCGCAAACAAGCCACACATCTCCGCCAATACCAAAAGAAGCTGAAGATCCGTCAGATGCCGCGACATGATGAATACCGTCAGTAGAGGAGACGTAATCAAAAACCCATGCTCCGTTTCCAGTACGGATTCCCTGGGAAGCTCACCAAGAAACAGCCGCTGCCTAATGCTGGCAGGACAAGTCCGTTTGTTTCTCGTCTGAACCAATGTATACAACGGAAAACCGAGCGCGACCGCAGCCGTCGGGTTGCGGGCGAGATCATATCGCTGCCGGTCTTCTTCCGGTCGTGGAAGCGGCGGACACAGAGCGCGGACCTGAGGGGGCAAACGCCAGTACCTAAAAGCCGATATGTCACAAAGTAGATCTTTCATAGGCACAGGAAAACACGAATTTCAACCCAGTCAGTCACGCATTGGCGCGAACGCGCCAAAAATGGTGCCGAACGGACTGCCAAGTTTTCAACAGCCCTCCCCAACTGGCCAAAAGCTTGCCGAGAGCTGGACGAAGTTCTGTTGAAAACCCCATTTTTTTTCTCATGCAGAAGCTTTGCGCGACAAGTGAGTAGACTTTTTTGAACATCCCGAGCAGCCCGGTCATCCTGCTTTTCAAAACCGCAGGTAGATAGCTTGTTACAAAACTGCCTGGTCGCCAAAGTTCCAAAAGCCTACTCACTTAGGTTGCAGAGTGCTCCCATTAGCTGCGATTCCAAGGTATTTAGCGCTTTTGAACTCAAATCGTCATACTGAACAAGAATTTGACTTGAGTTTTCAGGGACAAATGCGCCATCGGCACACCAATAACAGTCACTGATATCGACAAAAGGGATACTCGAGCGCGTGAGGGCCCGCACAAAAGAGCTTCCGCCCGCTCCGCGCTCCGCAACCACGGTGCAGTAAAGGCCCGCGTCTGCATGCTCGATCGAGACTTCCCCTGCCGGAAATGCCTTCCGTACAAGCGCCACTAGGCCATCACGCGCCTCGCGGGCACGAACGCGCACGCGGTTCACATGACGCTCGTAATCACCCGATTCCAGCAAGCGAGCCAATGCAACTTGATCTATGGAGCTAACCGACGAGGCGTAAAAACCAAGGTCGCGCCTAAACCGCTCCATCAGCTCGTCGGGCAACACCATGTACGCTAGGCGCAACGCCGAAGACAGGCTCTTCGAAAACGTGTTGGTGTAGATAACCGACTGGGCGGCATCGATCGACGCGAGCGCGGGAATCGGCTTCCCGGCAAGGCGAAACTCACAATCAAAGTCATCTTCGATGAGATACCGACCTGGTCGCTCGGCGGCCCAGCTCAGAAGCGCATAGCGACGCGCAATGCTCGTCACAAGGCCGGTTGGATATTGGTGAGACGGCATCAGGTGAAGTACATCGGTCCCGGTTTTCTGCAGAGCGCTCAAGTCCACCCCCTCATCATCCAACGGGATATGTCGAACTTTGCAGCCCATAGCCTGATAAATGCGCGTCAGACGTAAATAGCCCGGGTCCTCAACGGCATACACCTTGTCAGCGCCAAGCAACTGAACCAACATGGTATCGAGCAGCTGAGCGCCCGCGCCGATAACAATGTTATTGGGGTCGACATTCATACCCCTCGTCCCGCGCAGATGATGAGCAATTGCGCATCGTAGCCGAACGGTGCCCTGTGCCGGTGCGGGCGAAAAGATCTCGCGCTCGTCTTCGGATGTCAGCGTCGCCCGCAGTGCGCTTTGCCAAAGCCGCGCCGCCTCCAAAGCGGAAGGAGAAAGTGCATCGAACAGCTCAACCTGTCCGTTGACATCATGCGCGCTAGGACCAGCAGAGGCGGCATCTCGGTCGATGCCCTCCGCAGCCGAAGCCAAAACCGGTGCATCCGGAAGCTCGCAAGCGTAGTAGCCACGACGCGGCATTGAGCAAATATAGCCCTCGGCAAGTAACTGGCTATATGCATTTTCGATAGTAATGACACTGATTCCCAGATGACTGGCAAAGGCGCGCTTAGACGGCAAATGCTCCCCCGCCGCAATGCGTCCAGCAACAATATCGTCTCGAATTTGCTGGTAAACATACTCATAGAGCGATGCTTCGCCGCGTTTTTCCAAATTGTAGTCAAGCATGAGCCTATCACCTGACCTTATTAAGCCATTCAATCTGGTATTAGTCTGACCTTGTTATTATCTCGAAAACTGAGTATTTCGCCATACCCAGCTCCCCGATAGGATATTCCGTCAAGCAATGCACATGCCAACCAAGGGAGCAACCATGGCAGAACAGAACAGCAAGGCCGACCGCGTCAAACTCAATCGCGAGCTCGCGCAGATGCTCAAGGGCGGCGTCATCATGGACGTTACCACGCCCGAGCAGGCACGCATCGCCGAGGAGGCAGGCGCCTGCGCCGTCATGGCCCTCGAGCGCATCCCGGCCGACATCCGTGCCGCAGGCGGCGTCTCGCGCATGAGCGACCCCAAGATGATCAAGGGCATCCAGGAGGCCGTCTCCATCCCCGTCATGGCCAAGTGCCGCATCGGTCACATCGTCGAGGCGCAGGTCCTGCAGGCCATCGAGATCGACTACATCGATGAGTCCGAGGTTCTCTCCCCTGCCGATGACGTCTATCACATCGACAAGACCCAGTTTGACGTGCCGTTTGTCTGCGGCGCCCGTGATCTGGGCGAGGCGCTGCGCCGTGTTGCCGAAGGCGCCACGATGATTCGCACCAAGGGTGAGCCGGGTACGGGCGACGTCGTTCAGGCCGTGCGTCACATGCGCAAGATCCAAAAGCAGATCCGTGACGTTGTTGCCCTGCGCAACGACGAGCTCTTTGAGGCAGCCAAGCAACTGCAGGTTCCGGTCGAGCTGGTGCGCGAGGTCCATGCCACGGGTAAGCTTCCCGTCGTGAACTTTGCCGCCGGCGGCGTAGCGACCCCCGCCGACGCCGCGCTGATGATGCAGCTGGGCGCCGAAGGCGTGTTTGTCGGCTCGGGCATCTTTAAGAGCGGCGACCCCGCCAAGCGCGCAGCCGCCATCGTCAAGGCCGTGGCAAACTTCACCGATGCCAAGCTCATTGCCGAGCTTTCAGAGGACCTGGGCGAGGCCATGGTGGGCATCAACGCCGACGAGATCGAGATTATCATGGAAGAGCGCGGGCACTAGTCCAGCAGAAAGGATCGCACATGAGCGATTATGCAGACCAAACGGTCGCCGTGCTGGCGGTCCAAGGCGCATTTGCCGAGCACGAGGCAAGACTATCCGAGCTGGGCGCGCGCTGTATTGAGCTGAGGCAGGCGGCTGATTTAAAGCAGGACTTTGACCGTCTGGTACTTTCCGGCGGCGAGTCTACCGTTCAAGGGAAGCTGCTAGATGAGTTGGGCATGCTCGAGGAGCTTCGCACCCGCATTGTTGAAGGCATGCCCGTCCTGGGCACCTGCGCCGGCCTGATTCTGCTGGCTCACGACCTTGCCGCCCATGACGATAAGGGCACGCCGCGCCTGGCAACCATGGATGTGCTCGTTGAGCGCAATGCCTACGGCAGGCAGCTCGGCAGCTTTCGAACCAAGGGGCAAATAGCCGGCATTGACGGTGAAGTGCCGCTGACGTTTATCCGCGCGCCCCGCATCGTCGAGGTCCACGGCGATGCCGAGGCCCTGGCCGAAGTCGATGGCCGCATCGTCGCCGCCCGCCAAGACAACCAGCTCGGCGTAACCTTCCACCCCGAACTCGACGAAGACACCCGCCTCCACGAACTGTTCCTACAAATGTAGGCATCGAAATCAACAAACGAAATGAGAGTGGATAATCTCCCACTTTGAGCTCAAATACAGACTCAAACCGGGAGATTATCCACTCTCATGCCATGTAGTCATTTAAGAACGTCCCCAATGACTACCTTGGATCATGGCAATACCGATGTTTTGGTACCGACAGCGAAAACCCGCCAGAGCGAGCAAGGTGCCTTGAAACGAGGTGGCATTGATCTTTTGATCATGCCGCCGAAGTTGAAAGGCAGATTGCCGCTCTGGC
>OCAD01000142.1_pt1 | contig 67254 bp, 49 predicted proteins | sample 1538261 | NCBI WGS metagenome assembly OCAD01 (sample SAMEA2580261, study PRJEB22360) | human gut metagenome | biome: human gut; feature: human-associated habitat; material: faeces | place: Denmark | collected 2008/2010
GAAAGTCGGGGCTTTGTGCGTAAAAAACAGAAGGTGTGCATTTTGACACACCTTCTTGCACCAGCCACACAGAGCTGTTTTGCGGCTTGCACCAAAAACCTTTTAAGTTATTGTAAATGAATAGGTTTTGAATTTTGATGTTTGTTTCGGGGGAAAGGTGGGATGAACGAGGCGTTCCGATAGGGCTTGACTGCTTCGTGCTTGCCCTGCAAGGACTTGGCAGGTGGGGTGGCTGGAATACCGGGCTTAGGGCAGTCTTGGGGCTTTTATTCAATCCTTTGCCCTTTCCGGTCGATGTAATACCAATCATCGCTTTCCCAATAGTGGTATTCCCCATCCGAACCGGGAACTTCTTTCTGTTCTCCCGTGTCGGTTACTTTCGCCTTCCCGTTCTCGAAAGGAAAGCCAAAAGCGAAGCGTGGCTCTATGAGGGTATTGCCATGCTCGTCCGCATATCCGATACGCCCTTTTTCATCGACGATGCGGTAAACGCCTTCCTGCACGGAATCGTTGCCGTTGTCATACCTGTACGGGACATAGAGGCTTGCGGGATGGCTGTTGCCTGAGGATATGGCCGTGCAGCGGTCATGATAAAGAGTGAACAGCCATATTTCAAGCAGGATGGCAAGGACTGCAAGCACCGTGCATACAAGGAAACGGAGGCGATAGCGTTGCCGCACCGATACATGGAACGCCCCGTAAAAGTCGTGCATCATGCGGTAACGCTCCTCGGTATAGATGCGCATATTCCTCCAAAGCAGTACGGGGAACGGCAGTATCAGCGGGAAAAGCGTAAGGCGGTCGTCTGTCTCGTAAAGAAAGCGGACAGCCGGAGTGTCCAAGAACTGTAAAACAACGGCGACCGGAAACAGAAGGCAGGCGAACTGGATCACGCTGATGATCGCAAAACTACGGTCAGGGAAGCCGTGCCGACAACTGCGCCACGTCCAATAAAAAAAGTGGTCGAAGAATCCGGGGAGCTTCGACCGACCGGTTCTTTTATGTGGGGAAACTTTCTTCATACGCTTGCGGCTATATAGGTGCAAATAAAACATATTTCTTCCAAACAGAAAAGATTTTTGCGGTGAAACTTTTTGAGTGATTGGACTTTTCACTATTTTTGCTTTGAGGTATAACGGTTCGTCCGTAAGGTATGAATTTGGCTTTTTCTGTTATTGTTATGGAATGGTTCGATAAGATAAGCGAGTTTATGGAGGGTCTGCCGGAGTGGTTGCAGGCGCATCCGAGGTACGGCTACCTGATCGTGGCGGGAATCCTGCTGCTGTGGCTTGTGGGGATTGTCTGTGGATGGCGGTGGACATACTCCCGTCCGGGAAATTGGGAAGGGAATTTCTGGCTGGGTACGCTGGGTGAAAGGAGTTACAGTTTCTGGCTGGGGCTGATCGTTGCCGCCGCAGCGGGATGCGCCCTGTTGCTGTTCTTCGTAACGGGATAAGCAAGCGGAAAACAAGGAAAGGAGGAAGCTATGTTCAAGGAACCGGCATACTGGATGTATTACTTCTGGAGCAAGAACAAACGTGCAAGGAAAGACAAGGCGGTTATCTCCAATGCCACGTGGACGATGGCAATCCTGTGGTTTCTTAACCTAATGGCTCTCCATCTTTTGTTCGAGGCATGGGGATGGGATATGCTGACGGGCTGGTTCTCTTCCCTGACGGACAAGGTGGAATGGAGCAGGTTCAACCCGGTTGCCTATCTGTTCGCCGCAGTGACGCTCGCCCCTTTTATCTGGATTGCCAGAAAGCTGTATTACCGTCCTGCGAAGCTGAAAGCGATGCAGGCGAAGTACGAGACAATGGGCGAATACCGGAAACTGCTCGGTCAATGCCTGTTCTGGCTGTATATTACCGGCAGCTTTGCATCCTTCTTCATCATAGCCGAACAAAAGAACCATTCCAAGGAGCAACCACTGATCGAAAGGTTGCAGGAGATACGGGACGGCAAATATCCCGTTGAAAAGACGCACTCACCAACCGGCGAATGACCTTCTTCCGGCTCCCCCTGATTACTCCCTCATGCCGTTCTGCGGGTGGAACCGGCACAGCCTTTTTGTTTTTCACGACTGAATATCCGAACCTATGGAGTAAAATCCGAATCCGCAGCGCAAGGACATACCGTAACCGATGCAAAGCACCGGAAGGGTGCTTGTTGCAGACAATTTGTAATTTCGTGTAAGATTTATGTAATTAACATTAAAATTGAAACAGAATGAAAGAGAATCTTACACAAATTCTAATGAATGAAGCCATCCATGAATTAATCCGATTACCGGGTAATGATTTGAAAACCGTTCGCCCTCGTTACCTTTCATTTCCCTGCACTTTGGCATCAGTGAGGCTTTCATCGTTTTCCCTCATAAGTCATTGAACATAAGTTGCGCCATCATCATTTTTTCGTTTCTGATTGATTTTTCCAGAGATATATACTATTTTTGTGCATAACAATATTTGCTTATTCCCTAAAAAATCTTACCTTTGTTTCCAAAAGGGTTTTCTCATGAGTATAAAGCTGTAAAATATTGAAATTAGCACAATCTCTAAATCGTTACCCAAAACTTTTTAAAACTTCTATAAGCGTTTGTCTTTCAAATCAATCTGTCAATAAGATAAGAATTTAAAGTAAACTGTTATCTTAACATAGAGAAATTCTTTCTTTTACTTGTTTTATTCAATCAACAACGTTTTGGAGAAAGACCTACCTATTTTCCATTTCCATAATACCCCTCCCTAAAAAACAAATGATACCTACTCATCGCGAGCAAGTATCATTCAAATTAAAATCTAAATTCTCTACGAGAATAAGGTGACCTCGCCTTAAATCTGAACACAAGCATCCAACGAGACCACCAAAAAGTATTGTACGCTTACAATACCTATGCGTTTTATTTATAATATTTATTATAGATCAATATCTCATCCTCTGATTATATTGCAAAGGTAAACTTTTAACTTATCCGACAGACAATATGTTCTTCAAAAGGAAAACATTAAAGAAATACAGGTCACACATTAGATTTATTTAAAAAATAAATACAATACAGAACATCACTACCTATAATAAAACCATATCATTCCTTCAAAAAAAACCATATTCCATAAAAGAAAAAACAGTAGACCGGACATTCCCAGCCTACTGCTTTATGAGTTAAAAAACACAATTCTTTATTTTGCTCCGTTTACAAACTTTTCGACGGTATTATAAAGATCATCTCCACGCAACTCCTTCGCTACAATTTTACCTTCCGGATCTACTAAAATTATATGTGGGAAACCGACAATACAGTATGATTCCAACACATCCTTCACGTCGTCTTTCCGCAACAGAACCTGATTCCAATAGCTCTTGTCTTCTTCAATAGCCTTTTTCCAATCTTCCTCACGACGGTCTGTAGACACACCATAAATAGTAAATCCTTTATCTTTGAAAGCATTGTACGTCTTCAACAGATAAGGAGTTTCCTTACGGCACCAACTACAACCGGCAAACCAGAAATCGACTAGAACATATTTACCCTTGAAATCGTTCAAACTGACAGAATTCCCTTTCAAATCAATTCCTGTTATAGCAGGAGCAACGCTACCGGTAGCACACCTAGCAAATTTATCCAAACCTTCTTGCATTTTTACATATATACCACTTTGCCTGGACGCCTCATCAAAACTGCCTATGAAGTTACGTGCCTCATCAATCTCCTCAACTGTATTAAAAGTATGATTTTGGAAGCGATAAGTATAATAAAGATACAAACCGAAGTATGAGCCTTTATTTTTAGCAATTTCCCCATTTATCAGTTTACGGGTCTGTTCCGAGGCACTCTCATAATAAGGACTGGAAACCTCCCGGATACGCTCCATTTCCTCACGATCCCCTTTTTCACGAGCTTCATAGAACATATGATCCAAAGAATCGAGAACCATACGATTACCTGCTACATATTTCGCTTCTTGCAAGGCTTCGTATTGCTCCTGCAATGCAGACCCTGTAGCATGTAAACTCAGTTGATCATACTTATCCTTACCCAAGGTAAGCTGCATGGATTTGGGTTCCAAAAACAAATTAGCGTATTGCTGTAAATACTCTCCACGCTCCATATTCTGCAAAGAGAAACAATAAAGACCGGCTTGTATAGAATCAGTGGGATAAGCAAACCTACCATCGGTAACAGCAATAGATTTAATCAGTTTCACACTACCATAATGCTCATTGTCTACTTGATATAAATAGATAGAATCAGCCTGGATTCCATCAAGACTACCCTCTAAAGACACAGACTTAGACTCATTGCAAGCATTTAACATGCATAAAGAAACGCCTAATAATAGATATTTTTTATAAATCATAAATTTACTATTTATTAAGAACAGAATCAATCAAAGTACCAATCTCTTCACTTGACGGACGTGGAGCGTATGCATTCACAATATTGAAATCCTTGTCAATCAAAATAAAACGAGGAATATACATGATAGCCCAACTTTCTTTTAAAGCAACATCATTGGAATGATATTGAGTCAATTCTTTCTTATGTCCATCCAAATACCTTAACCAAGGTTTCGTTGTAGTATCTGTAGAAACCGGAAGAAAAACGATATCCTTACCCACATATTTCTTACCTAAAGCCTCAAATGCCGGAGATTCCTGAATGCAAGGCCCACACCAGGTCGCCCATAAATCAATATAAATCACCTTACCCTTAAAATCTGCAAGATGCTTCACATTACCCTCCACATCCAACATCTCAAAATCAATGGCAGGTTGTCCGGGAAGCAACTTAGAAGCTTGAACAATCTTTCCTTCAATTTCTGTTGCAAAATCAGCATTCTTCACTGTTTGCAAAAATGCCTTCGCCTCGTTCACAGTCTGTTCAGAAGATTCATTTCTCAGATTATCAACTATTTTAGCACAAGCATATAATTCCGTAGTACGCGCAGGAATGGAAATATCCTTAAACCAAAGAGAAGCCAATGTAGAATCTTCCTGATAAGACAAAACATCGCGCACCACAGCTACATTCAGCATATCTTCATTCACAATCTCCTTATATAGCGGAGTTACATCCTGAGTTAATGAAACATTAAACTCATTCCATTTAGCCCGCATCTCTTCTTCATTCTTCACTCCGGCAAACATCCTTGAATAACTTGCATAACAGATATAACTATTGATAATATCCGCTTTGATCCGTGCTGTTTCCAGCTTTTTAAATGCATCAGACACATTACTCAACGTATCCAATGTATGCATACGTATAGCGGCCAAGCTGTCAACCAATGCTTTAGTGGACACAAAATCTCCACGCAAGTTACCACCGGCTTCCAGATAAGAACCACCTTTCGGAAAAAGACGGAACTTCATGTAATTATTGGCTTCGGCTCCGATTCCCGAGAATTCCGCTTCTGTATTTGTCTGAGTTACTTTGATAGTCATGTCATCTCCTGGAGTAAGATACAATGTGTTGCGGCTGATAGTATAATATGTCGGCTCTTTAAGTACAAAAGTAGTATCAAAATAACCGGCAGCATCCGTTTTCAACAAAATATCCCGGCTGTCACCTAGCATAGATGCTGCTCCGTCAAATCTCATACGCACATTCTGGCTACCCATATCAAGCAACTGGCCTTTCAAATGAACCGTATTCGCCAATTTTTGCTTAGTTCCACTGTTACAGGAACCCAGGCAACAGCATAATGCTGCTGTTGCCATCATAATCGTTAGTTTTTTCATTAAAATATCTTTTATCTTATGTTAGGAATCATATCAGGATTAAAACGAAGTACAGAGGGTGGAATAGGCAAAATATATTTAGGACTATTGGGCTCCAATCTGTACTCTACACCATTCACCTCATGCACAATAGTCTTTGCGAATTCAGGTTCACGATTCAAACGTTTCAAGTCAATCAAGCGGGTACAGCCAAGCATAGGCATTTCCCGTCTTCTTTCCTCCAAGACTTTTACCAATGCATCCTTGTTATCACTTGCAACCAAAGGTACATTATCAATAATACGACTATCACGCAAGGTGTTAATATATTCCATAGCTTTGTCTTTACTACCTATACGAGCTTCACACTCTGCTGCTATCAGATACATTTCCGGGGTAGACATAGCCATGTTGGCATAAATATAAGGTGCCCAAAGAGGATAATCCAAATCTATCCCCCCTAAATATTTCGTAAAATACAACAGATAACGCTGATCCTTTTCCTGATCATACAAGGAGGCCAATTCTTCAGAAGCATATGCAGTAGCACTAAATCCAAAAGTCCAGGGGGCCAAACGAATATAAATATTTTCTGGGTTCTCATCTCCATCCGGAACATCAATCCTACCAATATATTTATCACGATCCACTACTTTATACGGGAAAAGACTCATCAAAGTTGAATTATTCTGTAATGAGATCACCGCATTCTCCAAAGCTTTTTTGTAATCTCCCATATAAAGATACATACGTGCCAACATCCCATACCCCACCGGCTTAGATGCACGATAGGCATTCAACACCGGTTTTTCCGGTAAATTAGGAGCAGCCTCATCCAGATCCGCCTTAATTTGATCATATACTTCCTGCACTGTAGCGCGCTGCAAATTTGTTTTATTGATATTTTTATCCAACATCAATGGAACGCCAGGATCTGTAGCAGCAGTCGACGGGTCGTAATGGTTAGCATAAGCATTAACCAAAGTCAAATACTCAAAAGCACGCCCAACCAATGCTTCAGCCCTCAATTGCTTTTTATGTTCTTCAGTATCTTGAGTAGCCCCCATTATATCATCAATAACTACGTTATAATAATAAATACGATTATAAGAGTATTCCCAAAGACCGTCACTCTCTCCTTCTCCAAAGATTTCACTATTAAACGCATATAAATGCTGGTTCGGCAACTCCAGAGAAACAAATCCTCCAGTCATATCATCTTCATAAGGCATGAAAACATCATCTGTCATAAAGTTAGGATATGATTCAGAAGCCTTTAGCAATTGAGCATAATTCAATAAACGTTCATAGTCTTCACTCTTTTCCGGAATTACAATCCCTTTAGGTTGTATATCCAAATAATCATCACATGACATTACAGGTAACGCCAAACATGCACAAAGTAAAAATTTATATAATTTCATATTTATCTATTCAATCGTTTAAAAATTAAGAGACAAACCAATTGTATAAGTAGTAGGATTCGGAAGAGTCAATGCTCCCCATCCATATCCCGATGTAGTATACGCTTCCGGATCAATATCTCCGTTAGCAGCCCACCACCACACATTACTAATTTGACAAGTCACAGCAGCCGATTCTATAAAATATTTCCTCAACCAATTCTTTGGCAAATTGTAACTCAGTGAGATATCTCTCAATTTAATATAATCTGCCTTTTTTACATGGATGTCTGCCGAATACCATGTCTGCGCATCTGTATAATAAATATTCCTATTAAAAGACGGAGCTACTCCCGGAATATTTTCATCCCCCGGTTTCCTCCAATGGTTTAAAGCCTTACGAGTAAGATTCGCACTTGGTGCACCACCCATATATCCAGCTACAACATCACGTAACACATGCCCGCCATAATATACAAACATAAATGAAAAATCAAAATCACGATAAGAGAAGAAATTTTTCAATGATGCCGTATACTTTGGAGTACGAGTTCCAGAATATACCATATCATCAATAGAACTTACTTTTGAAACTTTTTCTCCTTCTTTATTATACACCAACACATTCCCATTTGTCGGATCAAGTCCTGCATAACGATAACTAAAGACACTATTAATAGGATAACCAACAGCTGCCACATTATATGCACTATAATAAAAAACCGTTTCTTTTGTACCTTCTAAATTTGTCAATTCATTTTTATTATAACTAAACATTAAATTTGTTCCCCAAGTAAAATTCTTATTTTGAATATTTACACTCTGTAATGACAATTCTACACCTCTATTAAACATCGAGCCATAATTTTGCAATAGACTTGCCCAACCCAAAGTCGGATCTGCATTACGATTTCCTAATAAATCCGTAGTTTTCTTATAATAATAATCAATACTACCGCTTAAACGAGAATTGAATGCAGAAAAATCAATCCCGACATTGGTAGAAGCCGTTTTCTCCCAACGAAGTTGAGAGTTGGGTGGATTCTGTATATACGAACCAAAATCTCCAACCCATTCATTATATCCGCTATCAACCACAGTCATATACGGTCCTGCATCCTTAGGAACATTACCACCCACACCATAAGTCATACGCAAATTCAAACGATTCAACCACATACAATCTTCCATAAAAGGCTCATTAGCTATCTGCCAACTACCACCAACGGACCACAACGGACGATACTGATATTTAGGATCAGTACCGAACAGATTAGATTGGTCAATACGAATACTTCCAGTTAATGAATAACGTTCATCGAATGTATATGAACCATTAGCATAAAAAGAAACATATCGGTCTTCTGTATGGGTCAATGCATTATATTCACCATAGACCCAATTAAACGACCCCGACAAAGATTCAGTACCATTAATAGGAGACATAACCAACGGATTTATAGGTTTTACTCCCAAGCTATTATCATCATATCCCATATAATAATTCTGCGCACCAGTACGACGCACCAACCGACGTTCAGCACCGCCCAACGCAGATATAGCATGTTTTCCAAATATACGATTAAAGTTCACTTGAGCACGCATTGTATATGAATAAGATTCATAACGGCTTTCATCCAATTGACCACCTTTAGGAACATTCAGTGTAAGGCTTCCTGTTGCCGCATCATATTGAGCTGCATCATTTATCATATTACGCACTGTATATGACATATTACTATATAAAGTACGATTTTTATCATAAGTACCTTCTGTCTGATATTTTAGATCAATATTAAGACCTTCCAGAAGTTTAAATTTCAATCCTGCATGCAAACGATAATAATTGGAATTATTATGATAGTTTTCTTCTGCACGATTCTTTATCGGACTATATGTTTCATCCATCAAACCTATACTTTGCAAACGTTGCAATTCATAATCTGATTTAGTACGTTGAAAATTAAGCGGATTACCCTGTAAATCCCTTAACATATAATAACTAGGATAACTACTCATCAAGCTGCTATAACTACCTGCTCCATTATCACCCTTTGAACGATAAAAGCTTCCTGTAACTCCAAAATCAGCCGATAACCAATCAAAAAAATCCACATCATCTTTTAGGCTAAATCCTATACGATCTTTACTTTGATACTTTTGATTACCATAATCACCCATATAATTAACAGTAGCCATGTATCTATTTTTATTAGAACCACCAGAAATAGCTAAATTATGTTGATGAACAATACCTACACGCGCAAATTCATCTTCTATTTGTTTACGATTATCATTTGTACGATAAGGTAACAGAGCATCTGTCAATTGACTATCTGTCAGCTGACCTCGTTCATGCTGATACAATAAGTCAACTACCGGATTTACAGCTTGACGCTTATTCAAATTCTCATAAGCCGTATGATAATAATCAAATCCTTCAATCTGCATATCTACCAGCTCGGAACTACTCATCAAATTCAAATAATCAAAATCCGGTTTTGGAGACAACTTAATACTACCATTATAACTTACTTTAGTTTTACCTTCCTGTCCGCGTTTAGTTGTAATAACAATTACACCATTAGCTGCACGGGCACCATAAATAGAACTTGCAGCAGCATCTTTCAATACCGTTATATTTTGTACATCTGTAGGATTTATTGATGCTAAATCACCTTCATAAGGCATACCATCAACTACATACAATGGCTTTGTATTTCCCATATAAGTAGTAATACCACGAATAACAACATCATTACTGTTACTGGAAGTTTTATTTATACCCGCTACCAGCCCCTCAATACGTGACAACACATCCGTTTCCAGTTTACCCTTCGTGCTTTTCTCTGAAATCACAGAATAAGATCCTGTTGCCCGTTCTTTAGACAAAGTCTGATAGCCAGTTACTACAACATCAGCCAATGCAGTGGCATTAGTTTCCATTTTCACATTCACCACTTTCTTACCAGATTGTACCTTGACTACTTTATCTGCCATTCCAACAAAAGTAAATGACACTAAATCACCAGGAGTAACCTGCAAACTATACCGACCGTCTATATCGGTTACAGTACCCTGACTTGTACCTCCAATCATAATGGTAGCCCCAATAATACTTTCTCCGGTTTCATCCGTAACTACACCTGTCATATAAAAAGGCTCATGTTTTCCGGTTGTTTTCTCAGCCTTTGAAGGTAAAATAAGAATCAAATTTCTTTTTACTTCATATCGTAACGAAGTCTGTTTACAAAAATCATCCAAAACTGCATTCAAAGGAGTTTCGGTATAAGATAAACTTACCCGTTTTTCTGAATCAATATTTTCTTCATCGTAAACAAAATGGATCTTTGCTTCCTTTTGCAGTTGATCCAAGGCTGTTCTGATTAAAACATTGTTTACATTGATAGTCACCTTAGTATCCGTTTGGGCAAACGCTTCGCCCACCGAACAACAAAACACTATCAATGCAACAAAGCATTTCACCATGAGGCCTTTGCGACAGATAGTTTCGCTCAAAAGTTTTGTACTCATAATTGTTTGTTGATTTATTATTTAAAAAAGTCAATTCTCTCCTATCATTTTGCTTTCTCATTCATGTTTATCTTCAATGTAAATCGTTTCTCCTTCGCGAGTAAAATGTACATTAGACACTCTCTCAATCACTTCAATAGCAAAATTCAACTCTTCATCCCTGAAAATGATACCTGCAAATCTTTTATCTTTCAAAGATTCATTTTTAAAATAGATATCTACATTATACCACCGTGACAGTTGGGCAACAATTTCAGACAAAGACGTATTACGAAACTCATAATTTCCTTTCGCCCAGGAAGTAAATAGATAAGCAGGCACATCACGTGTCACTATATCATCATTATCCGGTTCAATAACCGCTTGTTGGTCAGGATTTAACACAACCGAAACTTTAGCTGTACTTACTTTGATACGCCCTTCTGCAAGAGTCGTATATACCTTATAATCAGGATAAGCAGATATATTAAAACTTGTACCAAGTACCTCCACCGAATGTCTGTTTGTATGAACTATAAAGGGGTGCTTAGCATCTTTCGCCACTTCAAAAAAAGCTTCCCCTTCTAGGAAAACTTCTCTTTTTTCTCCAATGAAAGAAGTTGGATAACGCAAAAGACTTTCAGCATTCATCCATATCCTTGTTCCATCCGATAAAATCAACTGATATTCCCCTCCTCTTGGAATAGCCAATGTATTAATCTGAGGAGTTGAAGAAACCTCTTCCACTTTTCTATAAGTCAATAACTGATTAGCATTATTATTGATTACAGTAGAATTTGCATTAGAAATCGTACCCTTTTTAACAGACAGATCCACTTTTTCTCCATTCTCTAAAGTAAGGATAGCCTTGCGGCTGCCTGTTTCCGGAAATGAAACCACAGCAGCCACTACGGCCTCCTTGTTTTGTGTGTTATTGTGAAGAGAGAATATGTGACTGACTCCTAAAATAAGAAAAAGAAAAGCTGCCGAAGCTGCTACACAATATAAACTGAGACGGTGATTCTTTCTTTTTTGAAGCTTATATTGCAGGTTTTCCCATGAACGTTCATGATCATATTGACAACGAAATTCTTCTTTTCGCTGCGCTATATAATATTCAAAAGACTTTTTGTTCTTTTTTGGATTCTCTTTGTTCATTGATTACTTTCTTTTAATAAAAGAGAGTCCAAATTAATAAATGGGTGACAGAAAAAGAAGAAAAATTTAATTTTAGTAAAACAGTGAATGCAGATTGTATTCTTTTCTTAATTGTTTCAATGCTCTTGTCAGATGAGTTTTTAGGGTATTCACAGAAATATGAAGTTCCTCAGCAGCTTCTTTATATTTCTTATTTTCCATAATGACAGCTCTCACCACTTGTAATTCCTGATGAGGTAATTTTTGTAGTTTTTCCAATAATAACTTATTTCGTTCCTCTTGCTCCTCTTCATCTATAGACTCTTCAGGAATACCCATATCAATGCCTGAGAGTTCTTCCATAGACAACATGTTGTTTTTCTGCAAAGCATTGATGGCCGCATTCCGCACAGACAAATAAAGATAATAACGAAGATTCTGATTTATTTTCAAATAATATTTCTTCTCCCAAAAATAGATAAAGAAATCCTGCACAATATCTTCAGCCATCTCAAAAGAATCGGTCAGCTGCACCGCATATATACATAATTTCATGTGATAAGCATCAAATAATAAACGAAAAGCCTCCTTAGGAGATGTCTGGAACAACTCCAAGATATACTTATCCTTTTCGCTATTATCTTTCAAATTTATCATCATGATAATACACTAATAGACATAAAAACTGAAAAAGGTTCTATAAATCATTAGATTTACAGAACCTTTCATAGGTGAAGGGGTGACTAGTGGGATTCGAACCCACGACATTCAGAACCACAATAGTCCTTGAAATAGATGTTATATCCATAATTGTCAGCCTGTTATTTATCTCTTTTATTAGTCAATAAACCAACTATTGACCAACAATGGCTAAAGTTATACTAAGCCAATAAATGCACTTATTGGAGTGCTAAGTTTCTTCTTTTTGTTTCATAACTGTTTTTATTTAATATAAACAATTCAATATTACCATAGTGAAGAATAATATTAAGAATAGCGACCCATATGCCACAATACCATAAACACCCCAATGGCAAATCTTTTCTATTATGGGATATGTTGTACTCTTATACTGTACGTACTTCTTTAATAATAAGGTAAATATACCCAATAAAGGCATACTCCATCCCAATAGCATGTACTGGTCTATTCTTACTCTTTGAAAATCCCAATTATTACTTGCTACAATATCTAAATATACCCCTATGGCATATATTATGTAAGGAATTATAGGATGTGCTTTTGGGAAAATCGTATAGAACCAATAGAATATCATAGTATAAGCCAATATGCAAACCATTATGGCTATAACTAAAGCTAAACCTTGAATTCCATGAGTAGAGCTAAAAGCTGATAAAAAACTATACAATGCTAGTTGGATAGAGAAATATTTGATACCTTTACTTGTCATTAAAAATAGTCTTTTGTAGATTTTTTTATTCTGTATAGAAACTGTATTTTCTTTTATAAGATTTCTGATATAATTTCTTTTCCTGAATTCTAAAAGTGCGATTACTCCGATAAATATAATAAATTCAATCATATTGTTCGTTTTGGGTTAACACTATATTTGTTAATTGTAAAGTTCAATCTGTAAAGAAGCTGTTTGTCCAATTCTTAATTTGTAATGTAATTGTCTCTTTAGAGGCTGTATTTGGGAACTTTCTATGCAATGTTATTATTCTTATTTCCTGTCATAACTATTTTTATTATTCGGTTAAATGACTCTCTGCCTAATATAGCTGGCTCATCCAAACTCTTGTCAAGAAGAAAAGGAAAAGAGAAAGTACATCCCTCATACTCAAATCCAAGCATGAATACTTTGCATATTCTCAACTTATTATCCTTACATCTTCCCACTTTCTTCCCTACATAATGGAACACATCATTAGTGCTGATTGAATCCACATATTCAGGAAGAAAAGGCTGCAAGTTGTCATAGACAGGTTTTGTATTCACTTCTCTTATATTATTCTCAGAAAGTGAATACATCTGTCTCTCTCCAAGATTGAAGAAAGCCAAGAATGCAGGACTGATAAGGTTATGCTTCATTCTCTTGTCAAGAAGGAATGTAAAGCCAATGCCTTTGATTTGGATGAAGATTTTATCCTTTTCTGTATTCATACCCATATATGCTTTTGAACTTTGCTCTTGCTTTTTCTTCAATTATCTCATCAGGCTCAAACTGGGCATATTCATCTTCTGACCTCAATCCTCTGACAATCTTTTCAAAATTATAATCATCAAGGAGTTGTTGATTTTCCCTTTTGTCATCTTCATTTAAGTTGCCAGTTAGATGCCTTATTTTATAGCTTTGCTCTTTTATTGTCTTTTTGTTGGATTGTCTTTCTGCATATAGGAGTATTGCAGCCCCTATAGCAAGTATTGCAATTGCTTCAATCATTACATTTTACATTATAAGTTTCAAAGTCAAGAATCCATTTGTTTTTTACAAGAAAGTCTGTACTTAGGATACCATGGATTTGCACCCCTGTTTCTTCTTGTACCTGCCTTATAGCATCTGAGCCGTCAAATACAGAGAAAATAGAAGTATAATCAGTTCCCTCGAAGTTGAATGTAGCTTCAATTACAGGAGTTTCTTTGTATTCTCCCTCTATCCCCATGATTCTTTGTTTATCTTCCAACACTCTAAATTCATATTTAAAGTGTTCATATACATAGGTAAATAGGATGTTATTTGTTGCTCCTGTGTCTATAAGAAAACACAGGTTCTTTAGCTTTCCTGATGTTATAATCAGTGGTAAGCCTGTCTTTTGCAAGCCAAGTGTTAGTGGAAAATCCATTATTTAACAAGCCATTTATAGTTGTAATAAATATCTGTCAGTCTCATTTTGGGGAATAATTGGTCTGTAGAATCATAGATTGCATGATAAAGCATTTCAGGTGTAACCAACATACTGCTATCACATTGCATAGACAAGAATTCATTTAGTTGTCTTGGGCTGCTCACTCCATCATCTATAATCAAATAATCTGCTTGATTGATTTTAGCTAGTGTTATTTTAGACAAGCCACGGCACATAGCCACAACAACAAACTCTGATTGATGAATTGTATTACGCAAGCTCCATTTATTATGGTATAGGATGCTGAAAGAAAATAGCTCATCAACTTCTCTTGTTTCCACCTTTTCATATTCTTGAAAAATGATAGTCTTTTTGCTCATCTGATGCCTTTTTGTAGCCATACCACAAAAAGAAAGGTGCAAGCTTAACCTTGATTGTTATTCTGAAGGTATCGCCAAACACCTATATCCATACAAACAAGGAAAGCCCACACCCCTATGGCATGAGCATTCACTACCTTGCTGTTGATGGATATATTCTTCTAAATTGGCGATTTTTCAGAACTCATCAAGCAAGAAGCAAACACTTCTTTTTCTAATATGTCTTGTTAAACTTCTATTTCATTGCTAACTATTTTTGTTGTTACTGCAAAATTACTATTATTCTGCAAGAAACAAGCATCAAATCAGGCAATTTTATAAAAGTCAATCCATATCAGCATCCGAGGTGTGGGCAATTTCTTGTCATGAAGGGATGATAAATATCTCCCCTTGCTCTATACAAAAGTACTGTTTTTGTTACATATCTCTTATCCTCATTGCTTTTTCATTTTAAAGAAGCCCCGAAATATTGATTTTATTCCGAGGCTTCATCCAACAATCAAACCATAAATCAGTTTCTTTTATTCCCGTCAGAACAATAGAAACAAAGAACTATTGCTCCCAAAATCAAATTGATAATAGCAAAGATGATTTCTCCCATGCTTTTTGTCACTGAATGAACCATGAGTATTCATTGTCACCATAAAGAGCTTTGTTTAATCCCTCTGTAAGTTGGGTTGCATTATAAGCCCTGTCCAAGAAGTTATCTATGTAGGAAGTCTTATTTGCCCCTGTAAGCAGATTATACACATTCCACATAGAGATTTCTCCTTGATTGTCAGGAAGGGAAAAGTTATCATCATTATAGAAAGACTTGGCTACAATACCTATCTGTGTATCTGTCATAAGCATTTGAGGAAGTCTTTTCTTCTGCTCAGGTGGGAGATATTGGTACAACCTGCTTTTTCCCAAGAATTGAGCAAACTGATGTTCTGTCATATAGCTGTCCTTGAAAGCCCCCATATAATAAAGGTGTTTGGATGCATTGTAATCTTGAAAAAGCTGTATTGCAGCATTGAATAAACTATGCACATCCATTACCTTTAGTTCTGACTTGAAACCATCTGTACTGATACACATATTACAGCATACCATGTTTTTGAAACCTATGAAGATTTTGAATTTCTCCATACCTTTTTTGCTGTACAGGTTTTCATGGTTGTAACTCCTGACCCCTCCAATAGTCAGATTGAGCCTGTTACCTGCAATATCTTCATGGATGGTGGGTATTTCAAAACAGAACATCATCCTTTCATAATAGATGGTCTTATCTTCTTCCAACAAATCCTTTACTGATTTGTGAATAGCTTCGGGTGTCCTCCCTTTGATGATATGGCTTACCCTGATTTCAGGCAGTTCAATACTTTCACTCGGGAATACCCTGTTGGCTGCTTCCCATACAGTTTCAATGAAATTAGGATGGGAGATAGTAATCTCATTGTCCTTGCTGAATACAGGCACAATACAATCATCCTTTAGATGTTCAATGGTCACTTCTTTTGTATTAGCTTCAATAAAAGGAAGCCTTTTTACTTCTCTTCTTGACAAGATTGGCTCTACATCAATAATATCCTGCTGTTTGGATAATTCCAATGTTCTGTTTACCCTGCTTGGGTAAATCAGATTAGCCTTGACTGGCTGTAACTGCATTATTTCCATATCTTATAAAGTTGGAATTATAATTAATACTCGGTTTATTCTGTTGTTCTTGCAGTTGAATTTTCTTCTGCATGAAGTCAGAGGTCAACTGTTGATACCACTCGGGGTATTTGTGATAGATGGCTGTCAATTCCTCTATAGTTTTAGCTGTATTTATTTGCTGTCTTATCATTTCTACTGTCACTCCATCATTACACCAGTCAAGGATTATCTGCCCTGTGGTAGGTGTGATTGTGAAGTCAGGTTTCCCCATAAACAAATTGGTTCTGTCCTTGCTTGCAATGGCTTGATGCTTCATATTAATGTCAAAAACTATGGTAAATTCATAATCAATTCCATCCCTCATTACAGCTTTAAGACCAACCTTTTCAGGAATCATCTTGCCATTTTTTTCATTCAGTACATAATCCTGCTTGCATCGCATAGTACAAATAATATGCTTTTCACTTTGCAGAATCTTTTGCATGAAAGCATTGATTCTTGGTGTAATTTTCTGCCAATTGGTGAAGCTATTCCCTTGTAATCCTGCATGATATTCCAATAGATTATCCCAACATTGAGAAATGGAATCTATTATAATGACCTCCATCCCTGCATCCTCACATATTCCTATGGCTTCTATATAGGTTTCGGGAGTAAAGCTGTCTTGAAGGGATAACACATTGTAATTTCCTAAATTAGCATATAAATCTGCACTTCCATTCTCACTGTCAATAATGGCAATCTTAGTCCAATCACCACATAAGCCATAAGCAAGTAATAGGGCAGAATAGGTCTTTCCTGCTCCTGAACAACCTTGAAGAGCAAGTTTAATTTTGGCTTGCTTCTTTGATGAAACTCTTAACTGCATCATATTAAAACTCTATTAATGATTTTACAATCTGAAAAATAAAAAAGGCAGTCAGACTTTCATCCAATTGCCCGTGTAAAAGCTCAAACTTATTTGCTACAAAGTAGCCAATGTAGGTGCTCCACCATCCCCTTGTTGATGAAGCATGTAGAACATATCCCCTGTATCAGGGGAGCAAACTTGTGAAATGACAGGTTTTGTAATGTCCCCTTTGAGGAATCTTTCACTTACTGCACCTGTTTCACAGCCATACACAAAGAAACATTTTCCAGTGTTTGGATTCTGTTTCACATCAATTCTTCCCACTCCCATTTTTGTCTTGAAGTCTGCAACAGACATTGTTTCAATGAACTTTAAGCTATCCATAAATCTATGATTTTAATTGTTGTGAGGGGGACTATCCCCACCCTGAGTGATGGGGAGGGTATCAGGATGGTGTAACTGATGCTCTTAAAGATAAGAAAGTTACAAAAAATATCAGAAAAATTTCCCCAAAAACTTATTGGCTTGACTATTCTAAAATAAAAGCCTTATGAGAATAACTTCATTTAAAGTAAAAAGTAAGATGCTGATGTATAGATGTCAAGACATGAGTTGGACAAATATATGCCACTTTGCACTTGATTTATATGATATTGTAATGTGGCTGATTCAGTAAAAACAGCTATACATTACTTGATGTACAAATGCAATAATCCCCTGCTCTCAATAGTGAAAACAGGGGAAAAGAAGAGTGTATTTCGTATTCACTTTTTATTTTTATATAGAGAAGTGAATACACACTTAAAATTTTAAAAGATGAATTACAGATGTGTCAGCAGAAATACGTTCTAAAGGTTCACCTTCAAGTTGATATGGGTTAGTATCAATAATTCTATATCCCATTACTGGTCGTCCATTTATTCGCTTTGAGGTTCTGTCCGATAAGGTACAAAAGTTCCTTATTATAGGTATTGCTTGTTTGGGAGTTAATTGAGGGCAATTTAATAATCCACTATATATAGCATTAAATCTATCCGTCAATTCTATTCCCGTAAATATTTCATTTATGGGAAAATTTTCATGGATAGTTATTTTCAGAGGATGTGTATCTTCCAATGACCAAAATATCACATAGTTATAAAACTTATTATAATCAGCATTGGAATCATAATCTTTCAATTTTGCTATCAATGAATCAAAAGGAAGATATTTCTGTAATTCTATAAAATACTCTAAGAATAAGGAGTTTTGCCGGGAACATCTTTGTGTTATCAGGCTTCGTGCTATTCTTTCCCTTTCCAATATACTTTCTGCTTCCCGCAATTTTGCAATCAAATCTTCTCTTTGCAGAATGATTGCCTGCTGAAAATCCTCCTCAGTCTGTGTCCTTATACTAAAGGATATATCAGAATTTTCGGTATAATCATGAATCTCTATCACGTGTCCTTCTGCTTTTAGTGTATCAGGGAGGCTATTGGGTTTCGAATATAACCTGCCAAGTAAATCAACTTGAATACGGACAAAATCAATGTTGAAATAAGAAGGTACAAATATTCCATCTGTATTCTTTCTGACTAATTGTACGGGGGTGCCTCCTAAGTATCTTTTAGTTGTTGATTCAATAAAATCTTTTTCTTTAAAATCGTCTCTAAAGTAATATGAGTTAGGAAATGCACTTTTTAACTTAGGGAACAAATTTCCAAAAGTAGCCAATGCTTCTGCATCCTTCAAGACCTGTGCAGGTAAACCCGGAAGATTTGCATTATCAATATGCTTTGTCGTATATATGATAGTTTCACTCAACAAACCTTCGGGATGCCTGCACCTTCCTGCTATTTGTTGCAACTTGTCAGTAGACAATATTGTATATGACTTTGATACATTGATGGCAGTAATCAGATGAAACCTTTCTGTTATGTCCACTCCCACAAAATAAGTACATGTCATGAATGTAATTCTTTTAGGCAGTTTGTCCTCCACTATGTCACTATAGTATTCTGTAATTTCTTCATTCTTTGAACTGCATAAAATGGCACATTCGGATTTCAAGCTGTCGCTAAAACTATTTATGATAGTTGCACAACCTCTTACAGAATTATAAGCTATCAAAATCTTGTCATTAGGATTGGAAGAAGCTATTTCTTCTATTAACTTTTTCAGTCTGATTTCCGCTTTGTCTGTATGGACAAGATTAATATTCCTTGATTGGGGGGCACTAAATTGTACATTGATAACAGGTTCTTCTACAATATCTTTGTTAGAGAACTCTCCCATTGTTGCAGACACTAAGCATCTATGACTTATAGGAAATTGGAAATAGTAGTCCATGACTTTTTCTATATTAGGCCTGTAACTGCAATCATATTGGTACGAATCTATTTCATCAACCATAAGGAAGTAATCCCTGTAATGTTCTTTACCTATGACCTCCAATAATCTTTGCAGGCTATCTGCAACTACAATGAACTTCTTATAGTGTATGGAAGAATCCATGAGATAAGATGATATGGTCGGCACGGTAAAACCTGTTATCTCTCCACCGACATACAATACCTTATATTTATTGGGGTCTCCTTCAATTCTACTACTGATGGCTTTTCCATAAGCTAATGCTCTTGTTGGAACAACAATGATACTATTTCTTGGAGAATTTAGCTCTAAGGTGGTTGCCCCTATACCTGTTTTGTTTTTCTTTATCAACCCATGTGGAGTTGTCACAAAAACATCTTGCAAATGCCCTTTGTCTTTAGGCATTAAAAAGTTTATGGCATTTATGGATTTCCCCTTTTCTCTCCAATCTATCTCATAGTGCAAATAGACCTCATTATATCTGACATGGGCATTATTCAAGTATTGGATAGTTTGAATATCATCCACTTCTCCATTGCTTTCATCATTGTAAGGTGCTGTTGCATACAATATCTCATATCTTCCAACAGATACAATACTGCCTATTGTAATTGCTTCTTCATTTTCCATTTTCTGACTATTTCTGATGAAGTGCTAAATTAGAATTTTGTATTCACTTCTCCAAATAAAAACACAGAAATGAATACGAAAGAATCCCCAAAGTTACAGGCAACAATCTTTGGAGATTCTTTTAACTATATCTATAAGAGTCTATAGGGTAGTTCCACCACCAAACACATATTCTATCACCTTCCTGTTGGCTTCATTCTCAATCCTGAAATCCCTCTCAATATAAATGTCAGTCACCTTCATGGCTTCATCAATGTGGTTGAGGGCTGCATGGACTGTGTACTTGTCTATGCCTACCTTATTGACAGCTAATGTAGCCCAAGAATGGCGCGCTGCATAGAATTCTAAATCATCTATTTTTAGAATCCTGCCAATCTCTTTAAGCCCCATATTAATAGCTCTGTTGAAGTTATTTGCAGTAGAATATTGGTGATAGAAGTTGAAAATTCTATTCCCTGTGAAATCTTTGTATTTCTGCATAAGAGGCATAATTATTGAAGGTGTATGTACTTGCATTTTGGCTTTATCCAATCTTCTGTCCTTTGTCTTGGTTCTATAATATGTGATAATATTATCTTTCAATTCGGAACAATTGTATAAATCTACCGAGTTTATACCTATCAAACAGAAAGACAAGATGAAACAATCTTTTGCAAGATTATACGGACATATCCTTTCTTTGCCATTGATGGTATTAAGGATATAAGGTAATTCCCAAATCTTTCTTATTGTTTCAGGTGACAATGCTCTTTTCCTTGTTGCTTCTTGTTTAGGAATCTCAAAGTTTTCAAAAGGAGAGTTAGAGATAAGTATAATGCCTCTGTCATAGTCATTATATCTTTTCTTGGCTTCATTGAACAGATGCCTTATGCTACCCAAATAGAGTGATATGGTTCTATTGGAAGGTATTCTTTTACCTTTCTTTTGAAGTTCTGCAATTTTTTCCGCTCTTCTCTTCAAGAGATATTCCAAGAAGCCTTTTAGAAGGTCTTTGGTTATCTGATTGGTGGGCAAGCAGTCTTTTCCAATATAAGTAATAAAAGTATTGAGAGCCGTCTTATAGTTCTTTTTACCTTTTATTTCTGTCCTGTCCAACCATTCTTTACAAAACAGAATAAAGTCAATACTCTTCTTTCTATTTTGCTCTGTTTTGATATATTCCAATATTTCATCAATACTATATGTTGATGCTTCTAATGGAAGAGTGGAGCTTATCTCTTGATACTGCCTGACCAAAGCATCTGCTTCTTTTATAAATATGGGATTTTTAAGTTTGAGTGATTTGGTAAGGTCATTGGGTCTTACAAAAATATTGGTTGAGAGTCTTTTTACTTCCCTGTTATGGGTCATTCTTATCTTTACATTGTAAGTACCATCTTTCTTTAGTTCGTTCTTTCTGATTTCAACTTTGAATGTCAGCATGTTAAATACGTTGTTTTTCCACCAACAATTAGCCAACAATCATAGATACAATACTCATAACACTACTTCAAGCTTCTTATTTAGGGCATAGTAGGGAATCACTGAAAGTAGTCATGCTAATCTGTAACACACTGTACTATAAGCAAAAAAGAGGAATTTCATTGCTGAAAATCCTCTTTTTCTTCGGGTGACTAGTGGGATTCGAACCCACGACATTCAGAACCACAATCTGACGCTCTAACCGACTGAACTATAGTCACCATGTTAGGCTTTCCTTTCGAAAGCGATGCAAAGGTACTGCTTTTTTTTATATCTGCAAACTTTTTGAGGAAAAATTATTCAAAAAAATACTCTTTTATGCCTCCATTCGATTCTCCTAATAAATTTTCAGTTCCTTTCAAGAAACGTTTCATCACATTAAGTTCCTCATTATTAATGGATTTATTAATAAAAGTAACAGGATATAATTCAAAGTTCTTTTTTTTACTTAAAACAGGTCTTGAAGTCCAAACCAATGCATATTCACAATCCGCTAAACGGGTTATTCGAAAAATCCGTTGCAACTTCAATCTTACCATAGCTCCTCCATCCGTTTTTTCTTTCGACATATTTGAGATAAAATTACCTAATGAATAAACAATGACATGCCGGGCAGGAGTCCGGGGGTCTTTTACAATTTCCATAGGCTGGAGTACATGCGGATGCGAACCTATTACATGATCAACTCCTTGTTCAATCAACCAGTTAGCCAATTCACACTCCGATCGTTCAGGGAACGAACAATATTCCACTCCCCAATGCATACAGGCTATAATAACATCAGGAAGTTTTCTGTGTGCATCAAGAATATCTTTTTTTATTTGTTCCCGATTAATATAATTCACCACATTCGGAGCATCAGTCTTCAAGCCATTCGTTCCATAAGTATAGTTCAACAATACAATTCTAAAACCATTCTTCTCAATCAATAACGGGTAGTTCTTATGACGTTCTTCCGGGTTCCTATAGGTTCCAGCATGATGTATTTTCAAAGAATCCAGCATCAGAATAGTACGTTCCAACCCCAACTTCCCCTTATCCAGACAATGATTGTTAGCGGTCAGCAATACATCAAATCCGGCTTCCTTTATAGCATGAAGATATTCGTCCGGAGCACTGAACGCCGGATACCCTCTATAAGGCTTTCCTCCCAATGTCACCTCTAAGTTCCCTATAGCCATATCCGCCTCACTTATTTCTTTCTTCACATGACGGAAGCAATCATTATAATTATACCCGTCTCCTTGCCTGGCTGCATCAATTTGAGCCTGATGTTGCATCAAATCACCGACAAACAACAAAGAGATCTGATCTTGCGCCGATAGCGACAAACCAAACCATAGCAAAAAAAGAATAAAGATCTGTTTCATCTATTCTAATATTAAAGGGTACAAGATAGGAAAAAATTCGTAAAGAACAAAGTTCTACACTAATTTACAGTTTTCATACGCTTGAATTCCGTAGGAGCAACCCCGAACTGTGCCAACAGGCTTCACTATCCTGCACCCGTTCTGAAACAGCAGTACCATCGTTTTTTTCAAGCGAATAATACAAATAAAAAATTAGAAAGAGGGTCTACAAGCATTTGCAACAAATCTTTATATATCACACACATGCCTTATTGATGACAATGACCCCAACAGAAACCACGTCAGCAAGCATGCCAACCGCCAGTCCAAAAGACAAGGACATTTAAAAAAAAGACCAAAACGTTTTTAAAAAAGACGGCGGCCTTTTAAAAAAAGCTCGTCATCTTTTTTAAAAATGACCTGATCTTTTTTACCACAGCCGGAATCCGCCATATTCCATAAAGGTACAAATCCTCTATGCGCACTTCTTACAAAAAAAACCTAAAAATAGCCTACTTTACATCAAAACGGAATATCCTATAAAAAGTATATATATAACTGTATTCAAGCATTTTATGCAAAATTCAGCTTCACAATACAGTGAGGGCATAAGAGCATAAGTGAGAGCAATATTTTTTACCCTCACCATCTAAATCTTTTATAATAAACCTATTATACATGCAGTGAGGGCATGAGGGCATAAATGTCCCGAACTTCCCAGCGAGAAAGACCTATACATCAAGGACACTCCCGAAAGTATGATTACTCCGAAGAACAAAATAATCTTTTAAGAGCGAAAATCCTTCCTTATGATTTTACAGGTAAGTCCGAAAAGCAGGCATAACTTTTGTTCATGAAAACAAGTGTGTCAAAAGCAGGTCAGCTTATCCTGTAAGCATTACCAAACTTTTGACACATTCTTTTTTATCCAGCAAGCTTCGCAAAGCATGTGGCACTTATTTGTAAATGGCCTTTTTTCCAGCCAGCAACGTATTCTTCATTAAAGATACAATAGTCATAGGTCCCACACCACCCGGAACGGGAGTGATATAAGAACATTTGGGAGCCACTTCATCAAATTTCACATCTCCGGTCAGTTTGAATCCGGATTTCTTTGTGGCATCCGGCACACGGGTAGTACCCACGTCAATAACCACCGCACCTTCTTTCACCATCTCAGCCTTCACAAAATTCGGCTGACCCAGTGCAGCAATGATAATGTCAGCTTCCTGACATTCTTTTACCAAATCCTTGCTGCGGCTGTGACAAACAGTTACAGTGGCATCACCCGGATAAGCTTTCTGCATCATCAGGCTCGCCATAGGCTTACCCACAATATTGCTACGGCCCAATACTACACACTTCTTTCCCTGTGTTTCAATATGGTAACGTTTCAGCAATTCCAGAATACCATTAGGCGTAGCGGATACATAACAAGGAAGGCCAATGGACATACGTCCTACATTGATAGGATGGAAACCATCCACATCTTTACGATAGTCAATGGTTTCAATCACTTTCTGCTCGGAAATATGCTTCGGTAAGGGAAGTTGTACGATAAAACCATCCACGTCAGCATCCTCATTCAGTTCTCTGACCTTTGCCAGTAATTCTTCTTCCGTCACATCTGCTTCATAACGGATCAGACTGGATTTGAAACCACATACTTCACAGGCCTTTACTTTAGCCGCCACGTATGTCTCACTTCCCCCGTCGTGTCCAACGAGGATTGCAGCTAAATGGGGACGCTTGCCACCTTTAGCCACGATTCCGGCAACTTCCGCAGCAATCTCCTGCTTCACCAGTTCCGAAATAGCTTTTCCATCAATTAGTTGCATACTATTTATTTATAAATAATCCATTGAGCAACAAATGTAGCATAAATCAGCCACGTTGCATAATAAAAAAAGGAGAAAGTTCCGCACTTTCTCCCTACCTGTTTATTTAAACCTTACTTTTTAAGTTTCGGCATCATCTTACCCATCTTGCTACCGGTCACCATCTTCATCATCTTGCGGGTCTGGTCAAACTGCTTCAGCAGACGGTTTACCTCCTGAATGCTGGTTCCACTGCCTTTGGCTATACGCGTACGACGTGTTCCGTTCAGGATTTCGGGATTTGTACGTTCCTGCGGAGTCATGGAATAAATAATCGCCTCAATGCTCTTGAATGCATTATCATCGATATCAATGTCTTTAATCGCTTTACCCACACCCGGAATCATGGAAGCCAACTCTTTCAGGTTACCCATCTTCTTTATCTGATGAATCTGGCTCAAAAAGTCATTGAAGTCGAACTGGTTTTTGGCAATCTTTTTCTGAAGACGCTTTGCCTCTTCCTCGTCATATTGCTCCTGCGCACGTTCTACCAAAGACACGATATCACCCATACCGAGAATACGGTCTGCCATACGTGCAGGATGGAACTGGTCGATAGCATCCAACTTTTCGCCGGTACCCACAAACTTGATAGGCTTATTCACAACGGTACGAATAGAAAGAGCGGCACCGCCACGGGTATCACCATCCAACTTGGTCAGCACAACACCGTTAAAGTCCAGACGTTCATTAAATTCACGGGCTGTGTTCACCGCATCCTGACCGGTCATTGAATCGACAACGAACAATGTTTCATCCGGATTGACCGCTTTCTTAATCGCCTCAATCTCATTCATCATCTGTTCGTCGATAGCCAGACGACCGGCTGTATCGACAATAACCAAATCATAACCTTTCGCTTTTGCTTCATGAATAGCGTTCAATGCAATCTGCACCGGATTCTTGCTGTCCAATTCACTATATACAGGAACCTCGATTTGTTCTCCCAATACTCTTAACTGTTCGATAGCAGCGGGACGATAAACGTCACAAGCCACCAACAGCGGCTTACGGTTCTTCTTGGTTTTCAGCATACGGGCCAGTTTACCGGAGAAAGTAGTCTTACCGGAACCTTGCAGACCTGACATCAGGATAACCGCCGGACGACCTTCCAACACCAATTCGGCAGTCTCACCGCCCATCAATGCAGTCAGTTCATCATGTACAATCTTTACCATCAACTGGCTGGGCTTCACAGCCGTAAGCACATTCTGCCCCAAAGCTTTTTCTTTCACAGTATCAGTAAAGCCTTTGGCGACCTTATAGTTCACGTCAGCATCCAACAAAGCTTTACGCACATCCTTCAATGTTTCCGCTACATTAATCTCGGTGATTTTTCCCTCACCTTTCAGAATCTTAAAAGACCGTTCCAGTCTCTCACTTAAATTATCGAACATATATCTTTAATTATAAATTACGAATTATGATTGCCTGTCCTTCTTTACTAACCTTCAGAATAACAACAGGGTGCAAAAATACAAAAAACTTATGAACCTTATATCTTTTTATTCTGCCATTTTGCTTTTTTCAAATAAATAATGCTGCTAAGCAGTAACAAACTATAGTACACCACCTCTATAGAAAAACAAACAGAAACCGGTGCTTTCACCACCATGCCTATCCATAGAATGTAAAGGGCGTAGAATACCAAAGTCCCCATTTCAAGTATCAGAGCAGCCTGCGTATTTCCAGTTCCCGAAATGGCATTGAAATAAATATTCGCCACTGATGCGATAATCATCGCTCCGGCAATGACATACAACGAAGGCACAGACTCTACCAGCAACGCCGGTTCGTTGGTGTAAACCGAAAGCATGGCATGAGGAAAAAGCACCACCACCGCCACACAGACCACCATAATGAGAAACGACATCCGGGCTATACGCCAAATCAAACGCATGACATGGGTTATCCCCCCCGCACCAATCAGATTGCTGACCAATGAATTGGTAGTAGTAGACAATGCCTGAACCGGAATGAGCATCACAATATAGATACTACGCACGATATTGGCAATCGCCAGCTCGCGTTGACCCAACCGTTCTATCGCGATGAAAAAGACAAACCAAGTAGCCATGGCCAAAAAATATTGTATCATGGTAAAACACGAAATACTCAGAATTTTTCCCAATAAAGAAAAGTCAATCTTCTGCCAGTGATTCAAGCCGAATTTCTTAAAATCCACCTTTGCGTAGGTATAAATCAAGAAAAAAGCCAATGAAGCGGCTTCAGCCATCACCGAAGCGACAGCTGCTCCTTTAATCCCCATCTCCGGCATTCCAAACTTACCGAAAATCAAAATATAGTCCAACAGCACATTCACCAATGCCATGACCACTGCATTCATTGTCAGCACCTTAGTACGTGTAATGCCAATATACAGCGCACGGAACATCACGTTGACAAAGGCGAAGAAAAAGCCCCAAATACGCCAGTTGAGAAATTCCATGGTAGCATCAAAAATGGAATCAGATGAAATGAGCAAGCGGACAATGGATGGGGCCAAAAGATGTGTCAGCCCAAACATGAGCACCGCCAATCCCAGCAAGAATATCCCTCCCTGTATCATTACGGGACCCACATCTTTGTAACGTCCTTCTCCATTACGACGAGCAATCAAGATTTGTGAACCGACACTAAAACCGAAAGCAATAGTGAAGACACAGATATAAAACAATCCACCCATGGCGGAAGCTCCCAACTCGACTTCTCCTACCCTGCCCAGGAAAGCAGTATCTGTCACATTGATAATGTTTTGCGCCAATAATCCGAGAAAAATCGGATAACTTACGTTCCATATTTCTTTGTTGGTATACATATATTTTTTTTGCATTGAGTAAAAGAGTTGCAAAGATACTACATTCTTTTCAATCCGGTGTTCTGAATGGAGTGAAGAAACCGTAAACAGACCAGGAATTTACTTAGCGGACAGGCGTGCCGGAACAAATATATCACAAAAGTATCAGCACGCTCCCTCATTCCACAGTTCCTACCAATCAATCACACAAATAAAAAAAAGGATATTCATCATCCAAGTAAATAGTTTCTATTGAAACAGTTGATTTTTTCAATAGACGACACAAATAATTGCACAAAAGGTTTGCCCGTGTGTTATTTTATCCTACCTTTGCGCCCGCAAACAAAAAATCAAGTAATAAATGAAGAAACTATTATTAATTAGTGCAGCGACACTAATCGTTTCAAATTCAACTTTCGCAGGAGGTATTTTAACCAATACAAATCAACATGCAGCTTTTCTCCGTATGCTATCCCGTGGTGCTACAACAGAAATAGACGGTGCTTTATCTAATCCTGCCGGCCTGGCTTTCTTGCCCAAAGACGGATTCCATGTAGGATTGAGCATTCAGAGCGCTTATCAGACTAGAAATATTGATGCCAGTTTTATGACATACAATGGCGTTAGTGCCACAGGTCCTACTGTTGCAGACAAGCCTTTTGAAAAATATTACGAAGGAACAGCCGCCGCACCGGTTATCCCCAGCCTCTTCGCCGCATATAAAAAAGGTGAGTGGACAATTTCAGGATTCTTCGCCATCACTGCCGGAGGTGGAAAGGCGTCTTTTGATGACGGACTGCCTATGTTCGACGCCTCAGCTATGGCAGGTATTTTTCAAGAAGGTTTAAAAGCAGAAAAACCTACGGTTATAACTCCTGATATGTATGATATTACAAGTGCCATGGACGGTAAACAATATATTTATTCTTTGCAGCTGGGATTATCCTATAAAGCTACCGAATGGCTTTCCGTATTCGGTGGAGGTAGAATGAACTACTTTACCGGTGGCTACAAAGGCTTTCTGAACGCTATTGTAAAAGGAACAGACACAAACCTGTTGCCTCTTGCTCTAGACTGTGACCAAACCGGCTGGGGACTTACTCCTGTTATCGGTGTAAATGCTAAACTGGGTAAACTGAACATTGGTGCCAAATATGAATTCAAGACCAACTTGAATATCGAAAACAATACAAAGAATATAGAATATCCCCGGACTCCTGAAGGTGAAGCAATGATAGCTCCTTACAAACACGGTGTAAACACCCCCAATGACATCCCAGCCATGCTCTCTATCGCAGCCGCCTACGAATTCCTTCCGGTACTTCGCGCTTCTGTAGAATATCATTTTTATGATGACAAAAATGCAGGTATGGCAAACGGCAAACAAAAATATCTGACTAAAGGAACCAATGAATACTTGGCAGGTATTGAGTTTGATGTAACCAAACAACTAACCCTCAGCTGTGGTGGACAAATCACTGACTACGGACTATCAGATAACTATCAATCAGATACCAGTTTTTCTTGTGATTCTTACTCTTTGGGAGTCGGAGCCAAAATAAAGATGAACAAACACCTCAATTTAAATGTTGGTTATATGTGGACTAACTATGAGGATTATACAAAAAAATCAACCAACTATAACGGAACCGGACTACCCGGAACAAATGTATATAGCCGTACCAACAAAGTGTTCGGTTTAAGTGCAGATTATAGTTTCTGATTCCTGTATATGAAATAAGAACAAGACCATGTCCAAATAACTGAGGCATGGTCTTGTTTTATAAAAAACTCCAAAGAAACTGATAATCCTTCAGCTGCACCCGCAACTGTTTCAGCGACCGGGTGATATGAAATTCTACAGTCTTTACAGAAATATCCAGCCGCAAAGCAATTTCCTTGTTCGGTAAATTTTTCATCCGGCTCAAAATAAACACCTCCCTGCTTGTAGGAGGCAATTCACTAATGGCTTCCTGCACCAAAGCTTGAATCTCATCACAAAACAATTTATCGGGATCACAAGCCTCCAAAGTCGAGATACGCAAAGCCAGTTCTTTCTGCCGCATATCTCCTATATGCTGCTCGGCACGCATACGTACCTCCAAGTGTTGCAAATGATTCAATGAACGATTTTTTATGGCAGTCAACAGCAACGCAGAAATATTGGTATCCTCCTGTAACTCATTCCGGTGCTCCCATACATTAGTAAAAGCCCCCATTACAATATCCTCAGCCTCTTCCCTGTTCCTGACATACGAGTAAGCAAACTGAACAAACTGTTGCTGACGTTTGCTAAACACCTCCGTCAGTTCTGACATAAAAACATTCTTCGTCTCTTTCATTTAACTAATTTTCTGTTTCCGTTTTTAGATCTTGACATAAATACCTTTCTTGTATAAAATATGAACAATACTCCAACAAAATAATACATACAACAAAGCATAGGCTAATGAACCGGGATAATTTCCCAACACCGGAACCAGTACCTTTTCATAAATAAAGACACTTGCCCCCGTAGCGCCCAATAGAATCCCCATTATTTCCGCAAACACATAAATAAACAAAGGGTTCACTCCGAACGACCGGAAAAAAACGCACCAACCTTGATAACCTTTTATATCAATGATCCAGATAAGCAGAGCCAAAAAGCTGGATGCCAATCCGCAGGTTGTAATGACAAAAGTAGGCGACCACACTTTCTTATTGATAGGGCAGCCGTAACTTAACAAAAAGCCGGCAAATGTGAGAATTGTACCCACCAAAAACAATCGTTGTATCTTCTCGTCATTATCTTTAGCAGAAAACAATAACTTTCCACAATAAAACCCTACCATTACATGGCACACCGCAGGAAGCGTACTCAATAGTCCTTCCGGATCAAACGCCATTCCACCATCATGGTACATGTGGGATGTACCCAATGCCCATACATCAAAACGGGCCACTATATTAGTGGCCGACAAGTTAAAGCCGTCTCCCATAGCCAATAAAAGAAAATAGACAGCCAAAGTCACCAAAATGATAGCGGGAAAATATTTATGCTTCACCGTTATAGCAACCAGACTAGTCACACCGTATCCTATAGCAAGCCGTTGCATGACTCCTAAATAACGCAACTCTTCAAAATTCAGATGATGTGTAAAAACCGATTTGGCCAGAAGATTCAAAAACAGACCGATACAAAAAATAACGACTGTACGTTTCACAATCTTCCGTAATGTAGCATGAGAATAAGTAAAATTATATTTCCGCAAAGAAATATAAGTGGATATTCCCATAATGAACATAAAAAAAGGAAAAACGAGATCGGTAGGGGTTAACCCGTTAAAGGCGGCATGCTCCAACGGAGTATACACATGCCCCCATGAACCGGGGTTATTTACAAGAATCATGCCTGCAATAGTAATGCCTCTCAATATGTCAAGAGCAAGCAAGCGTTTGGGGGTATTTGCTGTCATGCGTGTTAGATTAATAAATTGGTTAACTCGGACAAAGATAGCATTCTATTAGCAATAAAGAAACAAATCTGTGAAAAATATTTTTATATTGTAAACATATTAATCTCTCTGAAAAACATGTTTATTCCGTTTTTATTGCTATTTTTGTCCAAAAAGAATTTCTATACCCCCTTTATTTAAAAACTTAACACAGATTTATTATGAAGAAAAAGAGTCTGCCAGTATTTTTCGTTGGGTTATTAATGTGTGGATGCCAAATGAAAGAAGTAATCAATGAGTACAATGTAGTTCCATTGCCTGTTACCATGAGCGAGCAGCAGGGACGTTTTTACCTGAACAGTGATGTTCCTATCGTCGTTAACGCCTCACAAGAAGTGAAACACATTGCTTCCGGCCTGTCAACCACTCTCTTGGATATAGCCGGTCTCAAGCTGAAACCGACTGACGAGTTACATGAAAATGTACCCTCCATTGTTTTTGACAGCATTCCGGGGATGGAAAAAGAAGCCTACAAGTTATCGGTCACCCCTCAACTGATAAAAATTACCGCATCGGCGCCTAACGGCTTTTACTATGGATTACAAACCCTGTATCAACTGTTGCCGGTGGATGTCTATTGTAAAGAAAGAGCACGTAATGCCGAATGGAGTGTACCTTGCGTTGAAATAGAAGACGCCCCGACATTCCGCTATCGCGGAGCCATGCTGGATGTATGCCGCCATTTCGCATCTATAGATTATATCAAAAAATTCATAGATGTATTGGCTGCACATAAAATGAACACCTTCCACTGGCATCTTACAGACGACCAAGGCTGGAGAATTGAAATCAAAAAATACCCCAAACTGACTGAGATCGGCTCTCAACGTTCAGAAACCATGGTGGATTATTTCTATACCCATTACCCATTCAAATATGACGGAAAGCCCCACGGAGGTTTTTACACACAAGACGAAATAAAAGAAGTCGTTGCATACGCTCAAAGCAAATATATCACTGTCATTCCGGAGATAGAGTTACCTGGACATGCCTTGGCCGCTATCGCTTCCTACCCTGAATTGTCCTGCACTCCGGACAGCACCTACGAAGTTTGCAAATTATGGGGTGTGTTTGACCAAGTATTCTGCCCTACCGACACCTTCTTCCAGTTTATGGAAGGAGTCATGGACGAAGTGGTGGAATTATTCCCAAGCTCTTATATACATATAGGTGGTGATGAATGTCCTAAAACAGCCTGGGAACAATGTGAACATTGTCAAAAACTGATACGTGAACTGGGATTGGAAAATGACATCACTCCCAATCCCGTAGACGGAAGAAAGCATACGAAAGAAGAGAAATTACAAAGTTATATCGTAAGCCGTGTGGAAAAATACCTGAACAGCAAAGGACGTAATATCATCGGTTGGGATGAAATACTGGAAGGAGGGCTTGCCCCCAACGCCACAGTGATGTCATGGCGTGGTGTGGAAGGCGGAATGACCGCAGCCAAAGCCGGACATGATGCTATTATGACTCCTAATCCTTACGCTTACCTTGACCATTACCAGGAAGAACCGGAAATAGCCCCTGTTACTATCGGTGGATACAACACACTGAAAAAGACATACAGCTATAATCCTGTACCGGTTGATGCAGACAGTTTGGTAAAACAGCACATCATTGGTGTACAGGCCAATTGCTGGGCAGAATATATGCCAACTGAGGATAACCGTGATTATCAAATCTTCCCACGCCTGATCGCTATATCCGAAACCGGCTGGACTCCGATGAAGAAAAAGAATTTTACTTCATTCTGCAACCGCATGGTTGAAGACTTCCAACGTCTGGAAGCAATGGGCGTAAAACCTTGCCTCAACTTCTTTGATGTAAATATCAACACCCGTGCCACCCAAGAAGGTGTACTGAATGTAGAGCTGGAAACATTCTATCCGGGAGCACAAATCTATTATACGACTCATGGTGAGCAACCATCCATACATGCCAACTTATACAATCATCCATTCCCATTGGACGGCACATACGACTTGAAAGCCGCTGCTTTCGTTAACGGCAAACAAATCGGTAAGGTTACTCATAAACAGCTTTACAAGAATTTAATCAGTGGAAAAAAATATGAAATCATGCCCGAACCCAAAGGTATGAAAGGTGATATTTTAGGAGAAAATGATATATTGGGCGCAGACACTGTGACTTTAGGACTGACCAATGGAAAACGTGGAAATAATGCCTCCTCCACCCCGTGGGTAGGTATCAGCCCAGACAATAATGACAAAGTTACTTTTATAGTAGACTTTGAGAAAGCCACTATCCGTAAAATCAGATTCGGTACATTGTATAATGCAGCAGGTGGAATATTGCCGGTGAGCAAAGCTGTAGTCTATGTTTCCTCTTTAGACAACAAATTCGAGAAAGTAGCCGAAAAAGAATTCACTTACGATATCAAAGAAAATACGTTCAGAGGCTTCGATGAAGAAATAGAATTTCCGGCACAAGAAGCGGTGAAGGTAAAAATAGAATTTACAAGCGGAGGTAAAATACGCAATGGAATTGATTGCTATAGCCCGCATGATAAAAGCGAGATACCCAGCACAATAGCTTTGGACGAAATAGAAATCTATTAATTTCCTATTTATATAAGGAGAATTGAATTCCATTGTAATCCGGCTCAAAACCTTGTTTTCTATTTCCTGATTGAAAACTTAGCCGGATGACAATGGAATTTCATTTTAAAAAGCACAACAAACTAAACAGGAAAAATGGTATAAAAATCTGTAATCCGGGTACAATCTTATTTTTTTCAACTCCATACTTTTGTACATAGAATTTATATTGAAAGACTTAAAATATGAACGCTATGAACAAAGTCATTTTACTTTTAATATTCAGTATTTTAACAACAACCAGTATGGCACAAAAAAAGATCAAACAGACAGCAGGACGCGACCAATTAGGAACATTCGCTCCTAAATTCGCAGAACTTAATGACGACATTCTTTTTGGAGAAGTGTGGAGCCGCACCGAGCAACTCGGTCTTCGTGACCGCAGTTTAGTCACAATCACCTCACTCATCAGTCAAGGAATAACGGACAGTTCGCTTACATTCCATCTCCAATCAGCCAAAAACAACGGTATTACGCGTACGGAAATTGCAGAGATCATCACTCACATCGGCTTCTATGCAGGATGGCCGAAAGCATGGGCGGCATTCCGTCTTGCCAAAGAAGTATGGAATGAAGATATCTCTTGTAAAGATAAAGATGAAAAAACAACGTTCCAACGCGAAATGATTTTTCCTATCGGAGAACCAAACACCGCTTATGCACAATATTTCACTGGTAACAGTTACCTCGCCCCTATCTCTCGTGAACAGGCAAGCATTTCCAATGTCACCTTTGAACCACGCTGCCGTAACAACTGGCACATCCACCATGCAACTCAAGGTGGCGGACAAATGCTTATCGGCATAGCCGGCCGTGGCTGGTATCAAGAGGAAGGTAAAGCAGCTGTTGAGATTCTTCCCGGCACAGTGATCCATATCCCTGCCAACGTAAAACATTGGCACGGTGCAGCCGCCAACAGCTGGTTCGCCCACCTTGCATTCGAACTTTCCGGAGAAAACACATCCAATGAATGGTTAGAACCCGTAACCGATGAAGAATACGACAAGATTCAAATGTTGCCTTGAATGAGGCAACAAAAATAATTTGTATCGGTGCAGACTTTATATGTAGAGGCGCACAATTCTTTTACCAAGACACACGTGCGATTTTCAAATAAATTATGTAATTTTGCCGACTGTTTATAATAACCCTTTAAAATATGAGAAAATATTTATTTTTATTCACATTTTTACTGCTATCGGCAAAAAGTTTTGCTCAAGACAAAGATTTCAATTACAAGTTCTACGGACAAATCCGCACCGACTTCTATTACAATAGTCGTGCCAATGAAGAAACTGTTGACGGGCTCTTCTATATGTATCCTAAAGATAAAGTGTACGATGCAACAGGTAAAGACCTGAATGCGACAGCTAATGGAAGCTTTTATACTTTATATACCCGTTTGGGAATAGATGTGCAAGGTCCCAAGTTGGGAAGAGCAAAAACCTCCGCAAAAGTAGAAATGGACTTCCGCGGATCAGGAACAACCTTCTCCACTGTACGTCTGCGCCATGCCTATTTAAACCTTGATTGGGGAAAACCGTCTTTACTGTTGGGACAAACCTGGCATCCGTTATATGGTGACGTTGCTCCACAAATTCTGAATCTGAATATGGGAGCTCCTTTCCAACCGTTCAGCCGTGCCCCACAAATACGATTCCGCTACAAAGCTGGTGATATACAACTGACAGGCGCGGCTATTTGGCAATCCCAATACCTGTCTCAAGGTCCTGATGGGAAAAGCCAGAAATACATAAAAGAAAGTTGTATACCCGAAATCTATATTGGTGCAGATTACAAAAGAAGCAACTGGCTAGTGGGAGCAGGCATTGAAATGATTTCATTAAAACCTCGTACTCAATCGGTAGTAGAAGATGAAGTTTACAAAGTGGATGAACGTGTCACTGCCCTGTCTTACGAAGTTCACATGAAATATACTTCTCCCCTATGGTATGTGGCAGCAAAAAGTATTTTGGGTTCCAATCTTACACAAGTATCCATGCTGGGCGGATACGGTGTAAAATCCACTGATGCCCGTACGGGAGAACAAGAGTATTCCCCCAACCGGAATTCTAGTTCATGGCTGAATATTGCATACGGTAAGAAATGGAAACCGGCTGTTTTTTTAGGTTATATGAAAAATTTAGGAACGAGTGACGAAATAAGTAAAATGTATGGTACAGGAACCAATGTAGACCAATTGGTAAGTACCAGCGCAGAACTAACCTATAATGTGCCTCACTGGAAATTGGGAGTTGAATACAATCTTACTTCCGCATGGTATGGTTCCATGAAAAGTTCTAACGGAAAAATTATTGATACTCATTCTGTTTCAAACAACAGACTGGTAGCAACAGTTTTGTTCATGTTCTGAAAAGTACAAAATAAAGAATATAAAAAAGGCAGCTTTCGAAAAGGCTGCCTTTTTTATATATAGCAGAAAATTAATTATTCACCTTTGATAGCTGCAACACCCGGAAGAATTTTTCCTTCAATTGCTTCCAACAAAGCACCGCCACCGGTAGAGATATAAGAAACCTGGTCAGCCATGCCGAACTTGTTGATACAAGCTACAGAGTCACCACCACCGATCAATGAGAATGCACCGTTCTTAGTTGCTTTTGCGATAGCTTCAGCGATAGCACGTGAACCGGCAGTAAAGTTATCGAATTCAAAAACACCGGCAGGACCGTTCCACAGAATAGTCTTGGCATCTTCAATAGCAGCCGCAAATGCTTTCTGAGTTTCAGGACCTGCATCCAAACCTTCCCATCCGTCAGGAATATTATTTGCAGGAACAACCTGAGTATGAGCATCGTTAGAGAATGCATCAGCAGCCACACAATCAGAGCCCAATACCAAATTCACACCTTTAGCTTTAGCCTTAGCAATGATATCAAGAGCCAAATCCAATTTGTCATCTTCTACGATAGAATTACCAATTTTTCCACCTTGAGCTTTTGCAAAAGTATAAGTCATACCACCGCAAAGAATCAAGTTATCCACTTTATCCATCAGGTTTTCAATGATACCAATCTTAGTAGACACCTTGGAACCACCCATAATAGCAGTGAACGGGCGCTTGATATCTTTCAGAATATTATCAACAGCTTGAACTTCTTTTTCCATCAAATACCCCAACATCTTGTTGTCCGCATCGAAATAGTCAGCGATAACGGCTGTAGAAGCATGTTTACGGTGAGCAGTACCGAATGCGTCATTGATATAGCAATCAGCATAAGAAGCCAAAGTCTTGGCAAATTCTTTCTGAGAAGCCTTCATCGCTTTCTTGGCATCTTCGTATGCAGGATCTTCTTTGTCAATGCCAACAGGCTTTCCTTCTTCTTCAGGATAGAAACGCAAATTTTCCAACAACAGGACTTCACCCGGTTTCAAAGCAGCTGCAGCATCACCGGCTTTCGCACAATCAGGAGCAAATTGAACAGGTACACCTAATTTTTCAGAAACAGCATCGACAATCTGGCTCAATGAATATTTAGCATTTACCTTACCTTTGGGTTTACCCATGTGTGACATGATAATCAAGCTGCCACCATCAGCCAACACTTTTTTCAGTGTAGGAAGAGCACCACGGATACGAGTATCATCAGTAATTTTACCATTTTCGTCCAAAGGTACATTGAAGTCCACACGGACAATTGCCTTTTTACCGGCAAAGTTGAATTTGTCAATTGTCATCATAATCTCTTATTTTTGTTTATAGTGTATAAATACAATCTCGCTTATTTTGGGTGTTGCAAAGTTACTAATATTTTTTATTAGCAGTGTGTCAGGGGGGTAATAATTTTACTTGAAATGAAAAAAGAGGATAAAAAGCACTTTTTTTGAGAAAATCGAAAAAAAAATCATTTTTCCACTAGGGTTGTTTCCAGCTATCCTGTTCTATATACAAAATGCAAAAAAAATGAAAACCGAATTGCTACATAAATATTTCAGAGGAGAAACCACCGAAAAAGAGGAAAACCAGATTGTGGAATGGGTAGAAAGCAGTGTAGAAAACAAGGAACACTTTCTAAAAGAGCGAATGCTGTTTGATGTAACCCTTTTTTCTGACGGTTCGAACATACAACGGAAACCGAAAGGGCATCTGTACCTGTACCCACTGATTGCCATTGCCGCCATGCTGGCTATTGTTTTTGTTATGGATTTGCCACATATGCATAAACCTAAACAACAATTGTCACAAACCATCCGTATTCCAGCAGGTCAACGTGCACAGATGGATCTTCCTGACGGTTCTATAGTATGGTTGAATTCCCAAACCACACTAACTTATGATGAAAACTTCGGTAAAAAAGACCGTAAAGTCACGTTAGACGGAGAAGCCTATTTCGAGGTGGCACACAATAAGGAGATTCCTTTTTATGTGCAGACAGAAAACATAAAGGTGCAAGTCACCGGAACAAAATTCGATGTATGCTCCTATAAAGGTTCAAACAGCTTTATAGCCAGACTGATAGAAGGTTCCATCAACTTGCTTACCAACAATGCAAAAGAAGAAAAGCCAATTACCAGCCTGACAAAAGGAAAGTATTTCTCAATGGAAAACGGCAAATACAAAACGGGCGAAATGAGCAGTAACAATGCTTTGGCATGGATGCAAGGCATTTATTATTTCGATGATGTTCCGTTTAAAGAGTTACTGGACAAGATTGCTCTATATTATAATTATAAGATAACAGTGAAGAATCCTAAAATCTTAGAGAACTACCGCTGCACTGGTAAATTCAAAGATTTGGACGGCATAGAGCATATACTAAAAGTTATACAAAAAGACCATCCGTTTAAATACAATATTGATAACGAACATAACAAGATAACCATAGAATAAAATCACAATAGAAGTTTAACCTTAAAAAATGAACTGTTATGATTACATAAAAACCTTTGAAAAAAGAATCGGAAAGTACCCCCATACTCCCCGATTCGACAGCTAACAATTGACCTTAATCAAATTTATTAACTTAACACATTACAAAGATATGAGAAAAATTTCTTTGGAAGGGTACTCATGCCCAAAAAGTTTAGCTTTTAAACAAATATTACGAACTATGAAGATCACCTTAATTCTTCTGTTAACCACAGCATTCAGCGCATTCAGTATGGATGTACACTCTCAGAACGCCAAAGTCAGTCTGGATACCAACATCATGAAGGTAGCCCAATTGATTTCTGCCATCGAATCACAAACTAATTACCTGTTTGTCTATAGTAAGAAAAATGTAGATCTAAGCCGCAAGGTAAAAATCAACGCAAAAAATAAAGCCGTATCCGAAATTCTAGATGAAGTTTTTTCCGGAACTGGTATCACTTATGTTATGGAAGGTAAAAACATTGTTTTGACAAAAGAAAGCAATATAGCCCGTGAGGAAGTAAAACAGCAAAATACAATTACTGTTAAAGGTGCTATAACTGATATGCAAGGTGAAGCAATTATCGGTGCAAACATTATTCAACAAGGTACTACTAACGGTACAATTACCGATATTGACGGTAACTTTACGTTAGAAGTTCCGGCTGATGCACAACTGGTTATATCTTATATCGGTTATAAAAAAGTCATAATTCCAGTAAACGGAAAGACTAATTTTACCATTAAAATGGAAGATGATGCATTGAAACTGGAAACTGTTGTAGTAACCGCTATGGGTATTAAAAAGAAAGAAGCCTCTTTAACTTATTCCACTCAGCAACTGAATGGTGACGAACTGAATAAAGTAAAGGACGCTAATATGATCAATTCATTAGCCGGTAAATCTGCCGGTGTGCAAATAACAAAGAGTTCATCCGGTCTGGGAGGTTCGGCAAAAGTATCTATCCGTGGTGCACGTTCAGCATTCGCCAGTGGTAACAACCAACCGTTATATGTCATAGATGGCGTTCCTATGCTGAATATCACAACAGAATCAACAGCCACCGTTATGGGAGGTGAAAATGACGGGGTCAACCATGACTCTGGTGACGGTGTTTCCAACTTGAACCCTGATGATATTGAAAGTATGAGTATATTAAAAGGTGCGTCTGCCGCTGCTCTCTATGGCTCCCAAGCTGCCAACGGTGTTATTTTAATTACTACAAAATCAGGGAAAGCCGGTATGTCAAGAGTTACATTCTCCTCTAACCTGACAGTAGACCATGCTGTCAGCCTGCCGGAATTTCAAAACAATTATGGACAAACTGCCGATGGTACCAGCAGTTGGGGCGACAAAGGAAATCTGACAGACTATGATAACGTAGGTAATTGGTTTGGCAATGGTATTACAGCCATCAACTCTTTAACCTTCCAAACAGGTAATGACAAAATGCAAACTTACTTTTCTTATGCCAATACCCGGGGGACAGGTATCGTGGACTCAAATAAGCTTCAAAAGCACAATATTACTTTCCGTGAAACAGCCAGTTTCTTTAATGATCGTTTAAAATTGGACGGAAATGCCAGTTTGATGACACAAACTATCCGTAATACTCCTGCCGGAGGTGGTTATTATCTGAATCCGCTGGTTGGCTTGTATTCTTTTCCCCGTGGTGCCGATCTGGCTCCCTACGCTGAAAACTTTGAAGTTTTCGATACTGACCGCAATATGAACTTACAGAATTGGTATACAAAAAATGAAGACGGCTCATTCAGCGAATGGGATCAGAATCCGTACTGGATAAAAAATCGTGTGACCAACAAGAGTAAACGTTACCGTGCATTAGCTTCTATCAGTGCAAATATAAAAGCAACTGACTGGTTAAGTATCCAGGCACGCGGGAATGTAGACTATGTAAGTGATAAGTTTGACAACAAGATGTATGCATCAACAGCAGCAAACATTGCCGGAAAAAATGATGAAACAGGGTTACCTAACGGACGCTATGTATGGTCGGATGAACAAAACTTCCAAGTATATGGTGATTTCATGGCCATGTTCAACAAAACCTTTGGTGATTTTTCCATCAATGCCGCATTAGGAACCAGCATTAACGTCAGCAAAGCCAATTCTTTAATGATCGACTCCAAAACAGCATCTTTATATCGTCCTAATGTATTTACCGTTTCCAATATCATATTCTCTTCAAAGGGATATATCAACCAAACAATTGATGCGAAACGTACTATACAATCTTTATTTGGTACAGCACAAGTGGGTTGGAAAGATGCTATTTATTTAGATATTACAGCACGTAATGACTGGTCTTCCACCCTGGCAAACACAGAAAGTATGAAAAATGGATTTTTCTATCCGTCAGTAGGTTTGACTTGGATTATGAGCAACAGCATCAAACTACCGGAATGGATCAATTTTTCAAAATTCCGTGGTTCATTTGCACAGGTCGGCAATGACCTTCCCATCGGCATCACCAATTTAGCTGATATCATTCAATGTGGTGGAAGTATCCAAACAAACGATATAGAACAACGTGGTGATTTGAAACCGGAAATCAGTACTTCCATTGAATTCGGTACAGAATGGAAGTTTTTCAATAATCGTTTCGGAATTGACTTTACATGGTATCGTACAGATACAAAGAACCAACTGTTAAGAGTAGCCAATCCGGCTGGTTCACTTTATGCGTTCCGTTATATCAATGCAGGTAAAATTCGTAACACTGGTATCGAATTGACACTAGAGGGTACTCCTTTGATGAATGAAAATTTCCGTTGGAAAACCGCTGTAAACATGTCCATGAACAGAAACAAAGTTGTTTCCTTACACAAGGACTATAAATCATTCCGCTACGGTTCTGAAGGATTCTCCATGGCTTATGACATGTGGGTAAAAGAAGGTGGGAAACTGGGAGATATTTATGGAAACGGATTCGAAAGAGATGAAAATGGTAAGATTAAATTAAACGAGACAGGAAATCCAATCAAAGTAACAGGTAACAATACTTTACTAGGCAATGCTAATCCTGATGCTTTATTAGGATGGAGCAATACCTTTACTTACAAAGGATTTACTTTGTATTTCTTGATTGATGCACGTATCGGAGGAGATGTCATGTCATTGACACAAGCACATCTTGACGCAATGGGAGTCAGCAAAGAATCCGGAGAATCCCGTGATCGCGGTTATGTGGAATATGAAGGCATCCAATTCAAAGATGTTCCTAACTTCTATGGTACAGTCGGAGGACGTAACGGCATCTCAGAATACTATATGTATGATGCAACGAATGTACGCTTACGAGAATTGACACTAGGCTATTCATTCCCGGAAACCCTCCTTGCCAAAACAAAATTCATCAAAGGATTAGATCTCACATTGGTTGCACGTAACTTATTCTTTTTGTACAAAGATGCTCCATTTGACCCGGATGCAACTTTATCAGTAGGTAATACTCTGCAGGGCGTTGATGTTTTCGGCATGCCGACTACACGTAATATTGGTTTCAACGTTAAATTTACATTCTAATTTTAAAACAAAGACATTATGAAAAGTTCAAAATATATTTCAATTTTATGCGTGGGAAGCCTTCTGAGTTTAGCCTCATGCACAGACGGATTCGAATCTGACAATAAAATCAACGGTAGTTTTGATGATACTGTAAAAGAATATGATTTCCAAAAATACACTACTAACTTTGAGACAATTCAAAAAGGTATTTATTTTAACTACGACTGGGGAGAAGGCACCACTTGGCCTTGGCAGACATTCCAAAACTTGAATCATGATATGTTCTCAGGATATTTTCATGATTTTGCCTCCAAATTCAGCGATAAAAATACAGTATATGCATTAGAGGCCGGATGGACAGCCAGTGCGTGGAATTATACTTATAATTATATATTTCCAGTAGCCCATAAATCAACATTAATTACACAAGATGAAGCCAAATACAAACATTTTTATGGTGCAACCCTTATTTTAAAAGTAGAAGCCATGCACCGTATAACTGATACTTATGGCCCTATTGTCTATTCTAAATTCGGAAAAAACGAAACAAACTCTGTTGATACCCAGGAAGAAGCTTATAAAGCATTCTTTGATGATCTGGATAAAGCTGTAGACGCATTGGATACTTATTTGAAAGAAGGCGGCAAAGAAGATGGCGTGAAAAGCATTAATATGTGCAATTGTCCTACAGCCAGCAGATGGATAAAATTTGCCAATTCATTACGTCTTCGTCTAGCTATGCGCGTATCTAATGTAAATAAGACACTTGCTACCAGTGAAGCCCGAAAAGCATTAGAAAACTCTTATGGTGTCATAGAATCTTCTGATGAAAACATACAAATCTCCGGTAAGGGGTATCAAAACCCGTTAGCAGGTGTTGCCGGTTGGGGAGAAACCTATATGGGAGCAACAATAGCTTCTGTCCTAAACGGTTATGAAGATCCACGCATCAGTATATATTATAATCCGGCGACATTGGCAGAGCATACAGAGGAATATCTAGGAGTACCTCAAGGAGTATATGCCAAGGACGGTGACCCCAATTATTACCAAAGCTATTCCTTTATCAACACCCAAACAATCACAGCATCCACACCCGCCGTTCTTCTGACAGCAGCAGAAACTTGGTTCTTACGTGCCGAAGCATCTTTACGAGGTATCAATCCGAAAAACGAAAGCGCAAAGCAATGTTATGAAACCGGTGTCCAAACTTCATTCAGCCAATGGGGTGCCGGAGATGCAAGCCTATATCTGACAAGTAAAGGTAAACCGACAGATTACATTAATTACGCAGCAGGCCCCGGAAAAGACATGAAAGCATTAATAACCACCACTCCCAATTTTGACGATGCAGTTAATCAAGAAGAACAACTTGAAAAAATTATCACTCAAAAATGGATTGCTTGCTGGCCAGAAGGCATGGAAGCATGGGCAGAACAGCGCCGTACCGGATATCCGAAATTATTCAAAGTACAAACCAACAACAGCAATGGTACAATTGATACAGACATCATGATTCGCCGCCTCCCCTTCTCACAAGATGATGCCAAAAAAGATCCTGAGCAGTATAAAAATCTGTGTACGGCTCTTGGTGGTGCAGACAATGGCGGTACACGGCTATGGTGGGACACAGGTAAAAACAACTTTTAATTCATATTTCAGTAACAACTATTATTTATAAGAGAGATTTTTAAATGTTTCACTTAATCAAGGTATTAGCATAAGGCAAAAAGATTTCATAAGACGGGGAGCGTGATGTTTCCCGTCTTTTTCTATTTTTCATACGGCATTCTATTTTATTTTTCTATCTTTGTTCAAGCTATGAAATAACATACCTATACAGCAAACTTTTTCCGGATATTCATCGTTTAACTGAAAAAAATATATGAAAAAGTTTCTAAGTAATACTATCGTACAACTGCTTATTGCCGTAATTATCGGACTGTTGGCAGGCTTTGTTGTTAATGACGCAGTGCTGGAAGTCGTTATCTGTATAAAGCACATCACGGGACAGATTATATTTTTCCTGGTTCCCCTTATTATTCTGGGATTCATAGCCCCCTCTATTGCCCATTTGCGCAGCAATGCATCAAAGATGCTTTTATTCGCTTTCGGCATAGCCTACCTATCATCTATCGGAGCCTCTTTTTTCGGAGCAGCCGTAGGTTACAATGTGATTCCTTTTCTGCATATAGCCGATGATGCCAATACACTGAAAGCATTGCCGGAAAATTTACTAAAAATAGATATTCCACCGGTCATGAATGTTATGACGGCCCTTGTACTGGCAGCTTTGATAGGACTTGCTACTGCTTGGGTTAAATCGGATGAAATATCAAAACTACTGGATACTTTTCAAAAGATGGTACTTGAATTGGTGAAAAGAGTACTGCTTCCCGTACTTCCCGTATTTATTGCCGCTAACTTCTGCATTCTTAGCTATCAGGGAGCTGTTACGAAGCAGTTACCGGTATTCCTCTCCGTATTGATAGTTGTTATTGTTTGTCATTTCATCTGGCTGTCATTGCTTTATTTCATTGCAGCTGTTTACTCAAGAAAAAATAGTTGGCAGGTATTGAAATACTATGGTCCTGCTTACCTCACAGCATTAGGTACAATGTCTTCAGCAGCTACGCTGGGAGTGGCGTTGGAATGTGCCCGCAAAAGCCCTATCCTTCGAAAAGAAATCAGTGATGTGACGATACCTTTATTCGCCAATATACACCTATGCGGCTCTATCCTGACAGAAACCGTATTTGTACTCACTGTATCCCAAATGCTTTATGGAAGTATGCCCAGTATATTACAAATTACTTTATTCATCCTGTTATTAGGATTATTCGCCATCGGTGCACCGGGAGTACCGGGGGGAACAGTACTTGCCTCTTTAGGGCTAATCATCTCTGTTCTTCACTTTAATGAAGCCGGAACGGCATTACTACTTACGATTTTTGCATTACAGGACAGTTTCGGAACAGCTTGTAATATTACCGGAGATGGGGCACTAACGCTTATTACAGATACTTTCGAAAAAAAGATAGCTTCGAAGCCGAAGGCTTTTAAATAAAGGCTCTCTAATAACTATCTTTTTACTTAAGGGTTTTGTAAAGTTACTTTTTTTTGATATTATTGCAAATATTCTCAACCCATACTAACCACAAATCAAAAATAGATACTATGAAACGAAAAACACTTAAAAGAAAATTTCTATTGTTGGCATTTTAGTTTTTGTCAGTATGATAGTTTATTCATGTTGGCAAGATGAATGGTCCTCCAATGTAACTGATGAAGTTATTTTTGACAGCAATAAAGAATTGACCATTGCTAAAGCAGAACAATGGTATAATGCCACCAATCCCTCAGCTACTACAGTTAGATCCTTAAGTGCTGACGGGCGAATTCTAGCAAAGCCTAATTGGAACAAGGCTAAAGAAAGTAGAAAAGGAGATTTAGAGGTAGTTGAAACGACTCTAATGACAAGCGGTAGTACATTTTTTATGGATAACGAGACAAAAGAAAAATATGAACTACAAGATGATTTGGATAAAATATATAATGTAGCACGCATGGTAATATTGAAGAATCTAGAAACAGGTGAGATTTACAACTTCATCATGGTATTCATAGTACTTATGATTATTTGATGCATACCACCTCCTTTGAAAACAATTCTTATTTACATCGTGAAGCTGATTTTGATGGAAAAGTTTTATTCTACAATTTCAATTATGGATTGGTAAATGGTTGGAAATATGAATCAGGGAAAATAACAGCCTCCATTTTTCCGGGAACAGAGGAAGGATACCGTATGAGTTTGCAAAGAGGAAGAGGACAATCCGTATGTAATACGGAAATAGACTGGATGGAAAAGCGGAATTGTCATAATGATATCGTTTGGGATCATGAACTGGGGCTGCCCGGCATCGATGTAATTTGCGACAAGTATTTACATCCTGAGTATCATGAAGTTTGCGTTTCATTGGATGATGACGAAATGGATGGCGGAGGTGGTGGATATAATCCTCCTTCAAATCCTCCTGAAACACCTCCTACTCCTTGTAAACGTGCTAAAACATTGTCGCAGGACGCAGCATTTAAATCGCGTATAAAAGATGTGTATAGAAAAACATTTTCTGCAGGCAATACTGTGGAGCAAGGCTTTATACAGACTTCAGACGGGCAAACTATTTTCCCGAACGTACAAGAATCAGGAAGTGCCAAATTCACAAATGATCAAATAGCAGGAAAAGAAATCATGGAATGGTACCATTCCCACCCTACAGGCTCTATGATTACTTCATGGGCAGATTTAAAGGCTTTAGCTATACGATACCAACAGGGATATGTGAAATCAGAGAATTTTACTTATGGAGTAGTTTCAGAGTTCGGATGTATGAGTATTATGATAACTTCTCCGGTAGATTTCAATGCTTTTGCTACTAAAGTTAGAAATGGTGAACTTTCCGAAAGTTGGAACGCTTATATAGTTGGTGCAAGCGGAGGGGGAGTTGATGAATGTATAGGTCAGTTGCTTAAATTTTTAGATCGCAATAACTCCGGTCTGTCAGTGATGTTTAGTTCGAATATTGATGAAAGCAATCCGACTTGGAATGCTCAGGAACTAGCTTCTAATGGGAAATCTGTAAATATGGAATGTAACCAATAAAAAGAAAAGTCATGAAAAGAATAGAATTTGTTTTGTGTTTGTTTTTTATCAGCACAGTTAGTTTTGCCCAAAAGGAAATTGCTCCAACAAAAAACTTGGATGCTTATATCGGGACTTGGATGTATCAGTCAAATGATACGATTTTTAAAATAGTTCTTAAAAAAGGATATGCAGAGGATCAACACATGATTATAAATGGTCTTATGGGAGGATATTTTCTATCAGTGAAGGGAATAATTGTAGAAAACTATTTTAGTATCAGAGATACTATTTGGCACTTGGACAAAAAAAAGGGAACTCAAGATTTTTCTATCTGGGCTTCAAACAATGCTACCAGTTTGGACTACATTGATCCTAATCGAGTCGGAGTTTTATTTTACGACCAACGGAAGAAGCACTTCGGCGGAAAAGGGATATTAGGCGGAAAAATACTTCTGCTTTCTTCCGATAAAATTCGTTGGCATCTGGATGAAAAATTAGGATTAGCCCTTGAAGAACCGGATGAATATACAGAACTGATAGGATTTTCTGTTCCTTCGGACGTGATAATGACTAAAGAGAAAGAACAATGATGTGAACAAAGACAACAAAATGTATCAAAAGCCAATGGAGAACCAACAGTAACCCCTGGCTTTTGGTACATTTATTTTCATAATCTTACAGCAAACTTGTTATTTCAAAACCTCATCCAGCTTTTGTTGCAAAGCCTCCCCTTCCAATCCTACAGCCAAGATCACCCCATTGGGGTCCAACAAGAAATTCATAGGAATCCAACGAATAGCATACTGCACGGCTGCATCCGATTTCCAGTCCTTCAAGTCTGAAACATGAGTCCATGCCAATTGATCTTTCTCAATAGCGGCCAACCAAGGTTCTTTCTTACGATCCAAAGAAACTCCTAAAATAGTAAAATTCTTATCCTTGTATTTATTCCAGGCAGCAACAATATTCGGATTTTCCTTGCGACAATCAGGACACCAGGAAGCCCAAAAATCAATCAGTACATATTTTCCTCTCAAACCGGATAATGTGACAGGATTACCGTCTACATCGGGCAATGTAAAATCCGGAGCCACAGCACCGACCTGAATATCTTCCATCCGCTTGATAAAGCCATCTATTTGACTGACATACATGGTTTCATCCAATGAAGCATCCAGTTTGGCACGCAATGCCTTCATTTCTTCCAAATTCAACTTATAAGCGAAATCCTTCACTATGAAATAAGGGGTAACAGCAGATGCCGGGTGAACAGCAACCAGACTATCTATGCTATATCCATCCTGACGAGTCAAAGGAGCATTTTGTGCATACAGATCATTAATGGCAGAACCTGTCACAGTCAGTATCTTTTCTGATTCATTCATCTTCAACTGCATCTTTTCGTTATCTAAAAAGAATACCAACGGACGTTTGCTATCCCTGAACGTAGTCAGCCCATAAGCCAATGGCTCAGTACAAACACCTTCAAATTTGAAAGTACCGTCAGTAATCACAGCCGAATCCACAGCTATGAACGATTTATCCTGATATTTTTTCAGATACACCATTCCATCTTTAACATCCGATATTTCTCCATTCAGAGTATATCCTTTTTTCTCTTCGCCACAGGACAGTACAGTCATAGCCAGTACACCAGCAAAAAGCACATTTACCATTCTTTTCATCTCTATCTTCCTTATTATTATAACTCGTCAAAAATAAATATTCCTATGCAATTATGCAAACTCCACCGTTCCTATTTGGAAATTAACTCTCCCTGAGTTACCTTTGTAACTTCAACTAACTATTATATAACCTATGAAAAAACTCCTATTTCTAGGCGCTCTCCTGTTGTCAACAGTATGTATGAACGCCCAAACTTCCGAATATTATCAGGAAGCAGCCAATCCTATTGCCACCAACCCCGCTTTATGGGCGAAAGTTACAGCTCCACAAATCAGCTGGGGAAGCACAGACATCCGCTATAAGAAAGAGGAACCGGCTCCCATCCATAGTGCGCAGAAAAGTATGAATCTTACTGCATGGAAAGGTGAGAAAATTTCAGCCCAACTGGTAGTATGGACTCCCAAAGCGCTAAATGACTTGACTTTCATGGTCAGCGATTTAACCTCAGGCAGTGCAACCATCAGTAAAGAGAATATCCGAACAGGCTTTGTCCGTTACGTTATAACCGATGAACTGAACAAAGACGGTTTGGGCGCATGTGGCTATCGAAACAGTGCTGATTTTGACTCAACTTTAGTAGCAGATGTAATAGACCATATCACTCCTACTCTAACCCTTCCCGCCAACTCCACCCAAGGGGGATGGATCAGCGTAAACATCCCTCAGGGCACTAAAGCCGGGAAATACACAGGAACCGTCACAGTGAAAGCCGACGGTATCACCTTGTCTGAATTAAAACTGAACCTCCAAGTGAAGAACCGTACTCTGCCTCCTCCTTCCGAATGGGCTTTCCATCTGGATTTATGGCAGAACCCTTATGCAGTATCCCGTTACTACAATGTGGAACCGTTCAGCAAAAAACATTTCGATTTGATGCGCCCATTGATGAAACTGTATGCCGATGCAGGTGGTAAGGTAATCACAGCCTCCATTATGCACAAGCCTTGGAACGGACAGACCTATGATGCTTTTGAAAGCATGGTCACTTGGTTGAAAAAAGCGGATGGAACCTGGTATTTTGACTATACCGTATTCGACAAGTGGGTGGAATTTATGATGGATCTTGGTGTCAAAAAACAAATCAGTTGCTATTCTATGGTTCCCTGGCGCCTTTCTTTCCAATATTTTGATCAGGCCAGCAACTCTTTCAAATTTCTGGACGCCAAACCGGGTGAAGTTGCTTATGAAGAATTTTGGATGAATATGCTGCAAGATTTCTCAAAGCATCTGAAAGCAAAAGGCTGGTTCGATATCACTCACATTGCGATGGACGAACGCCCGATGAAGGACATGCAGGAAACACTGAAAGTGATCCGTAAGGCTGATAAAGACTTTAAAGTTTCTTTGGCAGGAACTTATCACAAAGAACTATTGGATGATCTGAATGATTATTGTATCACCATTGCCGAGAAATTTGCTCCCGAAGAGATTGAAGCGCGCCGGAAGGCAGGCAAAGTAACTACTTATTATACCTGCTGCACAGAGCCCCGCCCCAACACTTTCACTTTCAGCGAACCTGCCGAAGCTGAATGGCTGGCATGGCATAGTGCGAAAGAAAATCTGGACGGATATCTTCGTTGGGCTTTAAACAGCTGGGTGAAAAATCCCCTACAAGACAGCCGTTTCACAGCTTGGGCTGCCGGAGACACGTATATGATTTATCCGGGCGCCCGTTCATCCATCCGGTTGGAACGCCTGACAGAAGGAATACAATTTTTTGAGAAAGTACGCATTCTGAAAGAAGAATTTGAAGAAAAAGGCAATAAAGGAGCTATTAAGAATATAGACAAAACCTTGAAAATGTTTGATGAATCAAGCATGGATAAGATTTCTCCTACCACTGCCGTAAACAAAGCAAAAAAAGTTATCAACCGATACTAGAAAAAGGGAAAATACCTTTATTACATACATATATATATATCGGACCACACATATGTATGTAATAAAGGTACTTCAAACTAAAAGCCGAACAGAATTAACTTGTGGAAAATAGGATGGATGAATCCCCGATAGCTTCAAAAGTAACTTAAGTGCATTGGGCAAGTAACTTAACTTACTTGACACTTTCACTTAACTTACTTGGCTCACGAAGTCAAGTTACTTTATTTGCCCTATATTTCTCAAATAAATTCTGTTCGGCTATATAAAATGGCAAGTTCTAGTTTTAACTTTATCCTCCCTTTCCTTTATACAAGTTTATTCTTCGGGTACATAAATGATTTCTCCATTATCCAATTCATAGGCAATACCCACCTTTTTTCCTTTCTTGCCGCTTTTGACATCCTGATCCTCAGAAGGGGTATAACGGTTAATCTTCTGCCCTTCCTTGGTTATGATTTCCATGTTTTCCTTACCCGGATTCTTCACCATCGTAAAATCTTCCTGACTAAACATTTCAGTCATATTATAACGGGTAACCAAGGCCACCATTAACGCTACAGCAAACACCATCGCCACATCAAACAGATTGCTGACCACGCTCATCGGGTCACTATCCTCCTCTTTTCTTAATAAATTACGTTTCATCTCAAGCTGTACGTTTTTCAGTGAGCAATTCAGAAAGGAATTCCAGATTAGTCATATCCTGTAAATACCAGCGTTGCTTCACCTGCTGGGTTATGAAACCGATAGCACTAGAAAACAGACCAACTACAGTCGTAGCAAAAGCGACCTGCATATTATACGCCATAGAAGCGATATCACCAGTAGAAAGTCCCACCAAAGCAGGTCCCATTGGAATCAATGTACCCATCAATCCAAGCATCGGTCCCATCTTGGTCAATGTTTTTGAAATAGCCAAATCCTTATCAGCAGTAATTTCAAAATCAGCCAACAGGCGCTGCACATGTGCCGGACGGTCTTTTGACTCCAACACCCGACGGATATACGCAATGACTAACGAGTTCGACTTCACAGGAAGTTTGCCTTCCAATTCGGGCAAAGTATCTATAGTCAGTGTATCAAGCTGTTGACGCAACAACGCATCCGTACGCCGAATAGCCAGATACTGCCCGAAAAAACTGCCTATCAATAATAGCGAACGGATGAAAAGAATAATAAGCAATACAACAACAGGGACTAAAAGTCCGTTCGAAATCCAAAACAGAATGTCTGATATAAGATTCATAATGTCAGTAAGTTTTAAATGTTTGTTTTTATTCGTCTATATTTATATATAACCAATCCAATGAGTCCTCCACCTGCCAGCATAATTATCAAGCCGGTCAATGCCCCCCAATCCACCTCGCTTACACCTGTTACGGCGGTACGACCATTTACAGTAGCAATAATTCCCAATATGGCGGTCAATGCATTAGTGAGGAACAATAGCTCCAACCGTAATTCCTTTTCCGGCAAAAGATAACGAAGAAACAATGTGCCTGCAGAAATCAATATCAATACACCTGCCGCCATACTCCATGCGACAAGAGAAAAGGAAACACCCGGAAAAGAGAAGATAAGATATACTAATCCGCTAAACAAGACAGGAAATATCAAAATCCCCGGAAACCAACGTAAAGCACGGTAAGCCAAAAGAGTACGTTTCTTAACAGGCCCTGTAGTAAGCACATGAACAGCCAACATACAAAAAGCCATCTGTAAGGCAACTTCCACTGTAAGCACCACCGAAGTGTCAAGCATCAATTGGACATTTGCCAACCAATCAGCAATCTGTGTCTTAGACTGCTGAATAGCATATGGCCACATCAGTCCCACAAAGAGGGTGGCTACAACAGCTATTGCTGCAACCGATCCTCGTTTACGAAATGTCTGTTTCATCATAAAATTGAAACAGACCAATATCATAAGAACAACTACAACTGTTTCCATAGCCTGTTATTCCTGCATTTTTTTACGGCGACAACGCACCAATACAATTAAAACAAGAACTGCAGCCACCACTACAACACAAACAACAGTATTGCTTACCGTATTCGTCTGTTGTTCCGTACCGACTGTATTCATCTCTTCTTTTTTCATCACCATACCCTTTTGCTCTTTTGAAGCAGCAACTTCACGTATCTGACTGATGTTTTCCTTATACCGGGATGCAGTCTGTGCATCCGTTTTAGAAGCTATGAACTGACGTAATTTAGCATTATCACAAACAAAACCAGAACAAGACGGTTTATATTTATTCACCAAATCGGTATGTAGTTTGGCAATATCCGCTATCTGTTGCCCGCTAGCCTGCCACATTCCTTTACGGATAGTTTCCATCATTACCGCAGTCATTTCTTCCAAAGCGGCAGGGTTCTGCTTTTCAAAATAATCCTGCACTCCCAAGTTAAATTTATCCTTTACATACACATCATATATCTCATTCCACATTTCCTTATCAACAGCCTGAGGTTTCATGACATTCCAACCATACGTATTTTGCACAATCTCAGCAAAAGTATTAGCTGCGCCGGCCTCCCCTTTCATTTTTTCCTTAATATAAGCAGGATTGAATATTGTGGTACGGCTCTCTATACCAATAGCTTCTTTCACCTCTTGCATACGGGCATTGTTACGGTTACGATAGTCGCTCAGATACGCATCAGGATCTTTACCGGTCACATTACGGACAGCAAGATTCATACCTCCCATAAACTCATACACATGATCCAGACTTAATGCACCCCATGTATTGCTTTGACGTGGCTGAATAACCGCATCCGTACGTGTCAAAGCAGCTTCCAAAGCAAATTGGCGAACAGTTTCCCAATTCTTTTCACTACCATAAAAAGCACCCATATTATTCAAATAAACATCGGCGATTTCCTTTTCACTTTCCCAACGGTCACCAGATTGCACCATACTTTGTATACCCGTACCATAATTACCATTCACTCCTCCGAACACACGGAAAGTAGACATTTCACGGGCCTCTTTTGGAGTCAGACCTTTTTCTATTAATACACGTTCAGCTTCCACAACACCTGCTGCTACTTGATTTTCAAATTGATCTTCTCTAGCATTGGCAGCCATCTCTACGGCACGATTAATAAGAAACAGACGTGAAGCGGCAATATCTCGCAACTGCCCGCTAGTCTGCACTACCACATCAATACGAGGACGGCCTAATTCAGCAGAAGGAATCAGACGAAGATCCGTCACACGCCCAAACGTATCACGAACAGGCTCTACACCCAGCATATAAAGCACCTGTGCAATAGTAGCACCGCCGGTTTCTATAAATTCTCCACTCCATAATGTATAACTTACTTTACGAGGAACAGAGTCATTATGACGACGGCGATACATTTCAATAGTGTTGTCAGCCAATTGTTTTCCTTTTTCCCATGCAGATTCCGACGGAGTTTCTTCAGCATTGATAGCGAAAAGATTTCGTCCTGTAGGTAATGTATTAGGATTGGCGATGGGATCACCACCCGGTGAAGGCTGCGTATATCCTCCGTTCAACGCATTCACCATAGAGGTCAATTCTCTTTCCGGACTTTCCAAAAGAGCACTCTTATAATTGCCCACATTCTTCAAGGTACGTTCTACTTCCACGACAGCCAAAGCAAAATTCATCTCCTCTTTAGAATATTCTTTTTTCTTGGACATCATAGCTTTCATCATCGCTTCCATGCCTCCGAATTTATCACTATCCGCTTTTTCACGTTTTCCTCGAGAAGTTGTTTTCATTGTAACCGTATCTTTGGCCAGTGTATTCATACCTACAGCACGGCTCTTGTACATTCCTGTTTCCATTTTCTTTAAAGCTTCAGGGCTTGCACCCTTTTTTTTTGCAAGTTCCATAGCTTTCTCAGGATTCATACCTTTCGCTATTTCCTTCATTTTCTCTTTCATAGACCCGGATATGCTATTCCTTTTCGAACATCCGCTTTGGTCAGCCTGCATTATTCCACTGCCCATATCAGCATGTGTTTTAGCCTCAGCCGGAGCTTCTTCAGCTAATGCCATCATCATGGCCATCATGCCTTGAGAAGTATTACGGGATTTATTGATTTCATGTGCTTTAGCAAGTTCATCGGAAGTAATGCCAGTAATACGGCAAATCAATTCATCAGAAGCCAACGATGGATCAGCCAACAGACGAGTGACCAAATCACGTGCAGGTTCTAAATAACGCTGAGTAAAAAGAGTGCGATGTTTCTCTACCTGTCCGTCCGCACGATTACGTAGTTTATCTAATGCCAACAGACTATAGGCTATCGGCTCGGTAGCCATAGCATACACACTGGAAGTAATACGAATGGGTTCATAAGGAATCCCCATTGTATACAACTGACCTGTAATCTTCTCATTTGCCAGTTCCTCTGCAAAATTTTCTATACGCTGAATATCTTCCTCGGCATAAGGAACAGTAAGAAGACTATCCAATTCCAATTCACGATGGATGCCCAGTTTCACCGTGAGTTTCTTTACCGCCAATGAAGCACGGTTCAAAGCGTCTTTATTTCCGGTAGACAGTACAGCCTGCCCATCGGCCGGAAGTAAATTATTGTATGTTTTGACAGCCTCAGTCAGTTCACGATAAATGGTGCGGACACTACTTTCCATAAAAGGTGGAGTAAGATAAGATTGCAATCCCGCATATGAACGACGCTTAGCAATCATCCCTTCACCTACATTGCCGATGGAATAAATATAAAAATGAGGTAATGCACCTACCAGACGGTCGGACCAGTCATTGCTGCACAAAGCAACTTGTTTGCGCGGAGTGAACTCTAAACTGCCATGAGTACCGAAATGAATCAACGCATCAGCTTTAAATCCGAATTGTGTCCACAGATAAGAAGCAATATAAGTATGTGGAGGAGCTGCATTGGTTCCATGTACTACTTTAAATGCATTATCCCCACTACCGGCCGCATTCTGTGGCAAGAGCACCACATTTCCAAATTGCAAACGAGCTACTCCTAAACGGCCGTCGGAAGTAGTCATATATGCTCCGGGAAATTCACCATTGGCAGCTATTACTTCGGCATACATTTCAGGACGAATGGATTTCTTTATCCAACTCTCATATTGTTCTTTTGTTATGAGTTCGGGCTTGCCGGTTTCCATAAACCGATCAAAAGCTCCTTCGGCATACGAACCAAATACGGCTCCTTGAGATTGTATCATCTGTTCCAATTCTTTCGAAGAGGTAGGCAAACCGTCCACCTTGTAGCCCTCGCGTTTCATACGCTGCAACAAGTTATAAAGTGAAGGAACCACTTCCATACTACCCGCAGTCAGTGCATTCTGACCAGGACCTTTATAATAATAAATAGCAACGCGTTTCTCACTATTGGGTTTACGCTGCAGAGCAATATAGTTATTAACTGTTTCTACAAAAGTTTCCAAGCGTTCTGGAATAGCATAAGCGTGTTGCAAACCCTCCTCATCCTTATAATGTCCAAAAAGAGCGAACGGACGGATAGCTCCATCTATCTCGGGAGTAACAATACTTTGTGACATAAAGCCGCCATTCATCCCCATCTTGTCCCTCTCCCACTCCTCTACCAAGCGATTTACATTCAATGGAGAGAAAAGCGGTATATTCTGTTTCGCCAGATAATCTACAATAGGTTCACCCATACGTCCATGCGCCATATTGATAATAGCAGACGGACGGACAGAATCAATTCCATGGTTCTGAATAAAAGAACGCATGGAACGTATAGGATAAACCATATTGCCAGTTTCCTCCAATTTAGCAATAAGCCCGGAAGGTTCACCCATCGGACCGGTCACAATAATACGCGGAGCATTCTCTTTCCACAAGCCGTTATGTTGCAGAAAAGTATTGTATCCGGCTACCGTATTGAAACCCAACTCTTCGTCTTCGGGTTTCTTTGGATCCATGTGATAAAGCACATCATCGGCACGTTTCATTACGGCTTCCGGTTCAGACACAGAGAATAGTTTTTTATCAATATGCACACGCACATAATTCAGCATACTGCGATAGTTACGACGTCCTCCATTAGACAGATAATGTTTCAATATATCCGCTTGGATGGAATCCAATGAAATAATCTTGTTTGCAGGATTGGTAGCGGCAGTAGTCAATACCGGCAGACCACCATCGGCTGCCTTTTGTATTTGCGCACGTTGCTCTTCAGTAATCCTTAATCCCATGGCATTGATAAATACCATATCATAACCGGCCAATCGGTTCAGATCATCTGTGCTCAGTTCACTGATTTTAATAAATGAGTTGTCATTAGCTTTAGATATCTGCCCTAAACTGATTACCTGATAGTTGATGAAAGCCACTTTAGTTGCACTGAACCAAAGATTCCATACACCAAACAAAAGCAGCAAGATGACTGCTATCCCTCCGCCAATCAATAATTGTTTCTTCTTCATATCTTTATTTAAATCACATAGTTTATTTAGTATTAGCAGCCAAATTTCATTTGAACAATTGTTCTATATCCAATGACAAACCGGCTGAAAAAGTTGTTCCTTTAGTAGCAGGCGAATTATTATAATAACGGAAAGGGACATAATTAAACAGGTTGTCTACCGCCAAAGTCATATCAACACCTTTCCATACTTTCTGAGACAACGTAAGCTTCCACATTGTATACGCCGGATAGGTCACCTTCTCAGTTTCTTCATAAGAAGTGTTCGAAGTATATTCCTCCGTATTCACCTTGGACAGAAAGCGTCCGTTCAAAGCAACATTAAACGCATAGTTCTTCCAATGCTTGTCATACTCAAGACGGACAGTAGCCGTATGCGGGCGAGTACTTGAAATGACAGGTTGCCCTTTCTTTATATTCTCGTGTGTATAGGCGTAAGATAAACGTGCCGACAGTCCACAAGGATATTTGACGGAAGCATTTGCCTCGGCACCGGATATCCTGATATTTGATATATTGGTATATACCTGCCCTTTCAACGCCTCACTCCACGCCGTAGTGATACGATTATCAACTACATTATAGAAACCTGTCACCGTCAAATTATAACGACCTTTCATATATTCTGCCGAAAGAGAAAAATTATGGCTGGTTTCAGGCTTCAAGTCAGGATTACCATAAATCATAAAAATACTTGCCATATCAAAATTCATATACATTTCTTTCAAAGTAGGAGCTCGGAAACCACCAGCATAGGAACCTCTCAATGAACAGTTTCCTATTTTATACATCAGTCCTAATTTGGGAGAGAAATGATTAATATCGGAATCTGAATAATAATCAAAACGTAATCCTGTGATGACATTGAAATATTTCGTCGGGTTCCAGTCAAACTGTGCAAAGCCGTCCACTGTATACTGATGTTTACTTCCATTATTGGCAAACTGATAGGACATTAAATAATCACGCATATAATCACCACCCACGGTGAGAATATGCTTACCGACAAAAGTATGATTATAAAAAGTATGAACCGAATGTTGTACATTACTATAATCACGTACATCATTAGCATCTTGCGGCAAGTAGTCGCTCTTATCATACTGGTCGAAAGAATAAGCTATTTCCAGATCCTTATCTTTATCCAATACATAATTTCCTTTCACCCCACCACTGAAGTCTCGATAACGGTCTTTACTAGTCTGTGACTTCTCACGTTCACGAAAAAAATATCCGGCACGTGCCGTCAGTTTCAGATGGTCATTAGCAGTATAGACCAAACGTTCTTTGAAATTCCAAGTTTTATCACCATACACCTTTTTAAATGCCCAATCCTCCGTTTCCTCATTTGTTTTTCCATCTGCCAAATCTTTTTCATCTACTTGGGTATGCTGTACATTAGTCACACTATTGAATTTTCCAACATTGAAACCTATTGTTCCTCCATAACGCTGCTCATTATAAGCCCCGTAACGTCCATTGAGATTCACAGTCCAAGGCTCCGCAGGCACTTTACTTATGATGTTTACCACTCCTCCTACCGCATTCGAACCATAGAGTGAAGAAGCCGCACCTTTTACAATTTCAATACGCTCCACATTGCTCATATTCAATCGGTTGTAGTCTATATTATCCAAAGTCTCACCTGCCAGACGCTCACCATCAACCAGAAAAAGTACAGCATTTCCACCAAATCCTTGCATATTGAGAGAAACTTGCTGGTCCATGGAATAAGAGAATTCAATTCCCGGCAGTTCTGCCTGAAGTAAATCTCCAATATGGGTAGCATCTACTTTTTTTATTTCATCGGCAGTAATGACACGAGTTACAATGGGAACATCTTTCAGGAGTTTCGGAGTACGGGTTCCCGTTACAACTACAGTTTCCATATTTACAGCATCTTCTTTCAGTATAAAATCAACTTTACCTGTTTTACTGACAGACACTTTATGAGTCTGCGAGATATACCCCATGTATGAAACCTGTAGAGTATATTCTCTATTATCGGGTAATTTCAACATGTATTTTCCCTGTGTATCCGTAGTGGTTCCCAAAGTTACTTTTTCTTTTACGGAGACTGTTGCTCCCGTCAGAGGTTCTTTATTTTCATCAAATACAGTTCCCGAAATAATTCGTTGTGCTGATACTGGTACCGCCATCAGCCAACACAGTATCAAGCACACGTTTCTGAGTAGTCTATGCATATCGTATGTTGGTTTACAATTCAAACGGATAAATATAATCAATAGTCATGAAGCCTTTTACACCACTAGCATTCATATAATTTGTGAGACGAACAGCCGCATAAGTTCCATCTTTCAGCTTTACCATATAAACCTTGTTTGAAAGAGTATAGGTAGGTGGCATATTACTTTTATCAACATTCAACCATTTGGATAGTTCTTCATTATAATAGGATGCCATATAAACAATATTACCATCCATCATACCTGACATATCAATGGCTATCTTAGCGGTAGTCCAAACATCCTCCACATAGGCTCCTTCGGGCATCGCATCCGCATTCCGTAAAGCGGAAAAACCTGTAAAACCGGTTTCCAATACTGCTCCAGCATTGGTTTTAACATCATAACGATGAACAGCAATATCCCATTCCTCCGGTTCTTTCTGTTCAGAATCCGTCACATTTACAGAATCTACTTTTTGTGTATGGAAATCGATAAAAGTCCAACGTCTATAATCAGTAGCGTCAATATAAATAGTACCCGAATGGGTAGAAGGGTCTGTTCTTATAAAACCCAATTCATTACTATCCGAAGCAGCAGGACTATCATATATTCCTTCCAAAATACCATCACATGCCGAGAATGGCAAAAGCATCATTCCCAGTATGGTTATAATAGAGAGATATCTTTTCATACTATTTAGTGCCTACAAAAGTCGCAGTAATAGCCATAGGCATGGCTCCCGGCTTTAGTGTAAAGATCAGATCAGCCTTTTCATCCTTAATCGTTCCTTGTAAACTTCCTGTATATTTTACAGAACCAACAGTTACATCAACAGCACTTTCCGGCAAAATATAAGTGACATTATCGGAGGTATGCACTTTAATTCCAGGTATAGCAATATCCGGCAATGACATCATTCCTTCACCAGCACCGCCAACTAGAAGAACTTGAACAGTTCCCCCTTCTTCCGCAGTAATTTTCACCTGACTGTCTGACGTTCCTTGATCATTTCCTGATACTGAGAGTGATAATGTTCCATTGTAAATACCAGCAACCTCCTGAGCCGGAATCACGGTATCTTCCTTTTTATCATCATTGTCACTACATGCTACTGCACACAATGCAATAGCCATCATCGCTAAAAAGTTTTTCAATTTCATAATACTTTAGTTTTATTGATTAATAGTTATTATTTTATGTTTTCAAATTTGTTGCAAAGTTACCCTTGCCACCAAGAGTACACAATACCTAAAAATTGGGGTTTTATTACTGATAATCATATACATCATAAAATACACGAGTACTTATTTTTAGGTATAAAGCCGAAAATTATCACCATTAATAGGTATTATCAGTATGTATTTCTATAACCAATTTTGTAAAAAAAGCAAGCATGATTAAATTGACACATCATGAAATGCCTGTGAACAAGACACTTCATCATAGAACAATAGAGATTCTGACAGTACTTACCCTACTTATAGGTAGTCCGTCATTCCTTATTTACTTCTATTGTTCCCACGACACAAATAATCCATTATGCCAATGGTTGCTTTGTACTTTGAACCATACTCCCGAAGATGGGGAATACTTATATAATCGATACTTAGTAATCAGTATCACATGAGCGGCCTTATATTCGGATTTTTATTTGTAATTTCCTTATTGTTCATTGCAATAAGAAAAAGATCCTTAGATTTATCTCCATTCCAAATCACTTATTTACATTCACTCATAAAAAAAATCAGTAAACATCTTCCACTTTATAAGCTACCATCCAAAGCATCCGGTCTTAAATACCTTATAATTTCATATGTTGATAAACTCTTTCTTAAACAGAAGATTCAATTTCATATTAGCAATGATTTAGTTGCATATTCCTCCTATAGCTTTAAAACATTTTAAATATCAAGTTATATTTGTCCGGGATAGATGTATCAAAACTTTTTTTATCTTAAAATGTTTATAATGTATGGAAATGCTATTTTTACTAAAGAATTTATACCGTGATCCTCTTGCGCTATCCAGATTCAGCCAATTCAGGTGTCTTCATATAAGTAAAGGAGAGATTATCCAAAACTTGAACGAAACCCATGAATTTCAAGTTTGTTTTGTTCTAAAAGGGTCATTATGCCTATTCAGAGATCATATAGAATCCATGCCTCTGATGGCAATGCAGAATGAATTTTTCTTCATCAGCAGCCTGCACCAATGTAAAATCAAGGCAATGGATGAAGTACAACTTGTCATTCATGCATGTAATATTGTGGCTCCTTATCTACATAGCAGAACAATAGAGTATCTGCAAGATATATCCATCGAAGAAGTAAAACCGGTAGAAGTCCTTCCCATTTATCCGTTAATGCGTTCCTACTTAGATTTGCTGGTCGATTACATGAAAAATGGAACAGAAATTCCCGACTTACATCGAGCCAAAGAATATGAATTGTTCTCATTATTTAAAATTTGCTATAAGAAGAATGAAATTGCCTCCATTTTCCGTGATGCGCTATCTAACGACCTTCAATTCTTCGTATCCGTCATGACACATTACAAAGCTTGCAGAACAGCCAAAGAACTAGCTGTTTTATGTGGATATAATGATACTGTTTTCACACAGTTATTCAAGAAAAACTTCCATGGAGATACACCATATCAATGGTTACAAAAACAAACATCTTATGAAATTGAATTCAAATTAAAAAAAAGTACTTTACCCATCAAACAAATAATGCTGGACTATCATTTCAAGACTTTCTCCCATTTTACAACCTACTGTAAAAGAAATATCGGAGCTACTCCTAACGAAATACGTAAAAAAGGAGAAGAATCAAGAGATACACCTTCTCTTGAAACATATTCAGTTTCTGCAAACGATTAAACAAACATCCCGCATCCTGAAAATTATGAATATAGTTATCTCCATCATACACACTAAAGCTAATAATAAGTTTGTTTCCTGATCTCGGTATATGGATCTATTTTAAGAGTTTCTATACATCTATAATAACAAATATCACAAAACCTAATCATAATCCACCATCAATATATGGAAAACTTATCACATATACCCCTCTGTAAAATCATATAAAGCATCTACCATTTAAAACTATCCCAAAACGAACATTTAGAAAAATAGGAAACCTTTTTATGCAGATATAAAAGAAAGAACTGATTATATGCAAACAAATCTTTTAAATACGCAACTTCTTTTTAGTACCAAATATAGAACTTTGCACCCAAATAAAATGTGAATATTATTATAATGTAAATCGCACACAGCAGAATAACCTAAAATATAAAATTGCATGCCCCCCAACGATACAATATTCAATAAAGCAGAACGGAGTTTATCCAATATGTAACAACAAAGAACAATTCATTTTTAATAATTTACAGTCATGTATACAAAGAAGAAATGCAAAATTTATGTATTATCAGTGCTACTTTGCACATTTTTTTTCTCGTGCAGCAGTATTGATTTTGAATTACCCCAAGGTCCTCAGGGAACCAATGGCAAATCCGCTTATGAGATATGGAAAGAAGAAGTTGAAACCGGTCATATAAACTGGCCTTCCACCCAAGTTGATTTAGCAGACTTTTTAGTTTATATTAAAGGAGAAAAAGGAGACAAAGGAAAAGATGGAATGTCTGCATACGATCAATGGAAAATCCTGATCACCCAAGGTAATGTCACCAACCCTCATGACCCTTCGCTCATTTGGCCTTCTTCAAAAAATACAGAAGCCGATTTTTGGGATTTTCTTAGCGGAAGAGACGGAGAATCACCTCATATTGGCGAAAATGGGAATTGGTATATCGGCAATAAAGATACAAAAATCAAAGCTACCGGCAAAGATGGAAAGGATGGAATTAATGGCAAAGACGGATTTTCCGCCTATGAATTATGGAAACAATCTGTTGCCGGTGGCAATATAAATTGGCCCAAAGACCAAACAACAATGGAACATTTCTTTTTATATTTAAAAGGGAAAGATGGTGAAAATGGTATTACTCCACATGTTGGTGAAAATGGTAATTGGTATATTGGCAATCGTGATACAAATTTTCCGGCTCAAGGTCAAAAAGGAGAAAATGGTAAAGACGGAACATCCCCTTATATTGGTCCTAATGGAAACTGGTGGATCAATACATCCGATACAAAAATAAAAGCTCAAGGAGAAAAAGGAAGCGATGGATTAACCCCTTTCATTAAAGACGGATACTGGTGGATAGGCACATCCAATACTGGGATTGCAGTGCAAGGTCCCAAAGGAGAACAAGGTGATAAAGGAGCGGACGGACTTACCCCGGTGATAAAAAATGGGAACTGGTGGATAGGCACCACCGATACAGGAATAAAAGCTCAAGGAGAGAAAGGAGATGATGGCGTATCTCCCCATATAGGTAATAACGGAAATTGGTGGATAGGTACTACTGATACAAGAATAAAAGCTCAAGGAGAAAAAGGAGTTAACGGAGCATCTGCATACGAATTATGGGTAAATGACGTCAAAAATGATAAAATCAAAGACAAAAATAATTCAGCATGGTCCAAAGATAAAATTACAATGGCAGATTTTTACACTTACCTCAGTGGAACAAATGGTAACAATGGAAAATCCGCTTATGAACTATGGAAAGAAACTGTAGGAACAGGCAATATGAATGATCCTAAAAATCCAGGACAAAAATGGCCTTCTGACAAAGTTTCAGAATATGATTTTTTCAATTATTTAGCTGGTAAAGACGGAATAAACGGAAGCAATGGTTTGTCAGCACATGAACTGTGGAAAAATGACTTAGCTAAATTTTGCGGTACAACAGGTGCACTTATTGACCACAAAAATGGTGGAGTATGGGACTGTGAAAAAAATACGTTAAAGGATTTTTATGACTATCTACACGGGAAAGATGGCAAAGACGGAGAAGATGGCAAAGACGGCAAACCCGGAGAACCAGGAAAACCGGGAACAGAAGTTACCATCATTAAGGGTATACCTAATGTTATTGCACAATATTCTCAATCAGAATATGGTGAATATGTACGCACAACTGATGGAGGTGTACTCTATAAAGTATATGATGAAACTGGACAAATCGCACCAAAAGCTCAAGTAAAAGGCATGCCGGGTATCAATGCGGAAAAAACTTACACTACCAATGAAAACGGAGAGTTTATTGTACCTAAAGAAGATTTACCCGAAATACAAGACATAAACTTACGCTGGGGAACGGTAAAAGAAGTAACCCTAGCCGGAAAGTTGCCGCAAGAATCCGCTAAAAACACATATGTTCCTAATAGAGTACGCATGAGAATGATCCTCCGCGATAATTCAAATTCATTATACGATTATCAGTATCTATATTTCTATATACAACGAAAAGTTAATCCGGAAGACCAATGGCAAAATATCCCTTCTTATTTACCTAATAGTGGTTCAAGGAATTTAGACGCATATAGAGTCTCTGACAAAAATAATCCCAACAGTATTTTGCCAGACAAAAAACTATATTCAAACCAAAGTTATAGTTCAAATAATGGAGGATATTATTACTATATTTATACCTATCGGTTCATTCAAGAAAATCCCGGAAAATTCAAAAACAATCAATCTGAATATTGGGATGGAAGTGACGTTTATTACACTGTAAAAGCTAGAGAACCTTATTATGGAGAAACTTTCCAATGGAATGGTGTTTGTTTATTAGCTCCTTATCAAATGGGACCTACGCTAAAAACATTAAAATTAAAAATAATATCCAATGGAGAAGCACCCAGTTTCTCATCTGCTGAAGGTGAATTGGATTTTTCAAAAATAGACTTTACAAGAATTTACAAATCATCGACCACACGTGTCGTTAAAGAAAATGGAATGGACTATGTAGAACCGATAGCATATACTGAAGAAGAAGCCAGCAAACTTAAAATGGCATATATCACATTCAGATATACTTCAACAGCTGGCTCACAAGAAGCATCAAGTTCTAATAACAGATCTTCTGCAGAAGTTCCAACGTTCAAAGTATTCGCACCATTTTTAAATTCATCCATATACATTGACAGTGGCAACAGTTCATATTTCTATAGATATTATCAAGGTTATCTCCGAAAAGGAAAGGATGAAAAAACATTTATTATTGAAAACTATAGCAGCTCTTATGAGTTGCCCGAAGTACAAGTTATCTATGAAGAATAAAAATATGAAGAAAATATATATACATAAAATCCATCTCATACTATGCTTTACCTCAGTATTATGTTTCGGTTTACCTATAAATGCACAACAAAATGCAAAGAATGGAGCAGCCGATAATAATAAAAAAGCATGGGAAATAGGTATAGGCGCAACCGGACTTCAAATGACACGTTTTAATGTCATTAATTTCCATACTAATAATAAAGGCGGTTACACTGTAGGTACTAATAAAAAAGATTTTATTTTTGGAGGAAATCTATATTTTGCTCGTGAACTTAACTCTCATTTTTATCTAGATTTACAAGGAACATTAGACTACAGTTCCGATCCTGTCCGTAACGGTAAAGAATCAAGATGGCTAGGCATGGCAGGAATCGGTTTACAGTGGCGTCTAGGTGAATATCTCCATTCAAATTATATTGATCCTTTCCTACGGATGGGAGCCAACTATATGTACAAGAATTTTAAGATCAACTATAAGGGGATGGAAGAATTCAACAGTGAGGAGATGGGATGGAATCTGTCAAATGATTATACTAAAGAAGGGAAAGATAAACAAAATCTTATCCCTATTTCATTGGGAATAGGCGTGAATATGTGGCTTAATGACAACATTGGCATAGGACTCCAAGGAGACTACCTCATCATGCCATACAAACATATAGCCAATTCATGGCAAGGAAGCATTCGATTGATGTGGCGCATTGGTGGTAAATCCCTAAAAGTCAAACCAAAAATTCAATATGTGGAAAAAATCATAGAAAAAGTTATAGAAAAACCTATAATCATGAAACAAATTGTAGAAACTCCAAGCCAGCCCAATGTTTTATGTGATTTATTCAACAATATCTATTTTGAGTTTGATAAAACAGAAATAACTCCTAAAGCAGCTACTATCATTGATGAAATAGCTCAAATTATGCTGACAGACACAAGCAAAAAATATCTCATCACAGGATGTACTGATGCAAAAGGATCATCACAATACAATATGGATCTATCCCAAAAACGTGCAGACGCTGTAGTCAATGCACTTATAAAGAAAGGAGTTCCCAATAAAATGTTAAAAGCAAAAGGAGTGGGCGCAAAAATATCGTATGCATCTCAGAATGCTCCCAACGAAATACGAGAAGGAGATCGTAAAATTATAGTTCAAACCATTACAAATATGGATTATTGGAATTATATACCATAAAAAATTTCCCCTCTATCAAAACGGCATATATTCCTATATCGTGGAATATAGCCGTTTTGCATATTCCAAAGAAAAGTTCGAGCCATGTATACCCTCATGCCCTCACTGCATATATAACAGGTTTATTATTAACGGTTTATGTAGTAAGGATAAAAAAAATTGCTCTCATTCATGCTCTCATACTCTCACAATGTTTTGAAGTATATTTCCACATAAATTACTTGTTTTCAGCCACATACCATTTTCTTATAGATCGTTTCGACTTGATATAAAGTAGGGTGTTTTAGGCTTTTTCCCCGCAAAAAGTACGCATGAAAGGTCTGTACCTCCACAGAATGACGGTTTACGATGCATTGGTAACAATAAAAAAGACCAAGACGTTTTTAAAAAAGTTCCTGTTCTTTTTTAAAAACGTCGTCGTCTTTTTTGAAAAGTTCTTGATCTTTTTTGAGAGCATGAGGATATCACATATGTAAGCATAAGACCAGGTACACCGAATAGTACACCGAAAGAATGGGGTCAATGTAAAAAGCTGAGGGGTAAATTTATAAATTGTTATCTTTGTCTCCAAATTCATAGCTTA